>CAJDXC010000018.1_pt1 | contig 31279 bp, 26 predicted proteins | sample 7391681 | NCBI WGS metagenome assembly CAJDXC01 (sample SAMEA7055742, study PRJEB34461) | soil metagenome | biome: terrestrial ecosystem; feature: Peninsula; material: soil | place: Antarctica | collected 2016 | reverse complement strand
TCCCTCGCCTTTATTGCTATAGGAAGCGCTCCCGAAATAGGTTGTACACTGCCGTCTAAAGAAAGTTCGCCCATTATGATATACTTTTCCGTATTTTCGGATTGTATCTGTCCGGAAGCAGTTAATATACCTAGGGCCAAAGTTAGATCATAGGCAGATCCCTCCTTTCGAAGGTCTGCAGGTGCCATATTTATGGTGATTTTCTTTCCTGGGATTTTATACCCATTATTTCGCAAGGCCGCAGCAATCCGATAATTGCTCTCCTTAATGGCGTTATCGGGAAGTCCTACCAGATGGTATCCTATCCCCTTATCCACGTTTACTTCTACGGTCACCGTTGTCGCTTCCACCCCAAAAACAGCACTTCCAAAAACTTTTGTAAGCATTCCTTTCGTTTATATATTCCTAAATGTAAGTGTTTTTAGGAAAATAGTGACAGAAAATATGTAGGAATCCAGAATTATGAATTCTGAATTTCAAAATCCAAATGCATAAATGTCAGCGATTCGTGCTAGTTAGAACAAACGGTAAACGAAAAAACTAAACTTACAAACCTTATTTCCTTGTATGCAAAAAAACAGTTACACTCAGTTATTGGTAGTAGTTGATTGGCCTTTATTGGTGAAGCCCTCCAGCTCTATCTCGTATGTTCCCGGAATATCCGAGGTATAGAAGTCAATGGTACGCTCTTCTTGTTTCAGTTTTACTTCTGGATTCCAAAACAATTGATATCGGAAATCTGGAATATGGGCTAATTCAGATTTATTCTCTTCTGGGTAAACCTGATGAAAGTAATCCTTTTTGGGTAGGGGTTTAAAAAGTTCCACATTTTTGGCGTAATCACCGTATAGGTTTAAATTATAGTCCCCGTCTATACTTTCCATTGCGATAATTCCCTTGTAAATTTGCTGTCCGAAAATATATTTGTCCCTTAAAATAAGTATCGTTTTAATTTTACGGGCATTATAATTTATAATGTTTTGCTGATCCTGTACAAGGAAACCATCAACCACTACCAGCGGTAGAAAAACGGACTCCAAATAGGTGTCAGGTTCCCTTACTTGAAAGACCTCTTCCCCGTTTTTGGTTTTCTTTGTATATACATTTGAAATAAATTCTAGCGTCGTTTCCTTAATCGTGGAAAATCGTACATAATCATCAAGGTCATAGGTCTCGGCACTTTTCAAATTAAAGGGTGCCATTTCCGGCGCAGATTTTATGGTATCTGGCTTTGCACTAAAATATCCATTTTCAATTTGATTATATATGCTCCTTTCTCGGATCATTTCTTTCATATCCTTTGTGATATGAAATGAATTAAACTTCAAATCTGAAAAGTCCCACTTCGACGCATTCTCATTGGGCAGAAGCTTATAAATTTTCCTGTCATCCCCTAAAACCTGTAAAACGGCATGCAACCCGCTATAATGCTCGTTTAGATTAAAATAATACGTCCCGTTACTGTCGGTATTAGCTATTTTTAGCACATATTCCAACCCCGGAATGGACAGGGCCACATTAATATTTGCAATGGGTTCACCGGATTCCTTTTGGACGACCTTTCCCGTAAGCAATTCTCCCCGTACCTCTGGCAAGTAAACAAAATCGCCCTGTTTTGAAATAGAATTAACCGAATTTCCAAATAACGACTTAAAGCTAACCACATCCATTCTAGCGGGAACGGCAACGGCATCCATTTTTCGAACAGAAATAGAATAGGTGCCGTATGCTATAGAATCCCTTAGGCTTTTCATCGTAAGGGAAACCTTGGACCTTTTACCAAAATTATTCCCATCTGTAGTCAAGGATAGCAGATTGTTGTTTCCGGCTTGATCATAGATGCTATTATTAATTGAAGGGCCGATGGAATTGATGTAAATGGAATCCTTTGATTTAGAATCTTCCAATATCGCGGTCTGATTTCCTTGATATGGGTTGAGGATACTTAAGTCATTCTGAAAATGATTGGTATTGCCACCATTCTGCATCCAATGTGTATATGCTACCAATTTATAATTCCCGGAGGGGATGGTAACAGGAACAAAGAAATCTCCTTCCCCTTCTCCTTTTTCCAATCGAACTTTTTGGGAAAACACCTTATCCCCGTCTTCCCCAATCAGTTCTATATAGGCGATTTTACTGATGTCGCTTAATTTTTTGGCACTTTGGTTGAAACAATACACCTTATAATACAAATACTCTCCTGCAAATAAAAAAGAAGTATTGAAATGCACAAAAATCGTTTCTTGCGGGATAATGGCATACCCATTAACTTCAGATTGGGATTTCAACGGTACTTGGCCAAAACTTGAGACAAGGGACGTTGCCAAACAAAGAAATGAAAATAGGATGGTAGGTGTTTTTTTAAGGTTCATTGCCTCTGATTTATCGCGATTCTTAATCTATCCAGAAATCCGGTTTTTGGTTATCCGCCCAAAAAGTACAATCCCCACAAGGTTTATATACCATTTTTAATCCGGTATTGGGAGGTGGCATAGGCCCTAAATAAATCCAATCTTCATTCTTGACCGCTTCGTAAATTGAAGGCCTCTCCATACTGGGAAGAGTATCAACTTGACAGCTATACGGATATTTTGGATAGGGTCCGTCTTCAAAAATATCCCTAAAATTTATAAAGGCCCTCCGGGTGGAGAGCGATGAGACTTCGAAAAATCCGATTACTTTTTCTTCCTTGTCCTGATCTGAAGTTATGTTCCCATTGATAAAACCGGGCTGGCTTTCAGAGAACGGGTTTTCAGAGCCAGAGAATTCGGCCAATGACTTCAAATAATTATGGGCTTCCACGGATTGGGTATACTGTTTTACCAAAATACTATACCGGTTTCCCAACATATAATCTCCTCTAGATATAAACCGGACCGGAAAACGTATAAGTTTGTCTTCCACATAACCGCTGGTATTGGCCAACACGATATTGTCGGAAACTTGGGTTTTGTAACAATACCGGGCTTCGGTCTCCCTCCTTACCAATTCCAATTGCTGGGGGTCATCCGAAACAATAATCAGTTCTTCACTGGCCCAGTAAGGCGCAACTACCTTATAGGTTTCTTCGTAGGTATAACGGTAATATTTTGACATCCCAGTAGGATCGTGGTTATCCACAAAGAACTCCACCCCCTCAACATTGTCAACATTGGTCTCCTTTTCGGCGTAAACGGTATCTATGGGTACACTTTGAGGTAATTGTTCCCCAGTGGAGCTATAGGAATGGCCATCCGCAGTATTTACAAACAACTGATATGTCCGTCCTGGTTGAGCAGCAAAAGCTTGGGAAGACACATAAGTCCCCGGAAGGGATTCTTGAAAATCGTACATATTTTGGGCATTATCCTTGATCATAACATGGGCGTTGCTTTCAAATTTAGGTCCTCCCCCTTCCAATTTATAGGAACGGGACAATAGTACCTGATGTTGGATAACCTCATCGGTCAAAGTAAATTCTACGACCAAAACGCTTTCAAAGTTCTTGGTCTCTATGGGAAAGGGTTCCGTACAGCTATAGGCAAGTATTCCTATCACAAGCATAAGCAATAATCGATATGTTTTTCCTAAGAGCATCGTAATCAAACTAAAATTTAAAATTATAGGTAATCGTAGGCACCGGTACCGAGAAAATAGATGTTTTATAGGCCTTGACCTCACCGTCCTGTGTTACGAAATAAACCGAATAGGGGTTGTTCCTACCCAGAACATTGTAAATTGAAAAATTCCAAAAGCTGTGGACAAATTGTTTGACCTTATGGCTTCCTTCAATATTAAAACCTAGGTCCAACCTGTAATAATCCGGAATTCTAAACGCATTGCGATCACTGTAAAAAACATATTCCGCATTGTTGTAGGTATAGCGCCCAACCGGATAGGTAACCGGTCTTCCGGTCTGATAGACGAAATTGGCAGACAGGCTGTATCTTCGGGTAAACTTATAATTGGCAACAATACTTACATCGTGGGGCTTATCATAGTTCGACGGAAAATATTCCCCGTTGTTTACCCGTTCCTCTGCATTGGGGCCATCCAATTTTATAAATGACCTAGAATAGGTATAACCGATCCATCCATTGAGCTTTCCACTTTTACGCAACAACAGTTCCACCCCATAGGCCTTTCCATCCCCCTGCAGAACCTCTGTTTCAATAGTCTCGTTCAGTAAAAGTTGTGCTCCAACCTTAAAATCTAGAATATCCTGTGACTTCTTATAGTAGCCTTCCAAACTTACTTCGTAGGTGTCCTCCTCAAAATTTTTATAGATACCAACGGAATACTGTTCCCCTCTCGCCGGCTTAATGTTGGTATCGGATAGTTTCCAAGTGTCGATAGGAGAGGAAGTCGTGTTGTTGGAAAGAGTGTGTATATATTGAATTGAATTGTTATAACTGGCCTTGATCGACAGTTCGGGCATTAAAAAATATCGAGCCGAAACCCGTACTTCTGGTCCCCCATAGGTTTTCATAATCTCATTTTTACTGTAAGTTTCCGTATCCACCAACGTTCCTTCGCTTTTGGGGACACCATCTTCATAGATGCGCTGTTCCGATGGTCCCAAAGCAAAATAAAAGGAATACCTTAAACCCATTTCCACCAAAAATTTATCATTTACGGTAAAATTATCGGAAATAAATACAGCAGATTCCAACCCTCTTTCTTTTGGAATATCCAATGGATCCACGTTAGAATCCGAACCTTCAGGACGAATATATCCAGGGTTTGTATCGTATAATTTGGAGGAAAGGCCATACGTGAATTTATGGGCATCGCTATAGAGATATTTCATATTGATACTAAGATCGGTCTCATCGATAATATATCCTAGATCAAAGTCATTATCCCTATCCCCATCATAATCAATGGAAAACTTGTACTGACTATTTCCAAGAAAAAGATTCCCTTTGTTCTTTTCATTGAATTTGTGGTCCCAATTCAGTGAGAACAAGCGGTTGCTATAGTGGTAAAGGGAGTCCGAGCTAATGCTAAAGGCATCCCTGCTAAAATATCCCATAGCCCGAACATCATTGTTTTCATTGATATTGTGATTGTATTTTGCCACTGCATCAAAAAAGGATGCCGTACTATTGTTGAGTTCGGGGTTGTCCAAAACATTCAGGAGGTAATCCGAATAAGTACTCCTTCCTCCAACCATTATACCTGCCTTGCCCTTGATTACAGGCAATTCTAAGGCTACATTATTAGTCACCGGCCCTATAGAGGCCTCTCCCGAAAATTTTTCGGTATTGGCTTCCTTGGTGCTAATATCGAATACAGAGGACAGCCGACCACCGTATTGGGCTGGGATATTTCCTTTGTAAATACTTACATCTTTGGTCGTAAAAGGATTCAGGGCACTAAAAAGACCAAAGAAATGCGAAGGATTGTAAATCACCGCATTGTCTAACAGAATAAGGTTTTGGTCTGTATTGCCTCCCCTCACATTAAAGCCCGAAGCTCCTTCTCCAGCAGTTGTAATCCCTGGAAGTGTAGTAGCAACTTTTAAAACATCGCGTTCCCCAAGGACCAATGGAATATTTTTTGACTCCTTGGCGGTGATATGACTTTCACCTGTACTAGCCTGGCCCACATTCTTGGCGGCATCGGCCCTAATAACCACTTCATCTAACTCCTCGACATTTTCGTTCAAAGAAAAATCGTATTGTCCATCATTATATATTATAACATTCTTTTGGGAATCCTCTATCCCTAGGGAACGGGTTTCCAAAATATTGGTTCCGGCAGGCAGTTTAATACTATAAAAACCATTATCATCCGTAGAGACTCCGGTGTTGGTGTTCATTACACGTATGGAAAGATTGCTGATGGGTTCCCCTGTTTTTGCATTATTGACGTAACCCGTAAGTGCATACCTATTTTGTCGGAATGTTTTAACTTCCTTCCCAATCCTGACCGTCTCAATATTTAGTTTTTTACGAGCAGACCTTTCTTCCTTATAAAAAACCGGTGCAACCGCCTCCGTTTCTTCATCGGTGTTATACCTGGGCAAGTCATTTTGGTCTTTTTCAAAGAAACCTTCAGGTAGGGTGTCATAAATGACATTGTTCTGCGTAAGCACTATCTGGTTACTTGATAGGACATAGAAATTGATTTCTGTATCCTTAAATATTGCTGTTAGTACTTCATCCAAGGGAACTTCCTTATAATCGCCGGAAATCTTTCCGGAACCCAACCATTGATCCAGATAGAAGAATTGAAAATCCATTTTCTCCTCAATTTGATGAAGTACTTCCTCCCGGGAGACATTGGTATAGGATAAAGAGATTTTTGGTAGCTGTTCCTGTGCACTTCCCATTTGAACGAAGAGAAGTAATATGATTCCTAAGACAACTCTCATTGATTTGAGATTTTAACGTCCTTTGACAAGGAAGCATACACGATATCCAACACGGACTTCATATATTTGTCAAAATCGTATTTTTTTAATGGCTTGTTGGAATAGGCGTTAATTTCCTTCTTAAACTCTGGAAATATTTTCTTGATGTCATTCTGGTTTTCAACTGCGTAATATACATCCTTATAAATCAGGGAATACCTGTCCTTACTTATAAATTCATAATATACCCTTTGATTTCGATGACGTGCTAGCGGGGTCTTTCTATATTTTTTAAAAAAGGTAAAGAATGGATTTGAGACCAAAACCTCTTCGAAACCCGAAACTTCGGAACCATTTTTATCCTTATAATTAACTCTTGAAAAATGATGACCATCCAAGGAGAAATCAGAAATTTGGTCCTGGATAAGTTTAAAGACACTAAACCCGTATTTACTATCAAGGTTCACCAAAATTTGGTCCTCATATAGATCATATTTCATGGAAACATTAAAATAAGGCTCACCTCCATATACAATGAATCCTTCCCTGAAAATGGGGGATTCGAAAAATTTGTGCATATCATTGATGGTCCTGTATTCTTCTACATATTCCACGCCCCGATAAAGACCGGTGTTTTCTATCCCGACCATTCCGTCGAACCAATTATAATAGGTATTGATTTCCTTTGCCTGTTGACCATAGGTAGATATAGTAAACATGAAGAGAAAGACAAGGAAAAAGGGCACATTCTCAGGTTTATAGGGCTTTAAAATATTTTCGGGCTTAAATATAAGTAAAGATTTAGACGTCTCAACTATTTCCTCCTTGTTCAGCATCATTTTTCGAAAATCACCGTTGACAAACATTTTTGCCTGGTCCCTGTAATGCGGGCTCAGCGGGTTCCCTGATTCTCCTGTTGGCAGAATGCTGATACTGTTTTCCACATCCGAAAAATCGATGATTCGCCGGGTGGAAGGGCCCGTAGCAACATTGTACAAAAGACTTTCATCATAAGGGAAAGACATGTTATTTATGACTTCTCGACTACCCTCAACAGGAAATGGCCCAACATTAAAAAAAGACCGAAGGGCCGCTATCTTACCAATCGGGTGATGTTGCTCCAAAGTATGTGCTCTTTTCCATGTCCAACGGGAAGAATCTTCTCCGAAATCTTCTTTCAAGGAGTTGATTGCCTGTACATAAGAAGTATTCACAATGGCGTTTTTGGTTTCTACAATGTCCTTCGTGTTTACATTGTCCCACCAAACAGAGGTTGACTTCGCGGCCAAAGGGGCAATCAATCGTTTACAGAAATGGGTACCCAACAATTGTTCAAATTGCTCCGAACCCAGCTCGTCCTCAAAGGTGTTTTTAAGGAAAAAGTAGATCCAACGATGAAAAATGGTTGCGTTCACGCTATTCAAAGGGTAATCTCCTTTCCAAGTACTGATCTTATCCAGTTCTTTAATCTCTAGTTGTGACAAACGAGGAATGTCCAATGATTTTACAAGATTGGCTACTATGGAAGGATTAATGGAAGAGGTGGCATCCGTGATCATATTTTGTACGGCGTCCCTATCCCAGTCATTTTTGGGTTCCAACAATTGAACGATCCGCTTGGCGCGGTTTTCCGGAAGATAGTATCCGGGATACAACATCCCCGCGATTGAATCTGGTTGGTTATTAGCAGAATAGACATAGTGCCATGGCGGATTTATAGCTTGAGGATTTTTTGAAAAGTCCAGATAATCGATAGGATCTTGTTTTCCCGAACTTCCGTCCAATATAAACTTAGTGTTAGCACCAATAGGCATTGTATAAAGTTTTGCCGAAGCCCACCAAGCCACGTTTCCCTCGGCATCTCCATACATAATGTTGAGGCCAGGAGCATGGATCTTGGGCAGGGCGGCACTAAACTCAGCCATATTGTTTGCTTGGGCCATTTCTTGGACCCCTTGGAGCAATTTATTGTCCAATTGGGTGTAGATCCAGGACATGGCAATAGGCCTGCTTCCTTCAACCCCTTCTGTAAGTCCGTTTAAAATGGGTCCATGTTTGGATTTTTTAAAACTGAAGTTTACGTCCTTGCCATCCTTTACCTTTATCGTCTTGTGTACCGTTTCATATTTTTCCCAGCCATTGGCAGATTTATATGATGTTGTATCCGTTGGATTGTTTTCCTCGTAGTAAAAATCCGCATCGTCGTTCTCGAACATGGTAATACCATACGCCAATTTACGATTATGGCCCAGCAACGGAAAAGGGATTCCCGCAATATGATAACCATATTTCTCATAAGTGGGGGTGCTGATGTGTGCCTCGTACCAAACCGAGGGTTGTGCAAAACCTATATGCGGATCGTTGGCCAGGATTACTTTTCCGGACTTGGTCTTTTCAGGGGCGATTACCCAACTATTACTCCCAATAAACTGAGGAACGGGCAATTTATCCATGGCCTCGGAGACCATTTTTGTGACCTTATTTGGAACGGAGTCCAATGGGAAATTATAATTTTTGATCCAGGTGCCATTGGTATCACTCCCAATCTCCAAATCCTTAAGATATTCCGGGCCTAGTTTGTCCCTGATGTTCGTCAACAAAGGATCGGTCTTTTGCGCCATGGCAAAACTGAAGGCCATATACCCCATGGTATTGTAGATATCTTGCAGTTCGAAGGGTCTCTTTTTTACTCCTGTAAGATAGAATTCGATCGGCGTGGGACCTTCCTCCATAAATTGATTGATACCCTCCAGATAGGCTTGTGAAAGCTGGATTGCAGGATCCTTTGGATCTAGTGCGGCAACTGTTTTTGTCGAGGCCTCATCGATTCCGAGAGCCAGGAAAAATTTATCGGTCTTCACTAAATCGGCACCAAAAATTTCCGAAAGCCGACCGCTGGCAATCCTGCGCATCAGTTCCATCTGCCATAATCTATCCTGTGCATGTACATATCCTAATGCTCTAAAAGCATCTTTTTCATTATCCGCGTAAATATGTGGGATTCCATAGGAGTCGAAATAAACCTTTACATCTTGGGAGAGGTTTGCCATTTTCCTTTCGCCATCGTAATCTGGCTTTAAAGAATTGACAGCAAAAACAATAACTAAGGCAATAATTGCCAATAATATCAGAAAAATTCCAGCAATTTTTTTGAGTAGTTTCATTCAGTAGGTTTCAAAATGAAAGATATAAGAATTATCGGTATAAAAAAAGCCATAAACATTACATAGAGAAAGGTCGATTCCGAAAAATACGTGTAAATTTATTCCAATAACTCGATTTTTAAAATTTGACAAGTTCTTTCCGAAACCTTAAATCGGTCGTCTCCACGCCTTCCGATTACCCAAACGATATCTTGGCCCGACAACAGCAACCATTGTTCTTCCTTGGCGATAAGATCCATTTTCTCATCCTTAAAAAACTTGGAAATATTTTTGCCCCCCTGCATACCGAACGGTCTAAACCAATCTCCTTGTCTCCATTTTCGAACTGTCAAAGGATAGTTGAGTTTATCCTTATCTACATAAATACATTTTTTCGAGGTTCCTTTCACCGCATCGACGGTTTCTAGGGACATTGAAATGGGTTCTTGTAACAGAGGATTATCTTCATAGATCTGGAACTCGGAGTCCGTTCGCTGTTTGATAGATTGAAGCAGTAAGTACTCTCTAGCCTTGATCAATCGGTGAGTCCTAGATCGGACCTCCTTGCCGCTAATGGCGGTAAGCAGTCCCTCAACATCGTTCCATTCCGTAAAACCGTATGGTTTCAATAAGGCGTGAAGATATCCGTTTACAGGGTGTAGGCACAATAAGGATTCTATTTTTATTTTAATGATCTCCCCTTCTTTTAGGAAGATATCCTTTTTTAGCTTTTCGATTCGATCGGACGCAATCCCGGCCGTTTGTGCCAGATAATTTTGGGTGTTTTGAAAGTTCTGTAAAAAAGTAGGATGCAGTTCCTTGAGTATTGGAACAAGCCGTTGCCTTATCTTGTTTCTGAGGTGTATGGTATCTAGATTGCTCTTGTCCTCCCTCCAGACTACTCCTTCTTCCTTCACATATTCCAGAATTTGATTTCTTGAAAATCGTAATAAAGGACGGATGATGGTTCCCGTCTGTTCTGGGATTCCCAATAACCCATCAATTCCGGTTCCTCTGGAAAGATTGATCAAGAAGGTCTCGAGATTATCATCGGCATGATGAGCGGTAATCAGTGTATTTATGTTGTTTTCATTCATTATTTCGGCAAACCAAGGGTAGCGGAGCTCCCGGGCGGCCATTTCAACAGATACTTTATACTTATTCACATAACCTATTGTATCAAAATGTGTTACATAAATATCATGATCGATCTCTTTGGCAAAGGTTCTCACCAATTTTTCATCAGCATCACTCTCCAAACCTCTTAGCTGAAAATTACAATGGGCCAAAGAAAATTGCAAATTGCTTTGGTGACACAAATGTGTGAGCACCATACTATCTACCCCTCCGCTACAGGCCAACAAAAAGTGTCGTTCCCTGAGCACCGGAAAGCGATTTTCTAAAATTGATTGAAATTCTTCCAGCATGTTATAATCCTTCCAATTAGAAAGAGTATACAAAAGTAAGGAAGAATAAGTTTGGGAGAAAAAAGAAACAAGAGCCAAGTCAAAAAGTTAAGAGTTAGGAGTTTGGAGTTATGAGTTCTTCAAACTTGAAACCTAAAACAACCATTAACTATCAACTATTAACTATCAATTAAGCTAGACGTTAAACCTAAAATGCATCACATCCCCGTCCTTTACGATGTACTCCTTGCCTTCCACCCGCATTTTTCCAGCTTCTTTTACTTTAGACTCACTGCCATAGGTAACATAATCGTCATAGGCGATGACCTCGGCGCGGATAAATCCTTTTTCAAAATCGGTATGTATTACCCCGGCAGCCTGTGGAGCGGTGGCACCAACGGGGATTGTCCACGCCCGGACTTCCTTTACCCCAGCGGTAAAATAGGTTTCCAAGTTTAATAACTTATATGCACCCCGTATCAATTTGGCAGATCCTGGTTCGGATAGGCCCATATCTTCCAAGAACATTTGACGTTCTTCATAGGTTTCCAATTCGGTAATATCGGCCTCCGTACCAACGGCAAGAAAGATAACTTCGGCATTCTCATTAGCAACAGCCTTCTTTACCCTTTCCACATAGGCATTGCCTTCTACCGCCGCGTTCTCGTCCACATTGCAAACGTACATCACAGGTTTGTCCGTAATAAACTGCAACGGTTTTACGAATTCCTTTCTATCCACCTTGTCGATATCGATGGCACGTATGGAGACACCAGCCTCTAATCCTACTTTTATTTTTAAAAGAACCGCTTCCTCTTTTTGGGCATCCTTGTTCCCTGTTTTAGCGGCTCGTTTTACCTTATCGAACTTTTTTTCCAAGGTTTCCAAATCCTTCAATTGGAGCTCCATATCAATGGTTTCCATGTCCCGGATCGGGTCTATAGACCCATCTACGTGTACAATGTTATCATTGTCAAAACAGCGCAATACATGTAAAATTGCATCGGTCTCCCTTATGTTTCCCAAGAACTGATTTCCCAACCCTTCTCCTTTGCTTGCTCCTTTTACCAAACCGGCAATATCCACGATCTCTACCGTTGCGGGAAGAACCCGCTCCGGCTTTACCAATTCCTCCAATTTTTCCAATCGCAGATCCGGTACATTGACCACCCCTATATTGGGCTCTATAGTACAAAACGGAAAGTTGGCGCTTTGTGCTTTGGCGTTGGACAAACAATTAAAAAGGGTGGATTTTCCCACATTGGGCAATCCTACGATACCTGCTTTCATTATTTAGACGTTAGATTTTAGACGTTAGACGCTAGACTGCAGTCGTTAGTCTTTTATTTCGGGTGCAAAGATAGTTTATCTTAAGACAATGATAGCCGGCCAGAAACAAAAAACCCTGACGTAACAGTCAGGGTCAATGCAATCTTTTGTTTTTATCTAAAGTGTCACCTCTAAAGTCTCATATCTACCCGTCGGGGTGCATAAAACGCTGTTTAGCCAAGAGCTCCTCCTCCGTTTCTACATTATCCACATCCGGAATACAACAGTCAACGGGACAAACGGCAGCACATTGCGGCTCCTCGTGAAAGCCCATACATTCCGTACACTTATCGGGTGAAATAAAGTAAATTTCGTCACTAATGGGCACCTGGGATTCATCGGCATTCACTTTCTTCCCATTGGGAAGCACAACTTCCCCTTTCAAGGAAGTGCCGTCACTATATCGCCAATCATCCGCCCCCTCATAAATTGCGTTATTCGGACATTCTGGTTCACAGGCACCGCAATTTATACATTCATCGGTTATAATAATTGCCATACTATTTTATTTCTACTGATCTCGGCCTAACTTTTTCCTGTACCGAGTTCATTGCTTACTTTTGCACAAAGGTAAAGCCTATTAAATTACTAGACAAATATAATGACGGACCTTAAACGCAGAATAAATGCTTTTACCAAACTTGGGGAATTCTTTGACGAGTTTTGCGAATTTGCAAAAAATGATCACAAAAACGAGGAAAATCAGAATCCTTTTTCGGAAGAATTTTATCAAAAAATAATCTTGGCCCAGCATAAAAATGGCTGGTTCACTGAAGAAAATTGTCTGTTCAGTATCCAAGGTTGGGCAGAATTGCTTAACCACGAAAATTTGGAAGCTTGGTTAGCCCCATATCCTAGCCCAAATAGAAGTCCCAAGACCGTCGCTTTGATCATGGCCGGAAACATCCCCTTGGTAGGCTTCCACGATTTTTTGGCCGTTTTGATTACCGGGAACAGGGCTTTAATAAAACTATCGTCCAATGATAACATCCTGTTTCCTTTCATCGCAAATTTCTTGGTCGATGCAGAACCTGGCCTCAGGGATAGTATCAGTTTTGCAGAGGGCAGATTGGAAAGGTTCGATGCTGTCATAGCGACCGGCAGCAACAATACCTCCTTGTTTTTTGAACATTATTTTGGGAAAAAACCGAATATTATCCGCAAGAACCGAAATTCCGTAGCCGTACTTACAGGAGAGGAAACACCGGAACAGCTCCAGGCTTTGGGCGAGGACGTTTTTAGATACTATGGCTTGGGATGTCGTAGCGTATCCAAGATGTTTGTTCCCAAGGGGTACGATTTTGACGAGTTTTACAAAGCCATCTACAAATATCATCCTATCCTTGACTTGAAAAAATACGCCAACAATTACGATTACAACAAGGCGGTTTATCTAATGAGCGAATTCAAAATTTTGGACAATGGATTCTTGATGCTCAAAGAGGACATAAGTTACGCTTCACCCATCGCCTCACTTTTTTATGAAACCTACGACAGCTTGGAACAATTACAAAACGATTTAATTGTACATGCCGATAAATTGCAGTGCATAGTAGGTTACGGCATAAGGAAAGATGAAATCCCTTTCGGCCAGACCCAAAGACCAGGGCTCTCCGATTATGCCGATGGAGTGGACACAGTGAAATTTTTATTACAAAACTAGTTAAACAAATATTCGCCTAACGGTTTAGCATTCCTATAAATTTATGACCTTTGTGCCGTAGTTTCAAATGGTTATTGAGTTACTAGGTTATTTAGATGGTAAGCGAAAATAACTCAACAATAAATAACATAATAGCCTAATAATCAGTAACCCAATAACTCTAAACGAACTACCATGTCAAGTAAAATTACAATATTGTTCCTAGTGACAAATAAAATTTCAAGTAACATATAAAACCATGAAAAAACACAACTTTAGCGCGGGGCCCTGTATTTTGCCTCCACAAGTGATGCAACAAGCGGCCGAGGCCGTACTCGATTTTAATGGACTCGGGCTGTCCCTAATAGAAATCTCACACCGAAGCAAAGATTTTGTAGAGGTTATGGAAAAGGCAAGGGTCCTTGCCTTGGAACTTTTGGGTTTGGAGAACAAAGGCTATAAAGCCTTATTTCTTCAAGGGGGTGCAAGCACACAGTTTCTAATGACTGCCTATAACCTATTGGAAAACAAAGCAGGATACTTAAATACAGGTACCTGGAGCAGTAAGGCCATCAAAGAGGCAGAATTGTTTGGGCAAGTGTTAGAAGTGGCTTCTTCCAAGGATCAGAATTTCAATTATATCCCCAAGGGATACACGATTCCCAAAGGCTTGGATTATCTGCACCTTACCTCTAACAACACCATTTATGGTACGCAAATAAAGGTTTTTCCAAAAGCGGACTGTCCATTGGTGTGCGATATGAGCTCTGATATTTTTTCCAGAGAAATGGATTTTTCCAAATTTGATCTTATCTATGCGGGAGCTCAAAAAAACATGGGTCCTGCTGGGACGACTTTGGTCGTGGTCAAAGAAGATATTCTCGGAAAGGTGACTCGAAAAATTCCATCAATGATGGATTATCAGGTGCATATCGACAAAGATAGCATGTACAATACCCCTGCGGTTTTCCCGGTATATGTTTCCATGCTGACGTTGGATTGGTTAAAAAATCTAGGTGGCATTGCCGTCATTGAGGAAATAAATGAGAAAAAAGCCCAGCTGATCTATTCGGAAATAGACCTTAATCCATTGTTTAAAGGGTTTGCAAAAAAAGAAGATCGATCTAATATGAATGCTACCTTCAACCTCACCAACGCAAAATTAAAGGACACGTTCGATACCATGTGCAAAGAAGCCGGTATCAATGGTATTAACGGCCACCGATCCGTTGGTGGTTACCGCGCCTCTATGTACAACGCACTACCCTTGGAAAGCGTAGGGGTTTTGGTGGATGTAATGGACGAATTGGAACGAAAAGGATAAGCCAGCGTAGCTGCAGTTAATGGTTAATCGTTATTGGGTTATTAAGTTGATTGTGTGGACTTGGACGTCAATATTCAATGTTGAATATTAAACAATAGTGGCCTACCTGTTAACGAAACTATTATCTATTAACTATTATCTATTAACTATTAACCTAATAACTTAGTAACCCAATAACTTAGCAACTCTAAATAAATGAAGGTCTTAGCAAACGACGGTATATCCGAAAATGGAAAAAAGGCTCTTGAAAAAGAAGGATTTGAAGTCCTGATCACCCATGTGGCACAAGAGCAATTAGCCAACTATATCAACCAAAATAAGGTCTCGGTTTTACTGGTACGTAGTGCAACCAAGGTAAGGAAGGAGATTATTGATGCCTGTCCAACCCTAAGGATCATCGGTCGAGGTGGGGTCGGTTTGGACAATATTGATGTGGTCCATGCCCAAAAGAAAGGAATACAAGTCATCAACACCCCCGCTGCATCCTCGGATTCCGTAGCGGAACTGGTCTTTGCACATTTGTTCGGGGGAGTTCGTTTTCTTTATGATGCCAACCGGATCATGCCATTGGAAGGAGATAGTAAATTTTCTCAATTAAAAAAATCCTATTCCCGCGGCACTGAACTTAGGGGAAAGATTTTAGGAATCATCGGATTTGGAAAAATTGGTCAGGCCACGGCCAAAATAGCTCTGGGAATAGGGATGCAAGTAGTTTTTTATGACCCAAAAATCGAGGAGGCCATAATAAAAGTACCTTTCTATGACGGACAAAGCGTTTCCTTTTCCCTTAAAAACTCATCCAAGAAAGAAGTATTGAAAACCTCGGATTTTATAACTTTGCATGCACCTATTCAAAAACCATATATCATAGGAAAAAATGAATTTGCATTGATGAAGCACGGAGTCGGTATCGTAAATGCCGCTCGAGGTGAAGTGATGGATGAGGTAGCACTCGTGAATGCCTTGGAAAGCAGGAAAGTATCTTTTGCTGGATTGGATGTATACGAGTCAGAACCAACGCCGGAAATAAAGATTTTGATGCACCCAAATATATCTTTGTCCCCTCATATTGGCGGATCAACAAACGATGCCCAAAATAGAATAGGGGAAGAATTGGCCAGCCAGATCATAGCTATTCTAAAATGACGTATTAGTGTTAAGATTGGCCAAAATTGTCGCATAATCCAATTTCAGCTTTAACTTAACACTAGTTAAAAAGCATTAACTTTATGTAATATTTTGTAATTTAATTTGAATTTTAAAAATAATCGGATATGTCAGGATTACTAGATTTATTGAACAGCCCCATGGGCAAACAACTTATTAGCGGTGTAGCTGGACAAACGGGGCAACCAGAAAACAAAACTGCCGATGCGTTAGGCATGGCCATGCCGCTGTTATTGGGAGCTATGAAAAAAAATGTAGCCTCCTCACCCCAAGGTGCCGAAGGACTTATGAATGCCCTTTCATCAAAGCATGATGGAAGTATTCTAGATAACTTAGGTGGACTTTTCGCAGGAGGTGTTGATCAATCCGTCATGGACGATGGAGCTGGAATTTTAGGACATGTTTTTGGAAATAAACAGTCTAACGTAGAAAATGCACTGAGCCAAAAATCAGGTTTGGATGCAGGAGCCATAGCCAACATTCTTAAAATTGCCGCCCCCTTGGTGATGGGATATTTGGCCAAACAAAAGGCGCAGAGCAACGTGAAGGATGCCAGCGGTCTCGGCAGCTTACTGGGAAGTACTCTAGGTGGTCAACCGAAACAAAACCAAAGCCTTATTACCAGTCTGCTGGATGCCGATGGGGATGGTAGTATATGGGATGACGTTGCCGGTATGGTCATGGGATCCTCTCAAAAGAAAGGTGGCCTTGGAGGAATGTTAGGCGGTCTGTTTGGTAAATAAGTATGGCTCCCGCCAATTTGCGATAATTTTAACCATAACCATCGGCTTAAACTGATGGTTTTTTTGTATCTTTTTGGGAACAATCTGGGAAAAGTAAAGCTCTTCCCTTATTATAATCGATTTTTGAATATGAAAAGGATATATTTTAAAATTGGCGTTTTGGCTATATTTCTGGCTTTGGTTATAGGTAGCTGTAAGGGAACCAAGGAGACCGTGCATATCAGTGACCAAGAAAAACAGGCATTCCAACAAAAGGTTGGCGATACCGTGAAAATCGCCAATGACAGTACTGAGTACGAGATTATCATCATAGATCCTGGATTCGATTTTTGGCTTAGAAGCATCGCCAAACCAGAATGGTATTACTCCCAATCCTATTTGGAAAACCGCAACAGGATTTATGTAATAGAATGGAACTACAGGGCTACACAGCCCCAACGTTATGACCCCAACCTGTACGAGATGCAGATAGACTATAATCCAAATATTGATTACGGTTTGGAAGTCAACTACAAGCTCTACTATTACTTTATCTACTTTCAGCGAAAATACAACCAACGTTTGGGGCCTTTTGTTCCTAGAGTATAATAAATTTTAGACGAGTTCAATTGGTGAATCGTTCAACTTGCATCTTTGGCAAATGTTGGATTAATTCCCTAATTTTGCACCGACTATTACCCCGTCCATGAAAAAACTGAAACAACGCTGGGGATTGGATTCCAACCTTCAAATCTTCCTAGTTCTTGTGGTATTTGCATTAACAGGATCTAGCTCGGTAAAGTTGGCCCGTCCGATTTTAGATATTTTTGGATTTACCAGAACTCTTTTTCCCGAGGATTGGCACTATGGTTTCTTATATTGGACGATTAGGATCTTGATTATATTCCCGCTCTACCAAATACTTCTTCTTATTTTTGGGTGGATTTTTGGACAGTTCCGATTCTTTTGGAATTTTGAAAAAAAAATGTTGGGGAGAATGGGCTTGGGCTTTCTGTTTAAATTATTTATCCTTTTCTTAACACCCTCTTTCCCATCATTTTGGCTAGTTTTGTAATCAACAATCCAATGAAAATCCATGCAAAGAATCCTTTTCGCTTCTTTATTTGCAATCTCCTATATTTCTTATTCCCAGAACAGTTTGTCCGGAACCATTAACGCATCGGACGACCATGCTCCGTTGGAAGGCGTGTCCGTTTATTTTCCCCAATTGGAGAAAGGCGGAGTAACCGATGCCAACGGAGAATATTCAATTTCCAATCTTCCAATGGGATCTTTTAATATAGTAGCTTCCTATATAGGTTTCCAGACCAGTTCCAAATCGATCGCAATTCGTGCGGGAAAGAACACCCTTGATCTAAACCTCGCCCCCAGTGCCATTGAGATGGACGAGGTAATAGTATCCACTCCCTTCCATAAGTTGCAAAGGGAAAACGTGATGAAGGTAGAGCATGTTAATATGGCGCGATTAAAAGCTGCTGGCAATATGACCCTTGTTCAAGGAATTACCGATATTCCGGGGGTTTCTAGTGTATCCACGGGCATGGGAATCGGCAAACCGGTAATCCGCGGGCTTAGCTCCAACAGGGTGCTGGTGTATACCCAAGGTATACGGCTAGAAAATCAACAGTTCGGCGACGAACACGGCCTAGGCCTCAGCGATGCGGGGATAGAGAGTGTAGAAGTAATAAAGGGTCCCGCCTCCCTACTCTATGGCTCGGATGCCATGGGGGGAGTACTTTACCTGAACCCTGAAAAATTTGCAGCATCAAACACGACCAATGGCGATATAAACCTAGATTACTATTCCAATACCGAGGGACTGAGTGCCAACGTGGGTGTCAAAACATCTTTGGAAAAGTTCAAATTCCTTTTAAGGTTAAGCGGGGATTCCCATGTAGATTATAAAACGGGGGACAATGAACGGGTTACAAATTCCAGGTTTAAGGGATATGACCTTAAGGCCGGGATAGGATACCAAACTACCAACATGAAGACCGAACTCCGATACAATTACAACAAATCTACTCTGGGCATCCCGGATACCATTGGGGAGCAGACCACAAGTAGAAATCCAGATCTTCCCTTTCAACCCATCGAGAACCATATTCTAAGCTCCAAGACCAACGTTTTTTTCGAAAACTCTAGTTTAGAGGCCACTTTGGGCTACACCTTTAACAACCGCAAGGAGCTGGAGGATTCCGAGGATGATCCTGCATTACACATGAATTTGGCCACCTTTAGCTACAACTTGCAATATCGTCTGCCCAAATGGGGGCAATGGGAAACCATAGCCGCACTACAGGGAATGCACCAAACCAATAAAAACTTTGGGGAAGAGCTTTTAATTCCCGATGCCACCACCAACGACGTCGGCGCTATGGCAACTTCCCATTGGCATTTGGGCGAAAGACACGATATTCAACTGGGGCTTAGATACGACCATAGAGGAATAAGTACCGGTGCCAATGGGGAGGTAGGTACAGAAAATTATATTTCAGGCTTGGACAAGGACTTTAACAGCTTCAATGCCGCATTGGGCTATAAACTCAATATTACCGAGGAACTCCTGGCAAGATTTAACTTTGCTACCGGCTTCAGGGCCCCAAATTTGGCCGAGCTAACCAGTAACGGAGTACACGAAGGTACCAATCGGTTCGAAATTGGAAACCCAGATCTTAGCAATGAACGGAACCTACAGATCGATATTTCCGTGGAATACGAGAACGAACATATAGAGTGGTATATCAATGGGTTTTATAACAAGATCAACGATTACATTTATTTGCAGCCCAATGGGGAAACCGTCGAGAAGACACCGGTCTATGTTTACAATCAACAAAATGCCAATTTATACGGGGGGGAAATAGGTTTCCATCTACATCCACATCCCTTGGACTGGCTTCATTGGGAAACCAATTTTCAAACCGTGATGGGGAAATTGACCGATGGGGATTATCTCCCCTTGATTCCTGCCAATAACCTTTCCAATACGCTACGGATTGAATTTGACAATCGCGACAATAAAATTAAGAGCTATTATGCCTTTGCTACCCTACAATCAACCTTTGCCCAGCGCCATGTAGGGAATTTTGAAACCGAATCCGATGGATATAATTTACTAAACGTAGGCTTAGGAGGAACCGTTTCTATTTTTAATCAGCCTATAAATGTACATTTAAGCGGTAACAATCTCTTTAACACGACTTATATTTCTCACCTCGCCCGATTAAAAATCTATGGGATAGCAGATATTGGAAGAAATATAAACCTTGGAATTTCCGTACCTTTTTAGATATGTGACTTGTTATTCCCCCATTTCTTCCCAAACCCGTAGATTGACTGCTTCCAAAAACCTTTTGGGACTTCATCATCACCTTCAAAACCCAACTCGAGTTTTCCGCTGTCCTCCGGAATATAGTTGGTTTTAAATATATAATCCCAAATACTTAAGCTGATACCGTAGTTGATTCCATATTTTCCTTCTGGCAACTCATAGGCATGATGGTATAAGTGCATCACGGGGTTATTGAGGATATATTTAAGTGGACCATAAGTGATCTTGATGTTAGAATGGTTAAAGTGACCTATGGTAATAGCCGCAAAATGAACAACATAGGCTTGCTCCGGCTCAAAACCACCCAGGAGCATTAAACCTACGACCTTAAGGGGCTTATATAGTACGTTTTCCATCCAATGGTAACGCATGTGGGCTGCAAAACCCATTTCTTTGACACTGTGATGTATCTTGTGAAACTGCCATAACACCTCGTATTTGTGCAATAGAATATGGGTAAACCACTGGACAAAATCGAGTACTACAAAGAAAATAAGTAATTGTCCCCACATGGGCAATGCCGATAAATCCACAATTCGAAAACTCTGCATGGAAAGTCCCAGATCAGCAAAAAACAATTCTAATAATTTATAGAAACCACTGATTACAATGGCGAAAATGACAAAGTTGAAGAACATATAAAAAGCATCCAACCAAAAGTCCTTTCGGAAAATGGACTGTTCCTTCCTCCATGGAAAAGCAATCTCCAATCCCCAAACCACTAAGGATATTAGAAATATTCCCCAAAAAAAATTGTTATACCAGGGTACTTCGAAAAGAACGGACTTCCACGTCCAGTTCACGGTACCCATGAAAGTTTTAACAAACGCATCAATATATTTATCCATAATCCTCTTCTTGATCAATTCCTTTAAGTCGATAAGATTGCAATGTCCTTACCAATAATTAAAAACACTTAACAATTTTTATGATTCGCACCAATAATAGTACAAATATATCCCCATTTTATTCAAAGGGAAAATCTCATCCTGTAACAGTTATTTTTGAATTGGATTTTGGTGCTTGAAATTTGGAATTTAGAACGGCACATCGTTAACCGTCCAAAACCAAGTCTTTGCCATATCGCAATAGAAAGTAAAAAGACCTTACTTTAAATTATACCATTGAATATTGGTCAAGGGCTCACGCCGACCTTTGTTGGTTGGGGCGTAATTTTTAGCGAGGTAGTCCAAAATAACGGGCTCATTATCTCCTAATTGCCAAAGGTTCTGTGTTTCCTGCATCCAACGGATACTTGCCAACCAGCCATCCCGTGTCATTCTATTCTGCGTAACCATTTTAGCGGAATGGCAAGGCGTACAATTTTGAATCGTTTGCGTCATACCGGTATCTACGATAAATCCAGTTGCTTCATCTATGTCCTTCCCAGTCGCTATGGAATCGGTCGGACTGGTTTGAATCTCTGTATCCGTTGACTTTTCATCGGACACCTGCGGACCTGAACCTTGGTCCATGAAGTACAGGGTGGCCATTCCAATAATAATGACCAACACTATCATAAGACCAACAATCATATTTCTATTATTCCTGTTTGCGCTCTTATCCTTCATTGGTTTGTTTATTATTCGTTATTTGTTAATGATTGATGCTTGATAGTTGTTGGATGTTGGTTGATAGTTGATAGTTGATAGTTGATAGTTGAAGCTAAACTTTTTGAATTTGAATTTGAGCTTGAACCTTTAACCTTTCACCCTTAACCTTTAACCCTTGAACAAACTTTGAGCCTTAAACCCAAAAACGCGTTACACCACCTTAACAGCTATCCGGAAGCAAGCATTGTTAAGATACCCTTTAGGGTTCCATCCCGGTATAACCATAGGCTGACTTACTCCTTTGGAATCGGTTGCCTTAGCCCATACCTCGTAGTAGCCTTTCTTGGGAAATGCAACATTGGCTTTAAAGTGTTGCCAAGCCAAGCGATTTACCGGCTTTTCCAAGTTGCAGGATTGCCATGTTTCTCCAAAATCTATGGAATAATGCATATTGGAAACCTCTAGGTCCCCAGCCCATGCATGACCCCGAAGTTCCATCTTTTTTCCATTATCGATAGTAGCCCCGGATTTAGGATAGGTAATCAATGATTTTACTGGCATGGATTCAATGATACACATATCTTTATCATCGACCTCGGAACCGGGCGCCACGGGTCCGCAGGGCACCTTATAGGAGCTTCCTGTCATTTTGGTCCCATCGTGCACAATATTTCGAATACTAATTCTCTTTAGCCATTTGCCAGAAACAGAAGCGGGCCAACCTCCTGCTACCAATCGCAATGGATAGCCATGAGCCAAAGGAATCTCCTCTCCATTCATTTGAAAGGCAACCAGGGTCTGGTCTTCCAGGGCTTTGGACATGGGTACGCCGCGGGAGATGGGCTCCTTGGTGGGATCGCCGCTCAAATGGGTATCGGCGGCGTGGTACCCAATGTATATGGCGCTGTCCTTAATGCCCGCATCCTCCAGCACATCGCGCAATCGAACACCGGTCCAATTGGCACAGTAAACAGCCCCCACGTCCCATTGGTTTCCTTTTGTGGGCGGATTGAATTCTTTTCTCCCGTTGCCCCCACATTCAAGGGTAAGTTGATAGGTGTGATGTTTAAACTTGGATTTCAGATCTGCCAAGGAATATGTCTTTTCCTGTTTGACCGATTCCCCGTCAATGGTAAGCGTCCATGCGTTTACATCGATATTCTCTGGAATCTTGCCATTGTTCCGGATAAACATGGCAGAATTGGGCGTCACCTTATCGTCTAACAGATATGCCCGAGACTCAATGTTCCAAGGTTTATCGGTGAGTACGATCATATCCTGGTTTATGTTGAACATTTTAAAGGGATCGGGATCCTGCAACGCCAACGGAGTATACCCCAAAGGCATATTTGCTCCAAAGACGATATCGGCACCAATAATTCCCGCCAAGGAGGACAGGGTGGCTTTTCTTACAAAATTTCTTCTTTCCATAATGGGATACGGTTATGTTAGGTCTATCTACTTTTTTTCAAAACAAGGGTTGTCATACAGCGTAAATCGTTCACATTAGTTGTTTTTAGAGGCTCCAAAAATTCCAATTCATGCATTTCTATTATTTCTCGGAGCAATTCCTTGGTAAGTAAAAACCGTTCGGAACCATCCGGCAATCCATATCTTCCTCCTCCTCTAGGTTCAATCTTACCGGCCAAACCAATATCGGAAGCCATACGAATAAAAATACTGCCGTTACTTTTCAATACCCTGATCAGTTCGGAAAACATCTCCAGAAAATGATCAACGTTTTCGGCAAAATGGAGCACTGCACTACAAATAACATGACCAAACTTATCATCTTCAAAAGGCAAAGCATCCAGTTCTGCCAGTGAAACCCGGGAATCTATCCCCTTGTACAATCCCTTTACTCGTCCTACTGTAAACTTATCCTTATCCACCGCCCAAACATCATAGCCGTTCCAAAATAACCAATGCAAATTTCTACCAGAGCCACATCCCGCATCTAGGATAACGTCGTTTTTGGCATATCGACCTTTGACAATTTGGTCCAAAAGATAAATGTCCATTCCCCCAAGTTGCTGTTGCAGGTCTTGAAAATTCATTAATGGTAAATGTAGTTAATTTTCATTGAGTTCAACAGCGCTTTTCCTTCGGTAACTACTGAGAACATAGGTGTACAGCCACATAAGGGTGAATGAAGGAATAATATCCAAACCGGGGAGCAACTCCTCTACAAAATTGATTATCCCCGCCACTTTACCCGCCTTACCTTTGTACAGTCGTGTCATTAACCAACCGGACAATGGAGCCCAAATGATATCGGTAAATTCCCCAATCCCAGGAATCATAAAGGAAAGCATACCCACGGCATCGAAAATCAATCCCAAAATCAGGTTTCTGGTCCTTTTATTATTATCCATTCTTAAGAAACTAATTAAATTTAGGGATTTCTTTACAAGGGGCAAAATTCTGTCACCGAAATTCCAAAAAGTTGGCAGTAGACCGTTGCAGTAGGCAGATTCTCCAGCTTTGTTCCTTCATTTGAACTTGATACTTGAACCTGTCCCGTCCCGATAGTTATCGGGAGTTATCGGGAGCTATCGGGATTGATACTTGCACTTTACTACGAAAGGTCCGAACTGATCAATTTTAAAAACTCGTTCCGGGTCTCGATTTTTTCGAACTGGCCCCTAAAGCCCGAAGTTGTGGTCACCGAGTTCTGTTTCTGTACCCCCCGCATCATCATACACATATGGGAAGCTTCGATCACCACCCCCACTCCTTGGGGCTTCAAGGTGTTATTGATACACTCTAAAATATCATGCGTCAGGCGTTCCTGCACCTGTAAACGTCGCGCAAACACATCCACAATCCTTGGAATCTTGCTCAAACCCACTATATATCCGTTGGGGATATAGGCTATATGAGCCTTCCCAAAAAAAGGCAACATATGGTGCTCGCAGAGCGAATAGACTTCAATATCCTTTATGATGACCATGTTGTCATACGATTCTTGGAACATAGCACCTTTCAGAATTTCCACAGCATCCTGTTTATAACCCTGGGTAAGGAACATCATTGCTTTGGCAGCCCTTTCTGGTGTTTTTAGCAACCCCTCCCGATGCACATCCTCCCCAAGTCCCTCAATAATCCCGGAATAGAACTCCTTTACTTCATTGGTGATTTCAATATTGTATTCCTCGAGATTATTATATGACGACATAAATTTCATTTTGATATTATTGATGGCTAAGTTAAGGTTTAATCGTTGGTTACAAAGAAGAAAATCACCAGAAAATCTATGCATTCCCACACTATAAAATAAGTCGCATTATAATCCGCAAATGGCTTTGAAACCTTAATTTTGTAGTGTTAAGCGTATTGTTTACTTTCAGCCCTTGAATGGTTGATGTGTGATGGTTGATGGTCGATGGTTGATGGTTGATGGTTGATGGTTGATGGTTGATGGTTGATGGTTGATGGTTGATGGTTGATGGAAAATAGATTTTATTTCTATTCTAACCTACTGATTTGAAGACTTTTACTGCCAAATTATTCACTTTTTTACTCCCTGCCCGACTAGCAGGTGGGTTTTACCTTTCCACTTAAGCCCAAATAGATTTAAAATTAAAACTAAACATAACACTACCATTAACGAGTAACTATAAACAATTAACTTCTCAATGATAAAAGCAAATAACATCCAAAAATATTATGGAAAGCTCCATGTGCTCAAAGGAGTAGACCTACACATAAAAAAAGGCGAAATTGTATCCGTTGTGGGAGCATCGGGAGCTGGGAAGACCACTTTATTACATATCCTTGGCACTTTGGACCAAATGTACAATCCCTCGGAAAGCGAATTGATCATCAACGGGTCGGACGTCACTAAATTGTCGGACAAAGCTCTGGCCAAGTTCAGGAACCAACATATTGGTTTTATCTTTCAGTTCCATCAATTGCTGCCCGAATTTACTGCCTTGGAAAACGTGTGTATTCCTGCCTTTATCAAAGGAACGGCAAGAAACGAAGCGGAGACTAGGGCAAAAGAACTCTTGAATTTTTTAGGGCTTTCTCTGCGTTATGACCATAAACCCAACGAACTTTCGGGTGGGGAGCAGCAAAGGGTCGCGGTGGCAAGAGCGTTGATAAACAATCCCTCGATAATCTTTGCGGATGAACCCAGCGGCAACCTGGATTCGGAAAGTGCGGACAACTTGCACCAACTTTTTTTTGGCCTGCGAAAAGAATTTGGCCAGACCTTCGTTATCGTGACCCACAATGAAGAACTTGCAAATATGGCCGACAGAAAACTGACCATGGTAGATGGACTTATAAAGCATTGAGCCTGGTCCACCCAGTTTCTAACTTCGTATTTCTAGTTTCGTCTTTTGGCTTTTTTTCCTTCGCCTTTTGTCTTTTATCTTTTTGTCCATCGTCCTTTATCCTGTTCTCACATCCCTCTCCACTCATTGTTGGACCGATCCACATCCGGCAATTGGTGGTCAGCATCTAAAATTATCCGATTTATGGTGGATGTTGTGTTCACATGAAAGTGCGTCGTTTTCCCAAACTTCCAGATTTCTACGGGTACTTTAAACTCATGTGTTTTTCCATTGCTTTCTTCTACCTTGACCAAAATGGGCATAACCATTTCTTGGTTGTTCTCCACAGTGATGGTAGCTCCCTTAGTGCTGTCCGGCGCATCATAATCGACCTTGGTCACCGCTTGGTCCAATTGCCAATTGTGATAAAACCAGCCCTGCCAAAACCACGATAGATCTTCCCCGGATCCGTTTTCCATACTTCTAAAAAAATCTTCCGGTTCGGGATGTTTGTAGGCCCAATTCTGAATGTACTGGCGAAAGGCATAATCAAACTTATCGCGCCCCAAAATCACATCACGCAGCAATAAGAGGCCAAAGGCTGATTTAAAATAGGCCAAGGGATGCACGTATTTGTAGTCCATCCCATCCGGGGGCGTCATCAAGGTGGGGCCGGTTTTGCAATCTTCTATCACCTCTATAATCTCGTCTGCCGGATTTCCGCCTCCTGGAGCGTATTCCCCATCCCGTTTGGGAGCAAACTCCCCATTGTTAAAGGCGTTATGTGCATAAATATCGATAAAGGTATTAAACCCCTCATCCATAAATGGATAACGTCGTTCATTGGAACCAACGATCATAGGAAACCAAGTGTGCCCTATCTCGTGAGACGCAAGCAACAGCATGTCGTAGGCATCGACATCCCAGTGGTTAAAGGCTAGGCCCGGAAACTCCATTCCGCCCACGGAGCCAGCAACACTGGTAGCTGTGGAATACGGATAAACAAACCATCGGTTTGAAAAATCCTCCACGGATGACTTGAGCATTTCTGTAGATCTGCCCCAGGCCCTCTTGTCCATGGTAGACGCTTCGGGATAAACTGATTGAGCCAACGCCGTTTTTCCATTCGGCAGGTTTATTTTGGCGGCATCCCAAAGGTAGCCGGAGGACATGGCCCAGGCTACATCTCGTGTGTTTTCCATCTTAAAATGCCATGTTACCGAAGCATCTTTGCTTTTTGTTACCGGTTTCTTCAACTCTTTGGCCCCTCTTATCATTATCGTTCTATCCGATTTTCTTGCCTCCGACAATCGCTTTAAAGTGTTGTCGTTCAGAATATCACCTTCATTTACCAAAATCCCCGAACCTACTACTACTTGATCCGCCGGTACCGTCACTTTGTAGTCAATCGTACCATAATCCAAATACATTTCTCCGCCTCCGATAAACGGTAAGGTGTTCCATCCGTGGAAATCGTCGTACACACACATTCTTGGGTACCAATACGAGAATTCGAAAATTTTGCCGTTTGCGGTATCCATATAACCCGATCGGTCACCCCCACCTTTAGCCTGCAACGTGTATGAATACTCAATGGAAAGCTGCACCTTCTCCTTAGATTTCACGGGTTCGGGCAGACGTAGTTGCATCCGGGTACCATCGACAATAAACGGAATTTCTTTCCAGTGGTTATCTTTTAAAATACGTACTTCGCCAATAAAATACCCTTTGGTATTATCGGGATGCGTATCGGGATTTCTCAATTGATTTCCCCTGGCCTGGGGTTGGACTGTGTTTTGATCCAGCTGCAACCACAAAGCGCCTAAGTCGTCCGGACTGTTGTTGGTGTAATCTATGTCCACGTTACCCTTCAAAAGCAAGGATTTCACATCAAAGGAAGCCTTTACCGAATAGTCCGCTTGGTTCTGCCAATAACCTGAAGCCGGATTTCCACTAGCACTCCGGACCTCATTTCCTTTGTATTTATAAATATTATCGACAAAAATCTTGGAAGGGTCGTATTGTGATTTTGCTGTAAATACCAAAAAGGACAACCCTAGAAATAGGTATTGGTGTAGTTTCATTTTGATTTGACTAAATGGTGATTCGAAGATAGTTATTCTTGATTACACATTAGACGTTAGACATGAGATGTTAGATGTTAGATTTTAGATTTTAGATTTTAGAAGCCAAACTTACTTTCCCTCATAAAAAGGATGGACTGAGGGAGGTGTTTTTCCCACTTTCACATTTACTGGTAAATTAGCGTACAATAAATAGAAGCTATAGGTTACTTTTGAACAAATAGTTAATTTTTATTATGCAACAATACGATCTGAAGGAATTTTTGGATGCCAAGGTACTCCAGTACAATCATCCCCAATTTTTGGAAAGCGACCCCATTCAGATTCCACATCGGTTTGACAAAAAGGGTGATATCGAAATCAGTGCATTTTTAACAGCGACCATCGCTTGGGGCAACCGTATAATGGACAATTCCCCCTTGGATTTTGTGATGAATCACAAGGATCAGGATTTGGAAAAACTGGAACCTTTCGTCCATCGAACATTTAATGGGCAAGACCTGGGATATTTTGTAAAAAGCCTGCAAAACATTTACGAAAACCACAACGGATTGGAAAATGTTTTTTTGCCCGCTGATGGGGATATGAACTTACAGCCCGCTATTTCCACCTTTAAACAAGTTTTCTTTGAACTACCCCACCCTAGGCGTACTACTAAGCATATTTCCGACCCCTTAAAAGGTTCCGCTGCAAAACGCATCAATATGTTTCTGCGCTGGATGGTACGTAACAATACCTCCGGAGTCGATTTTGGACTATGGGAAAACCTCTCCCCCTCACAACTTTCTTGTCCGCTGGACGTACATTCTGGGAACGTGGCCCGTAAATTGGGACTGTTAAAACGCAACCAGAACGATGCCAGGGCCTTGGCCGAACTAGACAACAACCTTCGAAAATTAGATTCATTAGACCCCGTAAAATACGACTTCGCACTTTTTGGTCTCGGAGTGTTCGAAAAGTTCTGATATGCTCTATCCTGCACTGTACTCCACCTAATAAAAAGAGCAAGGAGGAAAGATGAAAGACAAAGGACTGAATCTTATTAAGGATTTTTATAAAAGAAGTCCTTTCTCCTTTATCTTTATTCTTTTTTCATTTAAATTGCCTTACTAAACAACAAATCCATAAGGAATAACTCTTTAAGTCGAAATCGAAAAATGAAACCTTCAAAAACAACTTACCTTCTCTTGTCTATATTTCTTATGACACTAACCGTTTCCCAGGCCCAAGATTGGCCGAACCTAAATCGTTTCCAAGAGGCCAATTCCCAAGTTAATCCGCCTGCTAAAAGTGAAAATCGAGTGGTCTTTATGGGCAACTCCATTACTGAAGGCTGGATAAACACCCGCCCGGATTTTTTTAAAAACAACCCCTATATTAACAGGGGAATTAGTGGACAGACAACACCTCAGATGTTGATTCGCTTTCGGCAAGATGTAATAGACCTACAACCCAAAGTAGTTGTCATTTTGGCCGGGACCAATGATATCGCAGGGAATACCGGCCCATCTACCTTAAAAATGATAGAGGACAATCTGGTCTCTATGGCACAACTTGCCCAAGCCAATGGCATAAAGGTGATACTTTCCTCCATTTTGCCCGCCTATGATTACCCGTGGAAACCCGGACTGGAACCGGCACCAAAAATTAAGGAAGTGAACGCATTTCTAAAGAAATTTGCCAAAAAGAATAAAGGCATTTATTATTTGGATTATTTTTCAGCCATGGCCGATAAACGAGATGGTCTTCCCAAAAAATATTCCGAAGATGGGGTACATCCCACCGAAGAAGGCTACAAGGTTATGGAACCATTGGTGCAACAAGCGATTGCCAAAGCACTGTAATAAAGGCGATTAATAGGATCTCTAAAATATAAATTATATATTGTAAGGATAAAAAATACCAAGTTTAGTTAACCCGAAGTTAGCGATAACCTAAAGTAAAGCAATCAATAAAAAAATAGAATTATGTCAGATCAAAAAGTATTTGAAGCAAGTGCGGAAAGTAAGGGGAAAGCAAAACAACTGCGGCTTTTCGCTTTTTTGGCCTGGATCATCGCCATAGCCGGACAGATCTTTGCCATTTTTAAATTAATTAACAATGAGAACCTCACCTGGTTAATAGTAGTGATCGTAGCAATTTTGGCCTTATCCATCACCGGATCCATGCTTTGGAAAAAAGCGAACCGGTTAGATCCTGCGTCTGAAAAAGATAAGGTAAAGTTCTTCGTTCAAAATCAGCTGGGAGCAATAATGGGCGTACTGGCTTTTTTACCTTTGGTGATTCTCATCTTTATGAACAAAGATATCGATGGAAAAACAAAAGGAATCGCTGGTTCTGTGGCGGTAGTTGCTTTGCTAATCGCGGGTATTTCTGGCGTTGACTTCAATCCTCCTTCCATAGAACAATATACCAAGGAGATCAATGAGCAAACCACCACCTTAAAAAATCTGAATTTTGATAATGACAATGTGTACTGGACCAGAGCGGGGAACAAATACCACATCTATGAAGACTGTCAGCACATCAAAGGCAGAGATGTTATAAACAATGGAACGGTAAAGGAATCTTGGGAACAGAAAGGTATTTCAGAACTGTGCAAGACCTGTGAAAAGAGGGCCATAAAAGAAAGGGATATTACTGAATGAGGTAATTGTTTAGAGAAATAAACGGGAAAATAAACCAAATAATAATTGGAATAAACCGAAACTAGAAATTATCCTTCAACAGGAAAAATTTGAACTATTGGACAATTTTACTTCGAAAAATAATGGTATAATCTCTTACCAAAAATTTGAAATCGGTTGAATTTAAACAAAAAATGGATGGACTGGTTTAATTCCATAATAAGATTCTTTCCAGTTCTATTTAATGAAGGACTTTTTTGGAAAAACATAACTTCCTAACAATGAGATGCAATTTATTCCGAATAGG
>CAJDXC010000015.1_pt1 | contig 33373 bp, 38 predicted proteins | sample 7391681 | NCBI WGS metagenome assembly CAJDXC01 (sample SAMEA7055742, study PRJEB34461) | soil metagenome | biome: terrestrial ecosystem; feature: Peninsula; material: soil | place: Antarctica | collected 2016 | reverse complement strand
TTGCAATGGTGGCCCCGGACCTATTATTTTGCTCCCCAGATTGGGTCGTTCAATACTGTAATCGTTCTAAAAAACCTCAAATATGAAAAAAATCCTTTTGCCAACCGATTTTTCAGACAATGCCTATAAAGCTATCAGCTATGCAATGCACCTATTCAAGGAGCGGGAATGTACTTTCTATCTGCTGCACACCTATACCCCGGCCATATATCAGGCAGAATACGTAATGCATGCACCCATGCAGGTGGGCCTGGGAGATTTTTACCAATCGAACTCCATGGAACAATTGGAAAAACTTCAAGATAAAATTATAACGGAGTTCAACAATCCCAAACACAAGTTTGTAATCCATGCCGCCTTTAATCTGCTGGTGGACGAAGTTTTGGAAACGGTTAAAAACGATCAGATAGATTTGGTAATCATGGGAACACAGGGCGCCAGCGGTGCAAAGGAGATCTTTTTCGGAACTAATACCACCCATGTTATTAAAAAATGTACTTGTCCCGTGATAGCCGTGCCCGTTGCCAAGGAACATAATCTTCCCCGAAATATACTTTTCCCTACCGACTATGAAGTTTCGTTTGAAAATGAGCAATTTCTGGGACTAAAGAGTATTGCGAGCATGTACCGATCCAAATTGATGGTGTTGCATATTTCTACCAACTACGAACTTGCTCCAGAACAATCACGGAATAAAGCTAAATTAGAAGAGATATTTAAGGGAGTGCGATCAGAGTTCCACGAGGTTTCGGATCAAGGAGTCATTTCGGCCATCAACGGTTTCCAGAGAGATAAAGATGTTGATTTCTTGGTCATGGTACAGAACAAACACACCTTTCTGGAACGCCTATTTATTGAGCCTGTCATCAATAAAATCGGCTTTCACGTCACCATCCCATTTATGGTGATACCCGGTTTTAAAAAATAAATTTATTCGCTAAAAATATAGGATTTTGTAAACTTGGCAGGATTTGGATATCCTATTATGCTTTCGCAGTAGGTATTAAGGGCACCTCTAATAATTCATTTTGAAATGAGAACGCAGGTATTTTTTTCGGATATGAGGCACCAAAAACGGAGTTTAGCAAGGCTAAATGAGTATTTTGGTAACGAAGTAGTCGGGAAAAAGAACAAGTTGTCAAACAAAATCGAGTTTTTAGAGATGCCCTAAGATTTGTCATTAAAAAATGGTAGTTTAAAAATGAAGAATAGTGGTAGGAAAACCGACCAAATCAATAAGGTGGAACTCATGCATATGGAATCCAAACAATGGATATCCAACTTAAATTTTGTGAAGGACGAGATAGCCTTTATAGTACGTTTGTTGGACTCCTATGTTTTTGAGCCAGATACTCCCAATCTTTTTGAGCGGCTACAGGAGTATAAGGAGCAATTAAAAAAAATAATTGCTACAAACATGAGGATTATTGAACAAATAGGCATACACGATAACGACCTAGGCGGTATGTTGGAGTGTAAGGATAAGGAATGTGATCAGGCGTATTATCACAAGCACGAGCAATTAAAGGTTGAGGTTTTAGAATTGAGGATTGATTTTCAGGATTTTAAATCGGATATATTTAGCTATGCGGGTGGAATCCTTAAGAAGCACAAACCGAAATAGTGATATAAGGTTTGGATCGAGAGTCATGGCAACCATCTGGTAGGTTTACCTAAAAAACTACTTCGTCTTATCAAACTGGCTCAAGTTTAACATTGGGTCTATTTTTTCGTTTGACAACTTCATTTCATCCCAAGAAATCTTTCCGTGTGACTTGGCGGCATTTCTACCTAAAATAGCAGTAAGAGTGGATTCGGTTCCCTGCTGTGTTTCATTCAGATAATTTCTAGTCTCAATACTATTAATAAAAGATTTCACTTTATTTTTATCTGCGTCATAAAGCGATGACAGAAAAGCCCCTGATGCAACCTGTTCAGGAGTAGCTTCTCCTTTGACTACGCCAGAGTCCCATTTGTTTTCGCCGTTGATAAATACTCCTCTGTTGTAATGTGCTTCGGCAATTCCTTTGGTACCTATAAACCTGGCGCAAACATCGCCAAATTGCAGGCCTACCTGGGTAGAGTGAATACTCATGTTCAAGTTGCCGGGATATTCATATACTACCTGGTAATTGTTCCAGGTGTTTCCAAATTCGGGCCCATGGTTTATACCGCCTGTACCCATCGCCAATACAGGATGTTGGCCGATTGCCCAGTTACAAACATCTAGCATATGAATACCCTGGTCTATTAATATCCCTCCAGACAACTCAAAAAAATGAAAGTGATTCCTTATACGTGCTCTGTCATAGGGCATATCCTTATAAGGTTGAAGAGGAACAACGGATGAAAAATAATATAGATCAGCGCTTACTATATCTCCTATCTCACCGTTATGAATTCTTTTTATTATTTCAATATAAGGAGTAGCGTATCGGATCTCGAACCCTATTGCCACACTCAAGTTGCTTAAACTTTTGCCTACCAATTCAATTTGCCTGCATCCTTCAACATCAATAGCCGCAGGCTTTTCGCAATAAACATGTTTCCCCGCTGCAACAGCGGCCGAAAGGAATTCCGGGTGCGTATAGGCGGGTGCAGATATCAATACTGCATCTACTGATTTGTTCTCCAGTAATCTTAGATAAGCTTTTGACCCTTGGTAGATATTGGATTTTGCTATTGAAGGAAATCCTTTCTCCGCATTTAATTTATTGAATTTTCCTTCCGCCATTTGTAACTGTGAGTCAAAAATATCTGCCATTGCGATAATGTTGATATTCGTATTTTTTGACATGGTGGAGATAACAGATGTTCCCCTATTTCCGCAACCTATAATTCCCATTCGTATAGCGGAGTTGGCTTGCGAGCCAAAGACAATTCGGGGGCTTAAAATCGCCGCTGAAGAAATGATGGTAGCACTTTTTGTAAATGTTCTTCTTTTCATTTTTAAATTTTAATGTATTTTACAAATTTATCTTTATTACAAATGCACAGACGCGCGAATCCAGAAGTAAAGAAAACTTCATCACAACAGGCTATCTAGGAGTGATGGCACTACCTGTTTCTGTTAAACTATACCACTTTGAGAGTGAACTCATTTAAACTTTTTGGATTGAAGCGAAAATTGGTTGTTTTTTGCCCAATTGAAGACTTTTTTGAGTTGCATAGCATCGCTACGGAAGGAGAAAAAGACAAAAAGTGGGTGAAAAAAGATAATTTTTCAGCCAATTGAAAAAGCTTACATGAGTTCAGTTACTGAAATTACTAAAAAATTAATGACATTCCTTTTTTTCGATCCTTTTTCTTAACGATTCCTCCCTGTTGAGGTCTATCCAATGCAAGGAGTTTACGGTACGTCCAAAATAGCGGCTAAACCCACCAGACCGAATGTTGTCGGACTGGTACTCCAATGGCTTGATTCGGAGATAATTGGTTTCAGGAAATTTTTTATTTCCCGATAGATAATAACAAGACAACTATAATAACTTTTGATAACTTTGCAAATGGAGGTTTTTACAAAAAAACTACTTTTGCAATAGAGATTTTAATTAAGAAGTGATTTAAACTTTTTGCTTTCAAGCGAAAATTAGATATTTTTTGGTCATTTGAAAGCTTTTTTGAGTTGCATAGTATCGCTACGGAAGAAAAAAAAGACAAAAAATGGACGAAACCCGCCCGACCGTTACGGGCGGGAAGGGCAATTTTTTAGCGAATGGAAAAAGTTTAAATCACTTCTAATCCTCTAACAATTATTAATGAAGATTTAGGTTATGTCAGAAAAATTGGAAAGATTAAAAACATTGATCATTGGATCTGGTCCTGCAGGATATACGGCCGCAATTTATGCCGCCCGTGCTGATCTTAAACCTGTAGTATATACCGGCATGGAACCTGGCGGACAATTGACGACAACTACCGAGGTCGACAACTTTCCAGGATACCCTCAAGGGATTGATGGGCCTTCGATGATGGTGCAATTACAGGAACAGGCCGAACGATTTGGTACCGAAGTTCGTTTTGGATTGGTAACAGCGGTAGAGCTTAGCGACGAGGTTGGTGGCATCCATAAGGTAACCGTTGATGAAGATAAGTTCTTGGAAGCGGAAACGATAATTATTTCTACAGGTGCTACTGCAAAATATTTGAACATACCCAGTGAACAGCGGTTGCGTGGAGGTGGTGTTTCGGCCTGCGCGGTGTGCGACGGATTTTTCTATAAAGGTCAGGATGTGGCAATCGTGGGCGCCGGGGATACGGCCGCCGAAGAGGCATCTTATTTGGCCAATATTTGCAGGAAGGTGACCATGCTTATCCGAAAGGATCATATGCGCGCTTCCATGGCCATGCAACACCGGGTCAATAGACTCTCCAATATAGAAATACGTTATAATACCGAGGTAGATGAAGTGTTGGGCAAACAGGTGGTGGAAGGCCTAAGGATGGTCAACAATCAAACTGGGGAGAAAGAGGAAATTGCAATAACCGGACTCTTTATAGCCATCGGTCATACACCAAATACCGATATTTTTAAGGGACAATTGGATATGGATCCAACGGGATATATTATTACCCGTGGAAAATCTACCAAGACCAATAAGCCTGGGGTATTTGCCAGTGGAGATGCACAGGATAAAGAATACCGGCAAGCGGTGACCGCTGCAGGTACGGGATGTATGGCGGCCTTGGATGCCGAACGTTATCTGGCAACGGTAGAATCACCACAGGAAGTGGTGTAATTTAGGGAAAGGAATATAGTATAAGATAAGTCGGCAACAAAGGGTGATCATTGATGGTCACCTTTTTCTTTATCGGTTATCTTTTAAAATCAACTTTTACAGATGCTAGTCAAGCCGCTTGTAATTTTCTGAATTGATAGGCTCTCCGTCCCCATCGATGAATATCTGACTATAACTGTCTGGCTTCATTTCCAACTTCATGGTCCATACCATACTATCGTTGGCTATTTTACGCATGGAAGCGGACATATACTCCAATCGCTCGGTAAGGGTACTGTCCGTTGTGCTGTATGAACCATAACCGAACCATTCCATGGAATCCTTGGGCACATAACGTGTCCACATTACCTTGCCATTATAGTACATTTTAATTTGCCGGTATCCTTTCGTTGCCGGAACCGTTGTTATCTTATTGCCATCATAATTATTAAAACTTACCAGTTCCCAGGTACCTTCAATAGATGGAAGAGCGCTTTGTAGTTTTGGTGAAGTTGGTCCTGTAGCGGAGATCAAAAACAACATCAGAAAAACCAATCCAAGTAATTTTTTCATGGCTGTGAGGATTAAAGTGTTTAATACTAAAAAGTTACGACTTTTTTTGTTAAACCCATAACTATTTCCGTGATTATTGGGATATATTCAACTAGGGGAATGTAATTTATAAGGAATTGATTATTGTGGCCAGTCGATCAATATCCTTTTCTGTATGATGTGCACTTAAAACGATCCGGCTCATCAAGGAAGCATCTTCTGAAGGATATGGAAAGTTAGTCACGATGATGTGGTTTGCTTCCAAATGATCGGTCAGAGCTTTGTTGGAATAGCTAAAGGCCGGATGACCTTCCATAAAATGGAAATTTTTAGGGGCTTTTAGGTAACTCTTAAATCGCTCTATATTCTTTCGCAACAACTTCCTTTGTTGATGGTAGATCGTTTGGGCCTCCAAAAAAGTAGCCATCCCTGAAGGACTGGCCGGACTTGCCCCTCCAAATAAATCGGTATCCATAAATTGGGATATTCGCCTATTGCTCCCAAATATTGCCCCTCCCTGAATTCCCCAGCCTTTTCCAAGTGATCCGCAAACGATCAGTTCTTTTGGGGCCAGAGCGGAAAGTGCGGCATAGCAGCCACCCCCGTCCTGCCCTAAGATACCTAGACCATGGGAATCATCGGCCACTAAAATAAGATCCTTTAAGGGCAGCGATTTTAAGCTTTCAAAGTTGGGATAATTGCCACAAGAAAAATCGATGGTGTCCATAAAAACTACCGGGGTCTTGGCATTTTTGGATGCCAAATGCTCCCTTATCGCAATATCCATGGTTGTAAACGTGGTGTAGGTCTTACCCGAGGAAAGAAAAAGGGCAGGATGGCTATGGGGGGCATGGAACACGGAATATTTGTCCTTGCCGAAAGACCTACAAACCAACTGACCGGCCAAATAGCCGGAGGAAAAAGTAACACAGGCTTCACTGCCGACAAGATTTGCCAACTTATTTTCCGTCTTGTCATATACCGAAAACCGGATATTAGATTTACGGGAAGCTCCATAAGAAGTACCGTATTGTTGGATGTTCTTGATAAAAATCTGTTGAAAGCTGGCATTAGTTTGAAGCCCTAAATAGGAAGTGCCACCAAAATATAGATATTTACTGCCTTTAACGGAGATTTCCCTTCCCGGAAAAGTGTCGATATAATAAGCCATTACCTTAAGGTTATTCCGCTGCCTCCCAATACTGGGAAGTTGACTTTTCCATTTTCCCCGATTTTTACCCCATCGGCAATGTCTTCTTTTAGTAGCATTGCTCCATCCATATCAACATAATCCAGTTGTGGTAGAAGTTGTGCTATTGCAGAGATACCTACCGTAGATTCTGTCATACAGCCAACCATGACCTTGAGCCCAAGACCTTTTGCTTTATGGATCATTCGAAGGGCAGGGGTAAGGCCTCCACATTTGGTCAGTTTTATATTTACACCGTTAAAATGGAGCCCACATTTTTGTACATCGTCCTCTACAATGCAACTCTCGTCCGCAATTATGGGAAGTACGCTTTTGTGGGCTACTTTCTCCATACCTGCCCAGTCTCCCGCGGCCAATGGCTGTTCAATAAATTCTACTCCCAGATCTTTCAGTTCCGGAGCGTTAAGGATGGTCTGCTGTGCGGTCCAGGCACAATTGGCATCTACCCGAAAAGTTGCATCGGTATGGTTTCTCAGTTCTTTGATAATGGCGACATCGTCCGAGGTGCCCAATTTTATCTTATAGATCGGCCAGGGGGTTTCCTTCATTTTGGACACCATTTTGTCAATGGTGTCAAGTCCAATTGTATAATTGGTGATGGGATATTTGCTTATGTTGGTATGCCATAGCTCGTATAGGGGTTTGCCCAAAATCTTACCGTATAGATCATGTGCTGCCAAATCCAAGGCGCAAATTGCGAAATTGCTCAATTTTTTGTCCACTAAGAAGGCGTGAAAGACCTCTGGAAGGGTGAAATTGTAGTTTTCAATCTCCTCCCGAACGGACTCGATTTCCGCCTCCATGCTTTCCACGGTAATCTCATAATAGGGGTTGGAAGTAGCCTCTCCGAAACCCGTTTCTTCTTTTAACCCAAGGCTTACGATCAGGGTATCCTGAAAATCATGGGATTCGCGGGAGATACTAAAGGTGTGCCTTAACTGTAATACATGCTTTGAAATCGATAACTGCATCTTTAAAATATTTTCCACTAAGATAAAAAAGCACTGACATGTTTCAATAAAAATTGATGATTTTAAGTCTGTTGATCACTACTGATTTTTGGCTCTACCCTTCAGGGATGTTTGGAATCTGGATAATTACAGCTTTCGAACACTCCCCGAGACCGATTTCTTCTGTTCCACGTTGGCCTCTCCGCTATAGGATATGTTCCCACCACTGCTGGCATCGGCTATTAGCGCATCCGATACATTGATAGAAATGTCCGCGCCGCTACTGACTTGGGCGTTACAGGTCTTTACCGATAAATCTTTGGCCTTTATCCCCGCACCGGAGCTGGCGTAGATTTCCAAATCATTGGCTTCCCCGGACAGTTGTATGTTGGCCCCACTACTTGCATCTGCCTTAACGTTATTGGCTTTAAGGTTTATTTCTATTCCAGAACCACTACTGGCACCAAGTTCTAACCGATCGGCGCTCAAATCGTTTTTTACGGTTAGATCCGCTCCGCTAGAACTTTCCAATTCGGTAACCTCAGGGAGGGAAACAAATACTTTTTTGGTGGCACGACCTATATTCTCCCGAGCATGTATTCGCAGTTTTCCATTTTTGATATCGGTGCCGATAAGGTCGATTATATTTTCATCTGCTTCTACCGTAATTTTGAATTCGTCTGCCTGGGTAACGTAGACATCAAGTCCTTCGGACGCGGAAACGGCGGTGAATTTTCCAGTTATCTCCCTACTGTCTTTGGTTACGATTCCATTTCCTTTTTTCCCTGGTCCTAGATTGATGTCGAACCCACAGGAGGAAAGAAAAAGTGCGATCAAAAATGCGATTGTGATTCTAGCTAATGTTGTCATGATTGTTATTTTTTGATTAGATTGATTGTTTTAATTTTCTTTTCGGTAAATCTCATGATAGATGGGTCTATTTTAAAGATTTTTATACCCAACTGTTGATTATGACCGATGGATGGTAAATCAAATCAAGATAGCACCCAAATTTATCATAGGGGATTGGAAATCTTCCCCTTTAAGGGCTTAGGGTGTAGTTTTTACTTTGATTCCATTGCTATCTATTTTTACCTTAAGACCACTATCCTTATCTCCTAAGTCTATATCGATCCCTTTTTTATTGATGATAATTTTGCCCTTCCCATCATTGTCTTCAGTGTCATTTTCCATAGAGTCTTCCAGACAATCCAAACATTTTAGTTCCCCGTCATCAATCACTTTCCAAAAGTGGTTTTGTATTTTCTCCCTATCCAAGTCTGGATCTAAATGTGTGTTCCAGCCCATCCGATTTTTGGTCGATTTGTCAAAACGGACGACCATCTGTAAGGGGAGATACAGCGTTATGCGTACTTCTTGGTCCCGAATTTTGTTCTTAGTTTCGGTAGTAAAATAATTATCTAAAAGCACTTTATCGCCTTGGATGGAATAACCATAATCTATTTTAGAGGATCGTACCTTCGCATCATCAAAGGAACTTCCATCCGCTTCCTTTCGGATTTTCATATATACCAGGGAGTCTTCAGACTTTTTAATGTCGAACCTCACATCACCGGAAAATAGAAGTCGTTCCCCGTGCTCGTTGTGGGTTAGGGCCATCCGTCCAAAATACATGTTATCCTGATATTCGTACAGCTCGTTAGATTTCATCACAATGTTCAAGGTATCGGTTATTCTGGGTATTCTTATTTCTTCCCTTACCGTAGTGCTCCCCGTGTAGGCAAAAGAAGTGGCTTGGCGTATACCCAATACAGTAAGTCCAATTATGGCCAGTAACCAAACTCCTATTAGTGAAAATTTGGCTATGTTCCCAATAGATTTTAGGTTGTTTACCAGAATTTTGAGCCCTAGGTACAACAGAAAGAAGAAGGGAATGCCAATGGCTAAAAATCCCATTAACGACACGAGCCATACCGGTGTATCGGTCGAATTTACCAATTGATAAAAATCCATCCCCGGAATATGGACCATCCCCAATATGCCCACGGCAAACATTCCTATAAAGAGGGTAATAAGCGTTGCAGCACCCGTAAGGATCAAAATGATTCCGATAAATTTCCCAACCACCTTAAACAGAAAGATGATGATTTCGCCAAGGGTGTCAAAAAAAGACTTACTGCCATCTTTTACCTTTTCCCCTACTTTTTTATAGTCGGCATTCTTTACCTTGTCCGCAACTTCCTCAAAGCCTTCCCTCACCTTGCGCTCTATATTGCTAATGTTCACGTCCTCTCCCCTCATATCTAGTTTTTGGGCGGTGGTCGTTGCTTCGGGTATCAAGATCCACAGTAGGATATAGATAAAAATAAATCCTCCCCATGAAAAGATGGTCAATAAAATCCATAACAATCTTATCCAAATGGCGTCCAAATGTAGATAATAACCAATACCTGAAGATACACCCCCAATATATTTGGAATCTATATCCCGATAAAGTTTCCTGGTTTTTTTAGGGGTATCGGTAGATTTTGTTGGCTCGTCCTCAAAAATGTCTTCATCTACCATGTAGTCCTCAGGCTGTCCCATAATTCCGATAACTTCGTCCACCTCTTTTTGGGTGATTACCTGTCTCTCATTTTCCATCTTTTCATGGAAAAGTTCGGCGATCCTAGCCTCGATATCCGCGATAATTTCATCACTACCCTTGGTGCCGGCAAAGGAGCGTTTTATGGATTCCAGATAGCGTCTTAATTTGTCATAAGCTTCTTCATCGATATGAAAGAAGATATTGGCGAGATTGATGTTTATTGTCTTGTTCATTTTAGTTTTGTTTAGTGGTGGTTACCAAGTTCACTGCGTTTCGAAGCTCATCCCAAGTGATGTTCAATTCTTTGAGGAACAACATGCCGGTTTCTGTAAGGGTGTAATATTTTCGTGGAGGTCCAGAAGTGGACTCTTCCCATCTATAGTTGAGCAAACCGGAATTTTTGAGGCGGGTAAGCAGCGGATAGATGGTGCCTTCCACTACTAACATCTTGGCATCCTTAAGGGTCTCCAAAATTTCATTGGCATACTTGTCCTTCCCATTTAGGATAGAAAGGATGCAGTATTCCAAGACCCCTTTGCGCATCTGCGCTTTTGTGTTTTCTATGTTCATAATTTGTACCCTTTTCATTCCCCCGGTCGCTGAGCTTAGTCAAAGGAGGGGGAGAATTTTTTGCGGGGTGGTTTTAGTTAAACTTCATTTTTTAATCGATGAATGAACTCCAGTTAATCGGTGTGATGAGTACCGTTTTTTAGTTGATGGTTGATTGTTGATGGTTTGTGTTGTACTAATCGTAAATCCTTAATTGAAGAACTGCCAACTGCCTACTGTTTTGGGTAACAGTTAATCATACTTCTAAAATCTAATGTCTAAAATCTAACGTCTAATATCTAATGTCTACTTTATAAAATTGATGGTCAAAGGATATTTAAAGACCTGTCCTTCCGAGGTTCGGATAGTGGCCAGAATGCTATACACGATATTCACAATGAAAAGTGTCACTTGCATTAGCCCTGCTATACCTAACGGGAATAGATATTTTCCGAATTTGAAATTACCGAAGTCAAAATCAAAATTAAAGCCATTAAAATTTTTAAGCGCTTCGAAGGAAAAATGGCCTGCATGAAATATTTCGGGAATAAAACCAAGAAAGAAGGGCACGCTTATAATCCCTAACAAAATGGAATATAAGAGTAGGCTTATCTGAAAGTTCAAGGCCTGTTTTCCGTTATAGTCCACAAATTCATATTCCTTTTTATTAGCCATCCACAGCACTAGGGGTAATATGAAATTTCCAAAGGGAATAAAGTATTTGGAAAAGGTCGATGCATGGATGATGGCCGATAGGTTCCGTTCGTGTTTTGTCAATGTCTCTGTCATGGCATACTAGTTTCTTATGCAAATATATATCTTTAAGCTAGTACTATGCAACACATAGTACTAAAAATTAAGTTTTATTTAACATTTTATGATCAGAATATTTTCAATACATTTATAAAAATTGATTTGGTTATGGCTAGCAACACCAGTAAATACAATTGGTTTACCTTTTTTAAACTACCTGCTGCCTGGTGGTGCGGGGTACGTTTAAAATATATGGATGATCAGAGGGCGGTAACAACGGTAAAGTTTGGATGGATCAACCAAAATCCGTTTAAATCGATGTTCTGGGCGGTTCAAGGTATGGCTGCCGAATTCAGTACGGGGGCCTTGGTAACCAACAAGATACGGGCAAGAGAGGAGAGAATTTCTATGTTGGTCGTCAGCAACAAGGCCGTTTTTTCCAAAAAGGCTATAGGACGGATTACTTTTACATGCACGGATGGCCAATTAATTCAGGAAGCTTTGGACACAACCGTTGCCACAGGGGAGGGACAGACTTTTTGGATGCGATCCGAAGGAGTAAACGAAGAAGGGTTTGTTGTTTCTACCTTTGATTTTGAATGGTCGGTGAAGCGAAAGGATTGACCTTATTTAGTTATTAGCTCTTTAATTTTTTGCAGGGTAAGCGGTAGAATTTGTGCTCTGGATAATGAAGTGGTTTAAACTTTTGGCGTTCTGGCGAAAATTAGCCATTTTTTGACCAATTGAAGGCTTTTTTGAGTTGCATAGCATCGCTACGGAATAAAAAAAGATAAAAAGTGGATTAAAAAGGGCAATTTTTTAGCGAATGGAAAAAGTTTAAACCAATTCAATAAAACAAAACCCCGACGATGAACGTCGGGGTTTCTATCTTTGATGTGCTACACTAAACACTAACCATTAACTATAAAAAATATAGCACAATCAAAGATTTGTTATTGTATTTCTTTAACACAATAGACGTACCAATGTCAGGAAAGTTTCGATCATTGGGATACTTTAACATCACATTTAACATATACTTTAGATTTTTGTAATTCTCTAAGCATAGATTGACATATTTCAAAACGGTTTCTTAATTATTAATTCATCAATAATTATCTTATTTTTATTGCATTGTATAATTTGTTTAATAATTGTTCCGTAAAACACGTAAGCTTCGAAAATTGTAATTATCGTGTCACATCGAGCGCCCGCCTGAATGACGAAGTCGGGCAGGCAGTCGAGATACCTTTACCTGTGCTTCGACTGCGCTTAGCATGACACGCTCAGCAAAACAAAAGCAAACTTTAGGTATAGAAACGGTTAAGCTTAATTTCTTTTAAAAATGAAAATTGTATTTCTTGACGCAGATACCGTGGGCGAAGTGCCCAATATCTCCAAATTGACCCAATTGGGGAATAAATTTATATTGTATGATGCTACCAATCCATCCAACCTAATGGAACGGATGAAAGAAGCGGATATCGTTATTACAAATAAGGTGAAGATCGGGAGGGAGGCCATTTTAAAAAATCCTTCCTTAAAACTGATCTGTGTCGCTGCAACGGGTACAGACCATATAGACTTAAAGACCGCACAAGAAAAAGTAATTCCGGTAAAGAACGTTGTTGGATATTCCACCTCTTCGGTGGCGCAATTAACGGTGGCTCTCTTACTTTCCCTGATCAATCAAATTGGGTATTACAATTCCTATGTAAAATCTGGACAGTATTCAAATGGCCATAGTTTTACCCATTTGGGCAGGCCGTTCTGGGAAATTAAGGACAAAGTGGTCGGAATCATCGGATTGGGTAAGATCGGAAACGAAACTGCCAAGATTTTAACGGCTTTCGGAGCACATATCACCTATTTTTCTACCTCTGGGAAGAACAATTCCGGTATTTATGATCAGGTAGATTTGGAGGAGCTAATGCGGAATTCGGACGTGATATGTGTTCATGCGCCTTTAAACGAACGCACAAAAAACCTTATCACCTATCGCGAACTGTCCCTGATGAAACCCAGCTCCTTGATCGTCAATGTAGGGCGGGGTGGTATTATTGACGAGGCCGACCTCGCCAAGGCCATTGACGCCAATCTTTTGGCGGGTGCCGCGGTCGACGTTTTCTCAAGTGAACCTTTACCTAAGGATAACCCTCTGTTAGGGGTTCAAAACATGGAAAAAATTATCCTTACCCCCCATATTGCATGGTCTAGCATTGAGGCAAGGGCCACCATGGTGGAGGGCGTTGCAAAAAATATTCAAGAGTTTTTGAATAGAAAATAGAGGTATTTATTTTCTTGACCATTTTCTGAGAGGGTATTTTATAGCTTTAAACCTAACGTATGAAAATTTACTGTATCCTTAATCCTGCACCGTCTGAAAAGGCATACTTGATCGATCTCACGAAACCGGATGAAATCGTATTTCATCACGAACTGGACCCTAACAATGCCCAAGAAGTTTTTAGGAATTGTGAGGTGGTTTTTGGTAATCCGCCGTTGGAATGGCTAGAAAATGTGCCAAACTTAAAATGGGTACAATTGTCTTCTGCGGGGTTAGATCCATATCAGGATATTATAAAAGAAGGGAAAATAAAATTCTCTAACCTAAAAGGCTTTTATGACGCCCCGGTCACCGAAACTGCTATCGGGGGACTCTTGATGCTTCTGCGTAAACTTCATGTTTTACATCGGGCGCAGGAAGGAAAGCGTTGGATAAAGTCTCAAGTGCGCACTGAAACCGAAACCTTGATAGGAAAAAAGGTACTGATCCTAGGAATGGGGTCTCTTGGAAAAAATATAAAGCGATGTCTTAGGCCTTTTGGGGCCCATTTTTTGGGCGATGATTATTTTCCTAGAAATACGGATGCGGACACGGTAAAGCAGGTGGAAGAAAACATCCGAAAATGTGATGTTTTGATTGCATGTCTTCCGGAACTCCCTCAAACCATTCATTTCTTAAATGCAGCCCGACTCGGATTTTTACATTCTAATGCCATTGTCGTAAATGTGGGCCGGGGCTCGCTTATAGACGAAGTTGCCTTGGTCCACCTTTTAGAAATAAATATGATCGCAGGGGCTTTTCTGGATGTTACCGAGCAGGAACCGATTCCAGAAAACAGTTTGCTTTGGATGGTTCCCAACTTAATCTTGAACCAACATACGGGGGGAAGCTCTAAGGATGAAGTAATAATGCAGGTGAGGTTTATTGCAAAAAATTACTTGGCTTTTAAAAAAGACAGCGCCAAGAACGTGGTACAGCCGTAATTCTTTATTTTTAAGCTTGAACTTGAACTTTTTTTCGGTTTGAGTTTGAATTTGAATTTGAGCTTGAACTTGAAATCCTACCGGTTTCTAGAGTTAGGTCTTCCCTGGTTATTCCTATTGGATTTGGAAACGTTGCGATTCCCAGGTTTCCTAGTATGGAATTGCTGTTTTTGTCGTGGTCTTTCAGCATGTTGCGTAACTTCTTCCGCTGGATCTTCGCCAATAAAGGGGTGCTCTTCAATAACAGGTATTTTCTGACCGATCAATTTTTGAATATCCCTCAGATAAGGTCTTTCTTCCTTATCACAAAAAGAGATGGCACTCCCGCTAGCGCTGGCCCTACCGGTTCGGCCAATACGGTGTACGTACGTTTCTGGAACGTTTGGAAGGTCGTAATTGATCACGAGCCCCAATTCTTCCACATCGATCCCCCTTGCCGCAATATCCGTTGCGATAAGCACGTTGCTCTTGCCCTCTTTAAAATCGCTCAAGGCACGTTGACGGGCTGCCTGTGACTTATTGCCATGGATGGCATCGGATTTGATGTCCGACTTGTCCAATTGCTTCACGATCTTATTAGCTCCGTGTTTAGTCCTGGAAAAGACCAGGACGGAACTTTCGGGGTTTTGTTCCAACAAATGGACCAGCAGTTTGGTCTTGTTCCCTTTACTTACATAATATAGTGACTGTTCCACTTTTTCTGCGGTTGCCTGCTCTGGAGTTACGCTGACTTTTTCAAAATCCCCCAAAAGTTTTCGGGAAAGTTCTAGTATAGTAGGTGGCATTGTGGCCGAAAAGAAGAGAGACTGCCGTTGCGGTGGCAACTTGGCTATGATTTTTTTTACATCGTGGATAAAGCCCATATCGAGCATCTGATCGGCCTCGTCCAACACGGCAAATTCAATATCCCGTAAGGATATGAATCCTTGGTTCATCAAGTCGAGCAAACGGCCTGGAGTAGCTATTAGGATATCCACTCCATTGCGAAGGGCTTGTGTCTGACTACCTTGTTTTACTCCGCCAAAGATTACGGTGTTCTTAATTCCTGTAAATCGGCCATAGGCTGTAAAACTTTCGCCAATTTGTATTGCGAGTTCCCGGGTTGGCGTAACTACGAGAGCTTTGATGCGTTGAGGGCCTTTTCGTTCTTGTTTGTCCAAAAAAAGTTGCTGCAAGATGGGAACCGCAAATGCCGCCGTTTTTCCCGTACCTGTTTGGGCACAGCCAAGCAGGTCTTTTTTGCGAAGTAGAATAGGAATTGATTGTTCTTGTATAGGGGTAGGATGAGTATAGCCTTCAGCAACGAGTGCTTTTAAAATAGGTTCTATAATTCCTAAGTCTTTGAATGTCATATATTTTTGATAAGAGGGTGCAAAGGTAGAACTATTGTTCGGAATTGGGGAGATTTATGTTGAGTTTGAAATTGTAGCCATTAAGATTTTGGTATCTATTCAGAATTGGCTCGTACAAAACCCAATCAGATTATGTCTAATTTGTCCGAATCTAACTATATTAGTTGGACTTAATTTCCCAAACTGGTGGAATCTAAATAACCTCAACCCAATGAAGCTTAAAACCATCGGCCTATTGCTGGGACCTATCTTGTTTTTTTTGATAATGTTCGTGGATGCTCCGGCAGGAATGAGTGAGGAAGCCCGAGCGGTCCTGGCAAGTACTGTTTGGGTCGCCACTTGGTGGATGACCGAAGCCATACCTATCGCGGCCACTGCACTTCTCCCAATTATTTTGTTTCCTCTTACAGGGGCGGCTACCATGGAGACTACGACAGGTGCTTATGGCCATCCCTATATTTTTCTATTTGTTGGTGGTTTTATCATTGCCAAGGCCATTGAACAATGGAACCTTCATAAGCGTATCGCCTTGAATATCATCCATTTGATTGGTTCCAACATCAGTTTTATTATTTTGGGCTTTATGGTGGCTACTGCCTTTCTATCTATGTGGATATCCAACACGGCTACAAGTGTTATGATGCTTCCCATTGGGCTGGCCGTAATTCAACAGATAGAAAAATCTGATCAACTTACGGAGTCCCAACGTACTTTGTTTGGCAAGGCATTGATGATAGCCATTGCCTATTCGGCCTCAATCGGCGGTATGGCTACCTTAATTGGTACGCCACCCAACCTTGTTTTTGCCGGTATCATGAAAGAGACCTTCCAGGTAGAAATTACTTTTGAAAAATGGCTCAGTATTGGCCTTCCTTTTTCGGTCTTGATGCTTTTTATTTGTTGGAAGTATCTTACGAGAATGGCCTTTCCACTAAAGAATTTGAAGTTGCCTGGTGGGAAAGCATCGATCGTTCAACAATTGAAGACCTTGGGCAGCATATCGTATGAGGAGAAAATGGTAGCCGTTGTTTTTGGTCTGACTGCGCTTGCATGGGTTACCAAATCCTTTTTGTTGGGAAAAATATTTCCTACCATAAACGACACCATAATTGCCCTTATGGGAGCTATGTTGCTATTCTTGATACCCAGTACGTCCAGAAGGGGAGCACTAATTAATTGGAAGGAAGCTGTAAAACTTCCCTGGGGTGTATTGTTGTTATATGGGGGAGGGCTGGCAATAGCCGCGGCTTTTCAGACCAGTGGACTGGCAACTTGGATCGGAACGCAGATGACCGTAATCCAGGGATTGTCCCTGTTTTTGATGATCGTCATCATCGTTGCCTCTGTCAATTTTCTTACCGAACTCACTTCCAATTTGGCGACTACAGCCATGCTCTTGCCCATATTGGCCTCCATGGCCGTTGCCTTGGATATTCATCCGATGTTTTTTATGGTAAGTGCTACCCTTGCTGCTTCCTGCGCTTTTATGTTGCCGGTTGCCACTCCGCCCAATGCGGTAGTCTTTGGGTCGGGGAAATTGGAAATCAAGGATATGGTACGGACGGGAATCTGGATGAACTTGTTTTCCATAGCGCTCATAACTCTATTAATCTATTTCCTCCTGCCTTATATATGGGGCATTTAACGAGTATTTGTCCGTAAAAGATTGAGTGTCCGAACTATAAGGCCTAGTTCTCGGGCTTCATGGATGGGTTCATTAACAAAAAAAGCCCTAACGGTACCGTCGGGCTTTTAAGTTTCAAAAAAAGTTAATTAAAGCGTATGTATTAGATTACTTTTACATTTACTGCGTTCAATCCTTTTTTACCTTGTTCCAACTCGAACTCTACTTCGTCACCTTCACGGATTTCATCGATCAATCCTGAAACGTGTACGAAATGTTCTTTGTTTGTTCCTTCTTCTGTGATGAATCCAAATCCTTTTGAATCATTGAAGAATTTTACTGTTCCTTTGTTCATTACTAAAAATTAAAAAATTAAATTAGGTGCAAATGTAGGATTAAATTATTTAATCTCTTAGTATTATGGAACTTAAATTTAAAATTCCTAAGAATAAAATGGTCTGGGCCCATAAAATCGGTATTTTAGGTAGGATAAAATTTAAATCGTCATAATACAAAAGCACCTTCCAGTTTTACCAAAGAAGGTGCTTTGTGGGTTAAAAATTCAAAATCTTGGAAAATCTACAGGTTTGGCTGAGGAGTTATTCTCAAATATGGTTTTATTTCCTTTACTCCTTTTGGGAATATTTTTTTGGCATCTTCCGTGGTTATAGCAGTACTAACGACCACATCATCCCCTTGGTTCCAGTTGGCAGGAGTGGCCACCTTATGATAGGCGGTCAATTGAAGTGAATCTACTACTCTTAACAACTCGTCAAAATTACGTCCGGTAGAAGCTGGATATGTAAGGGTCATTTTAACCGTTTTGTCGGGAGCTATAATAAAGACCGAACGTACAGTAGCGTTGGCAAGCGCGTTTGGGTGAATCATATCGTACAAAGTAGAGACCTTTTTGTCTTCATCCGCAATAATCGGGAAATTTACGGTGGTATGTTGGGTCTCATTGATGTCTTTTATCCAACCAGCATGTGATTCTGCGCTGTCTACACTCAAGGCCATCATTTTTACATTGCGCTTATCGAACTCATCCTTGTATTTTGCCGTTGTACCCAATTCAGTAGTACAAACCGGGGTGTAATCCGCGGGGTGCGAAAATAATATTCCCCAACTATCGCCAAGGTAATCATAAAGATTGATCATTCCCACAGAACTGTCCGCAGTAAAATTTGGGGCCACATCGCCCAATCGTATCGTTGCCATAATTAATATAGTTATAAATTAAAAAAATAGTTATCCTACAAAGTTAGTAGATTATTGTCAATTTATTTTAATAAAAGGTTAAAAATGTATTAAAATTTATTGGCTTTCCATTTTATATTGCATCCAATACTAGGCTTCTGGTCCGGATCGATCTGCTTTCCGTGGAGCAACGCTTTAATAGCATGGCGCAGGTCGTCCCCTGTTAAAGATATGCCGTTTCCGGGTCGAGAATCGTCCAATTGTCCGCGGTACACAAGTTTCATATCTGCATCGAAAAGATAAAAATCGGGGGTACAGGCAGCATCATAGGCTTTGGCCGTTTTCTGGCTCGGGTCGTATAGATAGGGAAAGGTATAGCCCTCTTTTTTGGCAGTTCTTTTCATCAGCTCGGGAGAATCTTCCGGATAGTGCTCCACGTCATTGCTAGAAATGGCGATAAAACGGATATTCCGAGGCTGGAAGTCTCTGGCCAATTTTGAAATTTCCGGATTCACATGTTTTACAAAGGGGCAGTGGTTGCAGATAAACATCACAACGGTCCCATTCTTACCTTTGAGGTCGTGGAGGGCCATGGTCCGTCCGGTTACGGTATCCATTAAGTTGAAATCTGGCGCCACGGTGTCCAAAGCCAACATTTTGCTCAGTGTTCTTGCCATTTTTTTATTATAATATACGAAATATTACTCGAATTTAAATTTAAAGTATTGAAGTGATTTAAACTTTTTCTTTTACCTACGAATTTCACATTTTGCACCCTGATTTCGTCCTTTTTGAGTACCGTAACTATAGCTATGCTACTAAAAAATGGCTTCATCATGGCACAAAAGCCTTCATTCTCGGTTNGGGTAGAGCATAAGCACAAGAAAATAATTCATCCGGCATCTGCGCTCAATGTTGTACGCTATTATCGTTTTGAAGGCGCTTCCAATCCAGATGACAATACCGTATTGTACCTTATTGAAACATCTTCGGGAGAAAAGGGCCTTCTACTCGACGCTTATGGAGCTTACTCGGGTAATGTTCCGGAGGATTTAATGGAAAAGCTTAAAATTAGTCGATGAAGAAGGAATTATCCTGGTCAGATTTTGCCAAGGTAGATATGCGCATCGGGACCATCATTGATGTGCGTGATTTTCCTAAGGCGAAAAGACCCGCATATCAGATTTATGTTGATTTTGGTGAGGAAATAGGTATAAAAAAGACTTCTGCCCAGATTACCGGGCGTTATGCCAAAAAAGATCTCTTAGGAAAGCAGATCGTAGCAGTGGTTAATTTTCCCAAAAAGCAAATAGCCGATTTTATGAGTGAATGTCTTATCTTGGGTGCAGTTGGTTTGGCCGATGTAGTTTTGCTACACCCAGAAACCAATGTACCCAACGGTCTAAAAATCTCGTAACTCTCCATGGAATCGCTAATTGATGGCGTACATATTAATTTTGACACCCAAACCCTATGGATATTAAATCTGATTTTGGGAATTGTCATGTTTGGTATTGCGCTGGAGATTTCTTGGAAAGACTTTGAGTTACTCCTCCTTAAACCAAAGCCCGTTATCACCGGGGTCTTTAGCCAGTTTGTCCTGTTGCCCGTAGTTACATTTCTATTGGTGTGGCTTATAAAACCCACCCCGAGTGTCGCCCTCGGTATGATTATGGTAGCCGCTTGCCCTGGTGGTAATATCTCTAATTTCATCACGCATTTAGCCAAAGGGAATACTGCGCTCTCGGTAAGCCTTACCGGGATAGCGACCCTATTGGCTATTTTTATGACTCCCTTAAACCTGGAGGTTTGGGGCGGACTTTACCCGCCTACTGCCCAGATATTGAAAGAGGTATCAATTTCTCCATGGCAAATGATACGGCTAGTGGCCCTACTATTGGGGATTCCCTTAGTTGCAGGTATATGGACTAACCATAAATGGCCCATCTTGGCAAAAAGAATGGGGAAAATCCTAAAAATAGTTTCCTTGTTGTTTTTTATTTTGCTCATCTTTATTGCGCTCTACAACAACAGGGCTATATTTGCGAACTACATCGTCTATGTTTTTTGGATTGTGCTACTGCACAATTTTGTAGCCTTCGCGACTGGATTTTCATTGGCCAAAGCGGTAGGGTTGTCCCCAGAGAACGTAAAGTCGGTAACCATAGAAACCGGAATACAGAATTCGGGCCTAGGCCTGTTGCTTATCTTCACCTTTTTTGACGGTCTGGGCGGCATGGCCCTATTGACCGCTTTCTGGGGAGTGTGGCACTTGGTGTCCGGTTTGCTTCTCGCCTGGTTTTGGGGTAGGAAGAGTCTGCTAATCAAAAAGAAAAAATTGTCTTGAGAAAATTTTTATACTTATACCTTAAAGAGTGGGTCATTCTTTTTATGCATCTCTATTATAAGGAAATCAAGGTCTACGGAAAAAAATCGGTTCCTAAAGGTAAGCCTGTTCTGTTTATTGCAAACCACCAAAATGCTTTGTTAGACGCCTTGCTTGTTGTCATAGACCGTGGCATATGTGCTTATTTTATGACCCGGGCCGATGTTTTTAAGAAACCCATAATGCGCAAGATTTTCACCTTCATGCAAATGTTGCCAATTTACAGGATCAGGGATGGAAAAAAGAACATGATCAAAAATCAGGAGGTTTTCGAAAGGTGTTCCGAGTTGTTACTGGATGATAATTACCTTCTTATTTTCCCAGAGGGAAACCATAACCTCAAACGACAGGTTCGCCCCTTGAGCAAAGGTTTTACACGAATTCTGTTTAGCACCTTGCAGAAGAATCCGAAGGTCGACATCCAGATAGTACCCGTTGGGATGAACTACCAATCCGCTGCCAATTTTCCAGATCGGTGCGCCCATTATTTTGGAAAGGCTATTTCCGTGCAGGACCTGTACGACCCACAAGACCTTCCTGGATCGGCATTGGCGATTAGGGACAAGGTCCAGGAAGGCTTGCAGACCTTGACGACCCACATAGGTCCCGAGCTCGATTACAATGCCACGGTCAATGCCTTGGACGCTCTTGGAGTGGATTATCTCAAGCCACAAGTTGTCAACGCTACCATAAAGAATTTGGATAATCTTAGTATCAAAAAAGAGTCAAAACGGGGTCCCAATCTGTTTTCTAAGGTTTTTAAAGCCGTTTTTGAGATTCTCAACTTCCCCTTGATAGGGCCTTGGCGTAGATTTATAAAGCCCAAAATCAAGGAAAAGGAGTTCGTAAGTTCTGCCCGTTATCTCTATGTAATGGTCTTTTATCCACTATTTTATATACTACTTTTCGTAATTGTATGGCTAGTCATCGGAATTAATGCATCATTAATAATTGTCTTGGGCTATATCTTTTTTAATGCGGCATATGTAAAACTGGGTTGATACAAGTTTCTGGTTTAGCTACTTAATTTAGGACTGGGCAAAAAAAAGACCCTGACGTTAACGTCAGCGTCTTTTTTAAGTAAAAAAGGAAAGCTTCCCTAAATATCGTCAAAATCCAAATCCGTAAAGCTATCGGTAGGTTTCATTTCTCCATTCTCACTGGGTTCATCTTCCTTTTTATAATCTTTTTGATGACGTTCTGATATCACTTCAAGCCCCTTTTCATCGACGATATACTCCATCATTTCATCCAAAATTTCCTTAAAGGCGGTAAAATCTTCCTTGTAAAGGTATATTTTGTGTTTTTTGTAGTGGAACGACCCATCGTCATGGGTAAATTTCTTGCTTTCTGTTACCGTAAGGTAGTAATCATCGGCCTTGGTACTTCTAACGTCAAAAAAGTAAGTCCTTCTTCCAGCCCGTAATACCTTTGAGTAAATTTCTTCTTGATCCATTAAATCTTTTTCGCTCATATCGTCTTTATATCAAATTAATCAATCAAAAATGGAAAAAAAAAGCTAATCCAGCAACAATTTTTCGATTTTCTTAATCATGGGAGCCCAAAATTCGCGAAAAGTAACGCTTGCTGACCAAATTTCGTTTGCTATTGTTGGTAGTCGAACACTAAATAACGCAATAACTACTTTGTAGTTTCATTGTATTTCGGACAGTTCGGGGTTATGATTTCCGTTCCATAGATTTTAGTTTTCTGAAAGTTGGTGGTGGTATAGTTCCTTGTAATATCCCTCGGTGTTTATAAGCGCATCGTGAGTGCCTTCCTGCAAAATCTGTCCTTCTTCCAAAACGATGATTTTGTCCGCATTTTTTACTGAGGAGATCCGGTGGCTCACAATTAACGTAGTTTTATTTTTTGAGGCATGTTTCATGTTGTTGAGGATTTCCTCCTCTGTTTCTGTATCCACGGCAGAAAGGCAATCATCGAACAGATATATCTGTGGGTCTTTTATCAGGGCACGTGCAATGGAAACCCTTTGTTTTTGTCCGCCACTGAGCGTTATACCACGTTCTCCCAGTATGGTTTCGTAACCTTTGGAAAATCCCGTAATGTTTTCATGTACCACTGCCTTTTTTGCTACGGCCACGATTTCTTCCATCGAGGCATCTTCCTTTCCAAACCTAATGTTGTTCCCTATGGTGTCCGAAAACAAAAAGGCATCCTGAGGCACGGCACCTATGGCGCCGCGTAGACTTTCCAAATTCAGTTTTTTTATGGAAGTCCCGTCAATCAAAAGTTCTCCCTCATCTATATCGTAAAGCCTGGTGACCAGATCTAGAATTGTAGATTTTCCCGATCCGATTCTTCCTATAAATGCCACGGTTTCGCCTTCCTTTATAGTGAACGAAATGTTTTTCAAAGCGGTTATTCTGGTGTCGGGATAGGTGAAAGTAACGTTTTTGAATTCTATCCTACCTTGTATCGGGGTGTCCACGTCCACCTCATTTTGTATTTCTGGTTCTACATGGAGAAACTCGTTTATCCTTTTTTGGGAAGCTCCCGCCCGTTGTACAATAGAAGTAAGCCAGCCCACTACGGCCACTGGCCATGTGAGCATATTTACGTAGATAATAAATTCGGCAATAATCCCCATGGATTCTATTTCTCCATGGATATATTGCCTCCCACCGATATAAATGACAAAAATATTACTAATACCGATCAAGAGAATCATAAGAGGCGCGAACCAGGCATTGACACGGGCGAGGTCCATACTTCGATTTTTACCCTCTATTGCCAATGTTTGTAGATCGGAATTGCTTTTTGGCTCCAATCCATAAGCTTTTATGACAGAAATTCCCGAAAATGATTCCTGGGTAAAGGTAGATAGTGTGGACAGGAACTGCTGTACTATGGTGCTGCGCTTGTGGATTACCTTGCTTATCTGGTAAATCAGTACAGAGAGTATCGGTAGGGGCAACAGGGTGTACAAGGCAAGGGTAGGGGCCTTGATGAACATGATGGGCACCAGACAAAAAAATAGGGTCAGAGTCTGAATACTATACATTATCGCAGGACCACAGTACATCCGCACCTGGCTTACGTCCTCACTGATACGGTTCATCAAATCCCCGGTCCTGTTCTGTTTATAGAAGCCAAGATTAAGTCGTTGATAATGATCGTAAACTTCGTTCTTAAGGTCGTATTCTATATATCTTGAGACATTTATGATGGTCTGCCGCATCAAAAAAGTAAAAAAACCAGACAGTAGGGCCGCCCCCAAAATAATGAGAATATATTCCGAGAGTTGCCCTTTTATCAAGGATGTATCTCCCGATCCCGAAGCAACATAATTCTCTACCGCTCTTATAGATTTGTTGACGTAAGGAGGAAGAACCAATGAAAATACCCTGGCAATTATCGTGATTATGATGCCAATAAGTAGTTTGAACCAATATTTTTTAAAGTATTTGTCCAGGTATCTAAGTTCCTTCATGGGAAAATTTAGCTAAAAAATGATATAGAGGTCAATTTGACAAAGATAGGGGTTTGACTCAAAACCTTATGATACAAAAGCAATAAGATAAATTGGATATCCAAAACAAAGCTCTATTGGGAATGTTGTAAAACATGTTGTTCCAACGAAGACTTTTCTTAAACTTTCATCACTTCGTCATTTGTCCAGATCAAGCTGGTCGACTTTCTTTCATAGAAATAATAATAGAACCTAAAATAAGATTACTTTTACGACCTACAAGTTTAACCAGCAGCTAAAGTTCTTTAAAAATGCTTACAAGAAGGCATATTCGGGTCAAAGTGATGCAATCTATTTATGCAATTACCCAATCGCATGACGAATCCCTAGAAAAACAAGAAAAGTTTTTAATGGCAAGCATAGAAGATACGTATTCCCTTTATCTCTTAATGTTGAGCTTGTTGATAGAGCTTCACGAAAAGGCTTCAACCCAACTGAAGCTCTCTTCCAAAAAATACTTGGCCACCCCCTCCGATAAATATCCAAATCAGGAAAAATTTGTTCAAAACAAAGTACTGATGCAGATTGCGGGCAATACACTTCTCAAGAAAGAGTTGGAAAAGCGAAAACTTAAAAACTGGTACTTAAACGATGAGTACGTCAAGATCTTGTACAGGGAAATCGTCGAATGTGATGCCTACGCGATTTATATGTCCAAAGGGCAAAGTAACTATGAAGAGGACAGAGATTTTTTGATAGACCTATTTAAGAACGTTATTGCGCCCAATGAAAAAATCTATGAGTATTTTGAAGACGACAAACTTACCTGGGTAGACGATATTCCCATTGTAAATACATTTATACTAAAGCAATTAAAGAAAATAAAGGTAAATCAACCAGAATCGTTTTTCTTGCCCAGATTGTTGAAGGATAGTGAAGATTTGGTATTTGCCAAACAATTGCTAGTAAAAACGTTGTTGAACGATGCTATGCTAGTAAAGGAGATCGAAGGAAAGACTCCCAATTGGGATAAGGACAGAATTGCCGATATTGATGCCATCCTATTAAAAATGGCCATTTGCGAGCTTTTGAATTTTAGTTCTATCCCGGAAAAAGTATCCATAAATGAATATTTGGAGATATCCAAAGAGTACTCAACTCCCAAAAGCAGTATTTTTATCAACGGAATTTTGGATAACCTAGTCAGAGATTACAAGAGTTCCGGAAAACTAAAAAAGGTTGGCAGGGGACTATTATAGCTAAATAATTGTTATTTTTGCCCACTAATTAAAACCTTTATACCAATGAAAAGAACAATTTTAGCACTAAGTGTAGCCACTGTGTTTGCATTCGTTGCCTGTAAGGACAATGCGTCCAGTAAAATAAACACTGCTAACGTCAATGTTGCGGCAGAGAGGGATGCAGCTGCAAGAAGCCTTCCCGTGATGACTTTTGAGGAAGCAGAGCACGATTTTGGAACCATTGTACAAGGAACTCCGCAGGAAACCATTTTTAAATTTACTAATACTGGAGATGCCCCTTTGATCATTACAGATGCCAAAAGTAGCTGCGGTTGTACCGTTCCATCGCCCCCAAAGGAGCCGATAGCCCCTGGTGCAACCGGTGAACTGTTGGTGAAATTTAACGGATCGGGACAAAATCAGGTGACCAAAACCATTACGGTGACGGCCAATACGGAAAAAGGTTCTGAAGTTTTGAGAATTAAAGCGTTTGTTAACCCCAAAGATAGTCCTGCCTTGGCAGTACCCTTAAAGAAATAAAGAAATTATGTTAGAACAATATCCATTTCTCCCGTTAGTCCTAATATTTGTAGTGGCGTATTTTTTTATGATCCGACCACAGATGAAACGCCAAAAGGATGAAAAGAAATTTGCAGCGGAGTTAAAACGGGGCGACAAGATCATTACAAAAAGTGGAATGTACGGTAAAGTGGTAGACCTACATGACAGTGATTCTTCTTGTATCGTTGAGACCATGGCCGGAAAGATCAAGTTTGATCGTTCTGCCATTTCGATGGAATTGAGCAAGAAATTGAACGTGCCGGCTACTACCGATAAAAAATAAGAACATATTTTATGATTTACGGAAAGCACCGATATCTATATCGGTGCTTTTTTATTTGGTTTGCATACAATTGATTAAAATTAGCTAAATTCATGCACTTTAAACCTTGAGTATGAATCATAATAGAAGAAATTTTATAAAGAAAAGTACATTGGCTGCCATGGGAACAGGAGCAGCTTTTTTGTTTCCGATGGATCTTTTGGCCGTTATCAGAAAAAAGGTAGGCCCAAATGATCGTATCAATGTAGGGTTGATCGGTTGCAATGGTATGGGATTTTCGGATTTGAGCTCTATGCTGAAAATGAGCGAAATCAACGTGATCGCTCTTTGTGATATTGACGATAACGTATTAAGAAAACGAACGGAAGACCTAGGGAAGGCCAAAATTAAAAAGCCTGTCCTGTATAAGGACTATCGTAAATTATTGGAAAATAAAGATATAGACGTAGTTATTATTGGCACTCCCGATCATTGGCACTGTCTTTTGCTCACGGATGCCCTGCAGGCAGAAAAGGACGTTTATTGCGAAAAACCAATTGCAAATTCGGTCCAGGAATGCAATATAATGCTCAACACGGTGAATGCTAGCAACCGGATGGTACAAATAGGGCAATGGCAACGCAGTCAGCCTCATTTTGCAGATGCTATAGATTTTGTTCGAACTGGTAAATTGGGCGAAATACGGCTTTCCAAAGCATGGGCGTACCAAGGCTGGATGAAATCCGTCCCCGTATTACCCGATGCTCCGGTTCCGGAGGGTGTAGATTATAACATGTGGTTGGGTCCTGCGCCCAAAAGACCTTTTAATCCCAATAGGTTCCATTTTAATTTTAGATGGTTTTGGGATTATGCCGGTGGATTGATGACGGACTGGGGCGTTCATTTGTTGGATTATGCCCTTTATGGAATGGAGGCCGGCACGCCGAAATCCGTTATGGCCTTGGGAGGTAATTTTGCCTATCCCAACGATGCCGCCGAAACTCCCGATACCTTGCAAACAGTTTATGAATACGACGGATTTTCCATCTTATGGGAACATGCCACGGGTATAAGTAATGGCAATTATGGCCGAGACCACGGAATCTCTTTTATTGGGAACAATGGAACTTTGATACTGGATCGTAATGGTTGGGAAGTCATCGGGGAAAAGGATTTTAACGGATCGGGCAAGGCTCCAAGTAAACGTATGGAAGACGTGCCATTACAGCAAAATAAGGGCAACGGGTTGGACCTGCATACCGCGAACTTTATCGAGGCTGTAAAGAGCAGGGATGCATCCAGTTTAAATGCACCGATTAAGGTGGGATATGATGCTGCCCTAGTGGCACATTTGGGCAATGTGGCATTCAAGACCGGGGAACGGATCTATTGGGATGCCGCCGCAGGTCAGTTTAAGGAAAACGATGCCAATGCACTGCTCCAGGCACATTATCACAACGGTTGGAAATTGCCGGCTTTATAGAAAATAGTGGTCAGTATGCAGTGCTCAGTTGGTAGTGTTAGGTAGGCAGTATTATGCTCCCTTCGCTTTGTCTTATTTTGGGATTATAATGCCTCGTGGGCTTGTCAACACTTTCATGTAGCTTTTACGTCGGACGAAGACACCCGATGTCATTTACTCTTTGCGCCCTACCAATTCACAAATCTTAACGATGACCTCTACTGCCTTTTGCATGCTCTCCACAGGTACATATTCGTATTTTCCATGAAAATTATGTCCCCCTGCAAAAATATTGGGGCATGGCAGTCCCATAAAACTTAATTGAGAGCCATCCGTTCCACCTCGGATCGGTTTTATGATAGGAGTTATGCCCACGGCTTCCATGGCTTGTTTGGCGATTTCAACAATATGGTACACGGGTTCTACTTTTTCCCGCATATTGTAGTATTGGTCTTTCACTTCTAGCGTAATGCAATCTCCATGTATCTCGTTCAACTGTTTGGTGAGATCATTTAACAATTGCTTGCGGGAATCAAACTTAAATCGGTCGTGGTCCCTGATGATCATTTCCATTTCTGCATGTTCAATTTCACCCTTTAAATGGTGAATGTGGAAAAAACCTTCCCTGTCCTCGGTAAGTTCGGGTACTTCTTTTTTGGGAAGCAGGGACATAAACTCTTGGGCGATATTGATGGCGTTGACCATTTTACCTTTGGCATAGCCCGGATGAACGCTTTTTCCTTTAATGATCACTTTGGCACTGGCAGCGTTAAAGTTTTCGAATTCCAGTTCACCGATTTGGCTCCCGTCTATAGTATAGGCCCAGTCGGCACCAAATTTTTCAACATCAAATTTATGGGCGCCCCTGCCTATTTCCTCATCGGGGGTAAATCCGACACGGATTTTTCCGTGCTTAATTTCTGGATTTTGGACCAGAAATTCCATGGCTGATACAATCTCGGTTACCCCGGCTTTGTCATCCGCACCTAAAAGGGTAGTGCCATCGGTGGTAATCAAAGTCTGCCCTTTGTATTGCAAAAGGTCATCAAAATAATTGGGGGACAGGATGATGTTTTTGTCCTTATTGAGAACGATGTCCTTTCCATCGTAATTTTCTATAATCTGGGGCTTTACATTGGTCCCACTAAAATCCGGGGAGGTGTCAAAATGGGAAACAAACCCTATGACCGGTACTTTATGGGATATATTAGAAGGTAGGGTAGCCATGATATAGGCATTCTCATCTATAGAAATGTCCTGCATCCCAATTAATTTGAGGTCTTCAACTAATTTATTGGCCAGATCCCATTGTTTTTTTGTGCTCGGGGTGGTGTCCGATTGGTAGTCACTTTGGGTGTCAATGGTTATATAACTAATAAATCGGTCGATGAGGGTCTGCATTTGTGATATTTTTTCCAAAAGTACGATATTGTGGGATCAGCATCAAGCCAGATAGTGGTTGGTTATAAACCAAAACCCATATTTTTTGATGCATTTGAATAATTTTTTCAACAAATTTCGGTTAGTATTAATGCATATCTATAGTGTAATGAATCTGTTTAAATTATTTTTATTCCTATCAGGGACTTTAATGGCATGTTTTACGATAAATGCCCAAGACTGTACATTGGCTATTGGAGGGAGGGATTCCGACGTCATTATTCAAGTATTTCAAATGAATAATGAACAGATCGCTATGATGGAAGGTTGGAAAGTTGAATTGGATCAGGAAATGGAGGCGACCCAGAAGCAAGTAGATCAACTTTTTGAATCGCAACCCCAAGGTACCCCGGAGCAACTTACCCAATTGGCAATAAAGTATAAGGTATTGCAGGATAGAATCGTCGATATCTCAAAAAGTTACGATAAAAAATTATTAGCGATTTTTAATGAACAACAATATCGGCGATATGTTGGCCTATGCCGTGAAATATTTTTGAAACCTCTTGTGGTAACCCCTAGCTCTATCCGCTAATCTTTTTAAAAAAGTCGGTTTCCTCCTCCCACTACTCCAATTGAGTTTGTATTTTTGTTAAAATACTAAAACGCTTCATGTACAAACTTCTTATCCGCCCCCTGCTCTTCCTACTAGATCCAGAGCGTGTTCATCATATCACCTTTGCCCTTATTCGATTTTTTTCTAAAATAGGTTTTTCGAAACTTTTTGACGCGCTATACGTAGTAGAAGATCCGCGTCTGGAAAAGGAGGTTTTCGGTCTTAAATTTAAGAATCCCGTGGGCTTGGCTGCTGGGTTCGATAAAAATGCAGGCCTTTACAATGAACTTTCCCATTTTGGGTTTGGATTCGTAGAAATCGGGACACTTACTCCGAAACCGCAACCTGGCAATCCCAAGAAAAGATTGTTCCGACTTAAGGAAGACAAGGCAATTATAAATAGGATGGGTTTTAATAATAATGGAGTCTTAGCTGCTGCCGAAGACTTAAAAAAACCTCACAACGTCCTTATAGGTGGGAACATAGGTAAGAACAAGAACACACCGAATGCCGACGCGGCGAAGGATTATCTAATCTGTTTGGATGTGTTGTTTGATCATGTAGACTATTTTGTGGTTAATGTAAGTTCGCCTAATACACCAGGGCTTAGGGAACTTCAGGATAGGGGTCCCTTAACTGCACTGTTGAGGGAACTAGAAGTAGAGAATTCCAAACTCGCGATGAAAAAAGGGGTGAAAATACGGCCAATTTTGTTGAAGATTGCTCCGGATCTTACCGATGATCAATTGATGGATATTATAGAAATCGTAAAGGACACAAAAATAAATGGAGTCATTGCAACCAATACCACGATTGATAGAACCGGTTTAAAATCTGATATGATCCTAACCGAGGAAAAAGGAGGCTTGAGCGGTAAGCCGTTGAAAGACCGCAGTACTGAAGTAATTCGGTTTTTGGCGACCAAAAGTAACAAGGCCTTCCCGATTATCGGGGTTGGCGGAATCCACTCTCCGGAGGATGCCTTGGAAAAATTGGAAGCGGGGGCCGATCTAATTCAGCTTTGGACAGGATTTATCTACGAGGGCCCATCCTTGGTAGGCAGGATAAACAAGGCGATACTGGAAAGGAACAAGGATTAAATTGTGTGCGGTTGACAGTAAGAAATCGGCGGCCATATCTTATACAGTCCAAATATACTAACAAGAAGAGCCCTGATTTCAATGAAATCAGGGCTCTTAGTATTTTAGGTATAACTTGCTATGCTTTTTCAGCCTTATTTGGAATGGGAATTTAAATCCTCGGGAAGGTATTCTTCATCATTAAATTCCAAGAAGATTTTCTCTTTTCCCTTAAGGAAATCAAGGTCGTCTCTTTTAACCTCCATGCCTTCACAGGCATTAAAGCCTACTGGCAAATATTGAGCGGTGTCAAAGCCAAGTTGAATTTCTTGCTCTTCCCCTATAATGACAATGTCATCCAGATCTAATTTCATTCCTTTGTACGGATTAAATCCAATTGGTAAATACTGCGCTGTATTAAATCCGAGATCAATTTCTTCTTCTAACTCGATTACTGCGATGTCCCCGACCTTTAAATTTTCTATTTTTGGGTTACATTCCTGGACCTTGGTAAAGGACGTCAATGCTACTCCCAGTAATCCTAATCCTATATATGAAGTTATTTTTTTCATGTTTCTTAATCTTTTATTTTTTTTCATTCTAATTTCTTCGACAAAGATAAGACCACAATCTTCCTCCATTCGGAGCTTTTTATGTGAAACATCCTATTTGGCAAATGAAGCGTCCTTATCGGCCATTGAAGTTGGTGTTCGATCGAACAAAAACTTAAAATAGGCTATGGATACCACATTTTATAGGAATTATTCGGTATTCGCCATTCTCGTTTTTAGGGTCTCCCCAACAAAATTGAAGATTTCGGCCTTTAGATTTTTGAAATCATCGGTACAACTGAGGACTTCCATCTCTAAATCATCTTGCCTATGAAGAAAGCTGGATTCTAAGGTATCATCTTCATAACTTTCCAGTTCGCTGCCCAGATGATCTTCATGCTTGGAGATGGAGTTTCTTAGTCGGATTTTGCGCTCCTGGAATTTGTCCAATCGTTCCTGATACTCTAGCAATCTATCGTGTTTATTCGGCATATTAGGTTCAAAAATGTCGGAGTTTAACAACTTCTCTACGAATGTAGTTTCGTTTTCCATAAACTGCAAGTCCGATTTCCAATGCTCGATATGCCAATATAATTTCTTCATTTTCTGGGTTTTTGGGGACACTGTTCTATTCTCGTTCATAGCTGTAGTATTTTGTTCGTTATCTCTTATTGTTTTCCAATGGGGTAACGAAGGTTAAATTTTAACTTTATATGTATCTGACTACATTTTTTCCATCTTCATTTTCTAATTCTTTTTATGCGCGATCCTTTAACGCCAGTATCGGTACACGGGAATAGCACCCGAGTTCCTTTGCCAAGGATCTGGATAGTACTTTTCCGAAAAAGCCGTGCTTCTGGTTGATAAATGCCACCATATCGCTGCCACGACTATCAATAAAGGCATTGATCCCAGCTTGCACACCTATGCCCTCCAACTCGTGAAAACTGTGATCAACATCCTTAAGAAGTTTTTTCAACAATAGTTTATTTCGCTGTTGGGGATCTGTGAGATCTGCTGTGCGTTTAATGTGCAAAACCCTAATGTGGGCACCGGACATTTCAGCTATATTAATTAGATATTTAAGTTCCCTACGCTTAAACGAGGTTTTGTAATCCGTAGGAAAAACAATTTCTTTTGGAGTGTCAAGGGTTGCATTTTCCGGAATGGCCAACACGGGACATTCGGTTATGTTTTCCATAATATTTATGGCGTTCGTGCCAAAAATAGCCTTTCTGGAACCAGTTATTCCCTTGGTTCCCATGACCACAATATCGATGTCATTGTGCGCTATAACCTCCTTTATGGCTTCCAGTAAATAATTATATGTGGAAATAGGATGGAACGTGTGTTTGGTACTGTTAGAATACGGACGAAGGTCCTTCATTAGCTGTTCCAACCTTTCTTCCGATTTCCGTTTTTCAATTTCATAAGAACGCTGGCCCTGTTCAGGCCTAAATGAGGAAGGGTCTATGTCATAGCCATCTACCTGATACACGTTCAGAAAATGAAAACTGCATTCTCGTTCGGAATAAAGATCCAAAGCATATCGAATGGCGTTCCGAGCATTCTTTGAGAAATCGGTTGGCAATAAGATCCTTTTGTCCATAATTTCCACTTTAAGGGTATGGTTACAAACTTAGGGTCCTTTTGAAGGTATTGCAATGATAATGGTCAGT
>CAJDXC010000009.1_pt1 | contig 34165 bp, 33 predicted proteins | sample 7391681 | NCBI WGS metagenome assembly CAJDXC01 (sample SAMEA7055742, study PRJEB34461) | soil metagenome | biome: terrestrial ecosystem; feature: Peninsula; material: soil | place: Antarctica | collected 2016 | reverse complement strand
GGAGTAATTCCATTATTCAGTTCTTCCCATTTCAAAGGGGCAGAAACCTGTGCTCCACTTACCGGACGAACGGAATATACGGAAGCTATGGTCTGACCTTTCCGGTTCTGCAAATAGTCAAGATATATTTTACCCTCTCTTTTTTTAATCTGTCGTTCCATGGTTGTAATTTCTGGCAAATTTGTTTGTACCATATAACAAAGCAACTTGATAAAATTACGGACCTCATCGTATCGATATTTCGCTCCCATAGCTAAATAGATATGAAGACCTTTAGCTCCGGATGTCTTACAGTATCCGGAAATATCTGCTGTATCTAGAATTTTCTTAACTTCCAAAGCGATTTTTATTACTTTGTCGAACTGCATACCCTCCGGAGGATCCAAATCTATAATACCATAATCGGGATATTCCAGTTTACCGATTCTTGAATTCCATGGATTGATCTCTATACACCCCAAATTCGCCATATATATCAAGGATGCCGTATTCTGGCACAGCAAATATTCAATGTTCCGCTCGGAGGATTTTGAATAGAGGGAGATAGTTTCCATCCATTTGGGTACGTTTTCATTATCCTTTTGATAGAACCCTTCTTCCTTTATCCCGTTGGGATGCCGATGAAGGCTTTGTGGTCGGTCTATAAGATGGGGCAAAATAATATCTGAAATCGCAAGATAGTAATCGACAAGGTCATATTTGGTGATGCCCGCTTCTGGCCAGTAAATTTTTCCGAGATTTGTTATGGATACGGGAATTCCGTCTATTTCCAGAACCTCTTGGGAATTGCTGGTAGAGTGACTCTTTTTTATTTCTATGTTTTCCTTTTGGGGTTTCACGGAAATAACATCTTCATTTTTTAGCGTTTTGAAGACGGGATGGCGGAGCAATCCATTCTTAGTTTTTTCGGTATAAGTAACCTCGCAGATCAGCACTGGTTTTAACCAATTCGGTTTTCTGCCTTTTAAGGATGGTTTCTTTTTGAACGGACTCTTGTCCGTCCTGTAGCCAGAGAATTTGTGCAAAAGTTCCTTTCGATAGCTCTCGCTAAATCCAGTTCCGCAGTTTCCAATATATTTAAGAGAACCGTTTTCATTTATGCCCAAAATTAGTGATCCGAAAGCCGCTCCTCCATTGACCGAATCGGTATAGCCACATATAAGAGCATCCATATCCTCTACCGCCTTTATTTTAAGCCACTTCTCTGTTCGTAAGCCTGGAGTGTAATCAGAGTCTTTTTGTTTTGCTATTACCCCTTCCATGCCCGATTCTACTGCCTTTTTGAACAAAGCCACTCCCATGCCTTCTATATGGTCGCAATACTGTGCAATTTTCAGATTTTCCAATACTTCCGGAATCAGGCTTTTTCTATCCGTCAGTGGCAGTTCGGTCATATCATGTCCGTTCAAATATAGCATATCAAAAACATAGAATCTTAATTCCCCGTCGCTATTGGGATAATTTTGCAGTTCTCCAAAAAGGGAAATACCTTCTTCATTCAGTAGTACTACCTCTCCATCCAATATAACCTCGTGATCTATTTGCTCTAGCTCTTTTACCAACTTTGGGAATTTTGAATTTAAACTAAGACCATTCCTCGATTGTAACAGAACACCATTGGCCCAGATGTGCGCTAGAACCCGATAACCATCCCATTTCAGTTCGTAAATCCAATTGGGGTCATTGAAAATTTCCTTGGTTGGGCTGGCCAACATGGGCTGAATTATCTGTCCTGGAATTATTTTTGAGGTATTTTTTCTAACAGTACTTGTAGTATCCTGCATCAATGCTTCCGCATCATAAGGGATATCTGTTGAAAATGTGTCTTTTTTCTTAATGAGCAACCAACTTTCCTTCTCATTTCTCTCCCCCGTTCGCACCAATGCAAAATGACCTTTTATCTTATCCCCATGAAAAATTATTTTTAGATTGCCTTTTAATAATTGAGCGTTTGCGGAAATGTCGAGCTCGGACCTATCAATATCGAAGATTCCTGTATCCCAGACTATCATTTCACCCGCCCCATAATTGCCTTTAGGGATAGTGCCATGAAAATCGAGATATTCCAAAGGATGATCTTCCGTTCGGATGGCCAATCGTTTGTCATTAGGATTCATGGATGGCCCTTTAGGAACTGCCCAACTTTTGAGGGTACCGTTAATTTCCAACCGAAGGTCATAATGTAGTTTTCGGGCGTCGTGCCGTTGTATGACAAAACGTTGGGTTTGCGATTCTATGCCTTCTTTCCCTTCTGGTTCGGGTGTTTTGGAAAAATCGCGCTTCTCTTTGTATTGGCTTAAGTCCACTTTTTAGGATGCCTTTTTTCTTTTTTCAAGACTTGCTTTCAACTGTGCCATCAAATCTTTAGCAGGCGTGGGCTTAGATTCGAACTTTTCAGCTTTCCTTGTTTTGCCCGAAGTTTTTGTTTCGATGATTTTCAACAGTTGTTCATTATAAACATCTTTAAATTTAGAGAAATCAAACTTCTCCGTATACTGATCAATCAGGGAGATTGCCATGTCAAGTTCCTTTTTACCGACTTTGGTTTCTGGAAGTTCCAATTCTGCCGGGTCTCTTATTTCATCCTCAAAACGAATTACGTGGAGTACCAGCGCATCTTTATAAATACCTATCAGGGAGAGATTTTCTTTTTGACGCATCACAAACGTAGCAACCCCTAATTTCTTTGTTTTTTTTAAAGCATCCCGCAATAAGATGTATGATTTTTCACCTCCTTTTTGAGGTTTAACAAAATAAGGTTTTTTAAACAGTACATCTGCCACTTCGTTGTCCGAAATGAACTGTTCTATGTCGATGGTTTTGCTCTTTTTCATGTTTGCATTCTCAAAATCCTCATTTTCAAGAACGATGTATTTATCATCTTTTTTAAATCCTTTTACAATATCCTTCCACTCTACTTCCTTACCCGTTTTTTCGTTTACTCTTTTATAACGTATTCTTTCCCCATCATGACTATCAAGCATATCCAAATCCAAAGCTCTTTCCTCCGAACCAGCAAATAGTTTGATCGGTATAGACACTAATCCAAAACTTATCGAGCCGTTCCAAATCGATTTCATAGAAGTAGTTTTAATTTTTGCTTATTCCCTGTATTTCCTTTAGATAAGACATTGATACGATTCCCGATTCCATTCTTAAAACTTGTTCTTGCAACACAGAGCGCATTTTACAGGAAAGGTTAATCTCTGATAGATAATCGCAAATTTCTAATGCTTGCTTCTCAATTGCTATCAGATCCATTTCTTTATCGTCGATCATGAGGGAATACAAGTTGCTGATGAGCGCAGTCCTTAAAGCATTCTTCCCGTAATGATTTTTATGCCATCTGTACAATTCGTCCAATTTCTTAAATGGATAATCCGAATTCTCATGGGTTTGCAAAATAAATTCTAATTCCTCTACAAATTCCATTCTTTCGAACGCACGCTGTTCAAAAAATTTCTTTAAAATAGAAGAAGTGGAATTCACGGACGCATGTATGTATTGCTGCTCCAAAAGCAGATATAAATTTATCAATCTTAATAGGACATCATTTAGTACCATGGCTGCAGGTTAAATAGTATTTTAAAATTACCTAAAGCTGCATACAGCCATCGACTGTAACAAATAAGATTTTATCGCAATGAATAAAAGTAAATATCTACAAAATGAAAATCACAATAGCATTTTTCCAATTCAGGCTTAGCCAAAAAAACATGGTCACCCTCCAAATAAGATCGTTTTTCATGGGGAAACAAAACAACAGGAATAATTATAATTCTGTGGCCTTTTCAAGATTCATCAGCGAATTATACAATTAGGAGTCCTTTAATCTATTTCTTAACATACACAAAACACCAATTTCTTCTTTGGACAAATTTTCAGCCTTTTTAAGCAGTTGACGGATTTCTTTTTCGAAGTATTTCAATGTACGGCCATTCATATAGTCATCCAAAACACGGGGATCAATATAAGAGCTTCTTGCCACTGATGGAGTGTTGCCCAATCTTTCTGAAACTTGGTACACAGCTTCTTTAATATTCTTGTCCAATAGTTTTTGTTCTTTTCTATCAACTGCCCCAAGTTCGTCCAACGCAATAGCGGCAATCAGTGTTCCTGCCCAGGTCCTAAAATCTTTTGCAGAAAACTCCTCCCCCATTACCTCGTGGATATATGCATTTAAATCGCTGCTTTTTACGTCTATCACATTATCCTCTTCATCCAAATACTTGAATATTTCATATCCAGGCATGTCATCGATTTGTTGGACAATGCTAGCCAGTTTTTTATCGACAATATGCTTTTCCTGGTCTTGCCCCGATTTCCCATTGTAAGTAAAAATAATTTCGTCCCCTTGTATGGTCAAATGTTTGCTCCGCATTGTAGTCAGGCCATAAGTTTTGTTTTCTTTGGAATACGATTCACTTCCGGGACGAAAAAAGGCCGATTCCAATAAGCGCAACATGGTTGCCATTACTTTCTCCCTTGTTAATTTTCGCTGCCGCAAATGTTGGCCGGTAACGCGCCTCATATGCTCTAGTTCTTCCGCAAAGGCAATGATCCTATCGAATTTTTCAGAATTTTGTTGCTCTATATACTTAGGATGATAGATATATTGCTTACGCTCCTTTTCATCGCGCCCAGTGACAAGTAGATCAGCAGATTTCTTCTCACTAATTTCCACATCACGCCAAGCAGGTGGGATTACAAGGGATTTAAACCATTCCTTTAATTTTTGGTCTTTTATTGTACGGCTATGTTTGTCCTTGTAGGTAAAACCCTTGCCAATTTTTTTTCTGTGGTACATAATAATACTTTACAACAAAATTTTAAAGCACATTCCATTTAATAAGCCTATACAAAACACCTGGGAAATAAAATAGTGGTGTGCCATACATTCTGTAAACTAAAGATTATTTAACCTTTAGTAAAGCATAATAAATGAAACGATTTATAATAGATGTGGAGAAAGGAAAAATTAAAGAAAGCTAATCCTTAAAAATCAGAACTAACCCAATAATACTCAATATGATAACAGCTACAATGATTGCTCCCAGTGGAAAACGATCTTCCTTAGAGCGCTTGGCTCTATCGTGAAAATCAGTGCCCTTACTTCCAGTGTTGGGTAAAGGAGCGCTCTGGCTTGCCTTCCATTCCGGTTTAGGTCCTCTTTCTTCCATATTCCAATTTGGAATTTTTACTAATTGACCGATCGAAGAAACTCCAGTTCAATATTTACTTGAAACTGATTGCAATCTCTCAGCAATTCACGATTAAAAATAAGTTATTCCTCTCAGTACTTTTTCATGATACTGATGAGAATTTACAAGCAACGAGATGGACTTAAGGAAGCTATTTAAAAGCTCGAATTCTAATTAATATCTCCAGGAAAAGTTGGGAACAGAGTTCCCAAACTCCGCCTAGAGATTAATTTTCTGAAGATTTCAAAGGTTTTCAAATAAACATATCCCTATAACCTTCTACCTGTAATCAACTTATACAGTATTAAAATAACGGCAATCACCAATAATACATGAATGATACCACCAACGGCAGGAAAGGCAACAAAGCCTATCAACCAGCCAATCACTAAAATCACTACGATAATCCAAACAAGGTCTTTCATAATAGTTAGGTTTTAATTAAAATTATAATTCAAAAATTAATAATGATTCTCAATTAATACCATTAAGAACAGCTATTTCATTTTAAGGATGTTCAATGAATTTTGAGAATTTTTTATAAGCAGGTAATGACACCTACTGCTTTTAAAATTCTAAGTTAGGCAATTATCCAAGGCATAATGTAGCCAATCGAATGATCTATTAACTCAATTGCTTTATTAATAGATAGTGCACTAAACCCTTGTATGAATCAAAAAAAAAACCAAGATTTCTCCTATAACAATTTACAGGGAAATCTTGGTTTTTTTCTATAATCCAGAAGGAATCTGGGAACAACTATAAAAAAGCAGTCTAGATCAAAGAGGTTTACGACCAGAAATTACGTTGTAAAGAACAATTATAATTGCAATTACTAAAAGAATGTAAATTAAATTATTGGTTGCAATTCCTGGAATGACTTCTAAAATACCTAAAAGCCAAATAACAATACAGACTACGGCAACAAGCCAAAGAATATTTCTCATAATTAAAGATTTAATGGTTAGTAAGTAATAAATATACAAAAATAGTAACTGGAAAACTAGTCCGGTTCTATTATAAACCAAAAAAATAAATTGTTGGTTTTAAAATGGGTTATAGGTAAACTTCTGACCACCAACCGATACATCCGCCATTAAACCCTTTTTTGGATAGGTGAAAACTACGACACCATCATTATAGTTGGTATTTTCCGATACCCCAGATCCTTGGGCCTATATTGACATGTTAAAGTCGTCTCCTCCTGCCCATCCCCATACTTTCAATCTGATTTTTTCGTTTTAATTCTATATGTGATACAAAAAAAACCAATCTAAGACTTAAACGCGCACCTACCCGAACAGCTTATTTGGATGAGTGCGTAGTGACCTTAAGATATTATCATTAAACAACCCTATCCAACTTTATGAAAAATCGAATTATTTTCCTTGGTCTACTGGGAATTTTAATAGCCTGTAGTAAAAAGGATGACGAGCAGTTGCCTTCTTCAGCAATGTCCTATAAAGATCAGGAATTCACCGATTTTTTTAAACACACCAATGGTGTTGTTGCGGCAGATGTAGCACAATCCATTCCCTTAAACGGCAACAAGAGCCTTTGGGTTTTTGGGGATAGTTATATCGATCATTTTGATCCTGAAACCAATTCGGTACCCTGTTTGTTTCAGGTGAGAAATGCTGCCAACCTGGTGGATAATTCCACCTTAAAAGTAAGTACAACCTTGTTGGGGAATGGGTTTCCTGCATCTTATTTCAAGAATAACGAGGATAATAATTACTGGTTCTGGCCCAATGCCGGCTATCAAAGCGGTAATTTTATTTACGTTTTTTTGACCGAAATACATAAGGTGGGATCTGGTGGCTTCGGATTTGAAAACGTTGATAAATTGACGGTAGCCAAAATAGATGCCAACAATTTATCACAGGTGGAGTACCTAGATTTCGGAGCAAAAAACAATATTGGCTTTAACAATGCGGTAATCAAAGAAGAAGATTATACCTATGTTTACGGAATCCGTGATAACGGATTTGGCCGTGATGTTTTTGTGGCCCGATATCCGGATGATAATATTCTTGCTACTTGGGAATACAGAAGTGCTAATGATTGGTCGACAGACATCAATGCTGCCAAAAGAATTCACGACGAATTTACCAGCTCTTTTCACCTTGTTAAAATAAAAAACAAATTTGTGATGATTACTACCGAGTTTAGCGTGGGTTGCGACCAAGGCAGTAAAATTTATAGCTATATTTCGGATACGCCCTATGGTCCTTTTGTCCACAAACAAACTATTTGGACAGTAGATGATACCGTAGAGGGACATGTGCCATTTTTTTACCAGGCTAACGGGCACCCGGAGTACGATTACGGCAAAGAAGAATTGTTGGTAACCTATTGCATCAATGGATATGGCGATTGTGTTGAAAGCTGTATCGACAACCGATTTGACCCAAATTACTACCGCCCAAAGGCAATTCGAGTACCATATACTTTAATGGGATTAGAGTAGACTTGGGATTCCGGTTCTACAACCTCACTCATACAATTGTGCTAAACTTTTACGTATGTGCTAAACTTTTACGTAACTTGGTTAGATTCAAATTTGATATAGACTTCTTATTTGATAATAGACTACTTGAAAACATTAAATTGCCATAAAATTTTGATACTTGATTATCTTAGTGTTTAAACAGAATTTATAGTATTGTTTTAAGTGTTTTTTGAAGTGTGGAGGTTTTATTAAATGAAATCTAACCTACTGCGTTAAAAATTTACTCAATCCTAAAAAAGTAGAATGAATATAGTACAGACAGAGTGTTGTTTGCTTTTTGGATTTGAAATGGCACATCATTTTTATTGACTTGGATTATTCTAAATTATTTCCATTCAAACTTGGCCTAAATGATTAATGTCATAGTGTCTACGATTTTTTCCAGCTAGTTTTGGGAAATGATTATCAAAATTCTGCCATTACACACATTTAAACAACAAATTCGAAGTCCACACACCTTCTAAAATATAACACAAACTCTGGGAATAAATATATTGATAATATAAAAAGAGTTGTTTAACTAAGTCTATAAATAATGCCATTCCAAACACTAAACATAATCCTTACCGATGATGATGAGGATGACCGGCTTCTTTTTAAGGATGCGATAGATCAGTTAACCATTCCTACCAAATTAGCTATTTTCACCAACGGCAAAGAATTAATGGAGTATTTATTGCAGCCTGAGTCAGCATTGCCCCATTTAATTTTTTTGGATCTTAATATGCCCATAAAAAACGGGATGCAATGTTTGGATGAGATCCGTAAAAACAAAAGGTTGCAAAATCTGATCGTAGCCATATATTCCACCTCTTCTTCCGAAAAAGATATAGAAGACACCTTTGTACGTGGGGCAAATATTTACATCAACAAACCCAATAGTTTTAAGGAACTAAAGGAAATAGTAAAAAAGGTTCTTCAGACCAACTGGCAATATCAGACATCGAGTCTCAATATTGATAGCTTTTTGCTTAGGATATAAATCCAGATTCCCTTACCAAGCATCGATTTCTTTTTTAAGTTCTTCTTTGGTCTTACCCGTCTTTTCCTGTAAACGACCCATCATCTCATCAAATTTTCCTTCGGAATATTTAAGATCGTCATCGGTAAGATCACCGTATTTTTGCTTGAATTTTCCTTTTACTTGTTTCCATTTCCCTTCTAACTGATCGCTGTTCATAAGTTCTAATTTTAAGATTAAAATTTCTATTTTAATAAAGATAGGTAAGGTGGGCGGGTAAGGTTGATCATATCAGTTCGATTATTGATCCAAAAAAATTGGGAACTAAAAAACAAATGTTACTGAGGGGTTTGGTGTTCCCAGTCATTATTTGAAGATAAGATCCTTAGACAGTTTCTTTTTTTTTGCTAATAAAGCAAAACTTTCTTCGATGAGTCTTTCTAAATCTACCAAGTTGTTGGGTTTAAGAAAATAATGATCCGCACCGTTCTTTTTTAGCATCTCCATCATAAAATTATCGTAGTAGCCTGAATAGATGATTACGGAAATATTATTGAAACGGGAATCTCCCCTAATATCGCTTAAGCATTCTTCCCCGTTCATAAGAGGCATGTTCAGATCTAAAAAAATAATATTGGGGAGTTGGGAGGAAGAATCAAAAAGATACGCCATAAGATCTACGCCATTGCAAAACTGAAAAATTTCGGCATCAAGATTTAAACTATCCAAAGCAGATATAAATATTTCCCGATCTTCTTTGTCATCATCTACAATGATTATACGCCTCCATTGGGTTTTCGTTACAGCATTATCCAATTTTGATAACTGTTTTTTGGTTTTTGAAAAGCTCTTTTCTTTTGAAACCTTTATTTCCTGTTTTTCTTCCATGTTAGGTATTTATTCCATTGGTTATCCGTTAGTATATCTTTTAGCTGTCGTTCCTGTTCGTTCCCTTCGGTTCCCAACATTTCACCATGCGAAGTACTTTTTACCGCTTGCTTATATTCCCGCATCGAGTTATTAAAACTAAATATCTGACTATCTGTCATCTGTAGATCTTTGTACATTTTATCTAAGTCCTTTTCCGAAACGGCCGAAGATACCGTTGTGGACATCTGCGCATCATCCATAGCACCCGTAGAACCGTTCGTTTGGGAAACAATACTACCTGTAACACTAGTAGTAGCCGTATTAGTTGTTTCGGAATTTGTAGTATCCTTCTTTTTGGATCGGGCACTAGTTGTCGCCTTTTTTTGGGATTTGGATTTTAGAGCATCCTTATTCTCGTCATTACCTACCGCAGAAATGGAATTACTGTTTTTATTGACCGATGTAGCCTTTTTGGTCCCTTTGCAAGCCAAAAAGCTCACAGTCAATATTGCTAATACAATATATTTTTTCATGTCGAATAAAATTTAAATTAATAATCTGATAATTTAATGATTAGAATATCGTGAATACCTGCCTACCTGCAGCCGAGAGGAAATGGAAAAGAGAAAATCATTTACTCACGCTATACTTCTACTTTGGTCTGGGTTCCTGGGGTACCTCTGCCCTATTAAGAATTCCAATATTATGCTTCCAAATTTTCACCTTCCACTCCTAAATGCTTTGCAAAATCGGAGGGGCTCTTAATCTGTAAATATTCATTCCCATTTATAACAATAGGATAAGTTAATGCCTCGGGAGTCTTTTCTAAGACCCTCATCCAATCATGCTGATTCAAATCTATAGGATCGGAACCATAATTTTTTATAAAATCGGGATGTTCCCTATCAATAAGATCTGAAACTTGCATATTAAGATTGTCTGCAATTTCGGCCCACTGCGTTCCTGTTACTTTTGTTTTGGAAATGTCTACGGACAGCAATTTGCGCTTGGACGCCTCCGCATATGCCAGAGTCTGTTTGCCCAAACTGCTTCCCGAATGATAGTACAATATTATCTTTTTATCATCTTTGCTTATCACTCCCATATTTTTATTTTTTTAATTGTACCAAGATTTACGGAACCATAAGTTTCCAGAGTCGTCCACTTATTGATTAGTATTTGAATAAACCGAAAACGGGATTTTCACTAAATTTGTAGCCATCATACCTGTCTGGTTATTTTTAATTATGTTTCTGATTTCTTACAACTCCTACAATTCTTTCAAAGCTCTTGTTATCTATGCTAATTACATTTTAATATTATCTAAAATTAATCTATACCCACTGTAGCTTTTAGCTCAAAAAAATGAATATTGAACTCGAATGATTATGTTCAATAAATTGGAAGAAAAAATGGAATTAACTTATGATATATTAGCATCGTATTTAAGAAATCTATTTTTCTTGGAACAGGTATCAATTTTTTTGGCAAAGATGCCAAAACAAACTTATTTAAGTTAAATGAATTATGGCTAAACGACAGAAATGGATTTTTGAAAATTTCCAACTTAAACTATCCCATTTAAAACCTGAAGTTCAGGAAATGGCTATTGAAATTGCCGGCAAATTGATGGAAAATAATGAATATTCTGAGGAGGAGGCATTGGAAATCGGTATCAAAAGAGCTGAAGAATGGTATCTAAATATGGGAGGGTAAACTTCGATTTCACAATTTACTTTGCAATAAACTGCTAAATCCTTTAGCGCTAAAAATTCGTTTTTCACAGTTAAAGCTCTAAAATAAAATACGATTAATTTACTTGGACAAAACACCTCATTATTTATTTCAATTATAAGGTTAAACATAGTTAAATATCATGTAGATAAATACCTTGATCTTTCCCGTATATTCAATCGACTCCTTTAAAAAAAATTCCAGTATACACCGTAGTTATGTTTAAAATCTTATCATAGAAAATAATCGTTGTACATGGTTTATCGGCAGATAAAATTTCCTTTACCAAAAGTGAAATGTGTGAGGATTGCCTATACGAAATTTAAAAATTCATTATGACATTAGATATTGCCCTGGTATTTATAATTCTGTTGATCACTGTCATTCTTTTTGCCTTTGAGTTATTCCCGGTAGATAAAATTGCCTTTTTTATCATTGTTTCCCTTACCTTATCCCATTTAGTAACCCCGGAAGAAGCGATAAGTGGTTTTTCCAATAGTGCTACAATCAGTGTGTTAGCTTTGATGATGCTGGCTATTGCGTTGGAAGAAAATGGGGTTATAAACTGGATGGTTTCTGGTTTGGGGAAAACGCGCTCATGGCCTATTTATCTTATGGCACCTGTTTTCATGATGGTTACAGCAGGGATTTCGGCTTTTATCAGTACTACCGCTGTGGTCATTGTATTCATCAAAATAGTCACTCAACTTTCTGAAAAATTCAATATTTCTCAATCAAAATTGTTATTGCCTATCTCGTTTGCAGGAATTTTAGGAGGTTCCTGTACACTAATGGGAACCTCTACCAACCTTATTGTCAATTCGGTATCTAAGAATCTAGGTGCAGAACCACTTGGCTTCTTTGAATTTTCACTTTTTGGATTAATTTTCCTAGGTGTTTCCATCTTATATCTTACAATAGCTCTTCATTGGCTCCCTTGGGGGAAAAGAACCAATTTAAACGAAGATTATAATTTAAATAATTTTCTGACGATGGCAAAGATCAATGAGGAATCTGAACTAATCGGGAAGAAAATAGAGGAAACCTTTCTCTTTAAAAATCCTGAAATTTCAATTTTGCAGCTTTCAAGAGACAATCAAATTCACAAATCACCAGGAAAATATATTACGCTAAGACTAAATGACGAGCTTTTGTTGATGTGCAATCTTGATAATCTGACCAAAATCAACGAATCCAAACATCTTACCATTCACGAAAAGAAATACCTTGAAGAAAAGGAAAACATTGAGGAGAATGAAAAGTCCAAAAAAGCAGTATCCAAAAAAGACGAACATGTTTTTGTAGAGCTATTGATGTTACCAGGAGCTTCTCTCTTGGGTAAAACTTTAGGAGATCTTCGAAAATATATTTTGCAGGACGCAATACCAATCGCAATAAAAAAGAGAAAGACCTTGGCCCATTTAAAGCAACGATTGGTTCATAGTAGTAAGAATCGAATTGTTCTAAGGCCAGGGGACCGTCTATTGGTGGAAGTAGACAGAGAAAATGCAAAAGCCTTAGAACAAATTGAAAATGTGGTGATGCTCAAGGAATTTGACAACAAGAGCAAGGGATCCTCCTTTAAAATGTATTCTTCCTTAGCCGTCTTATTGCTCGTAATTGTCCTTGCAGCAAGTGGTCTGCTCTCCATTCTTGTAAGTGCTCTTACGGGGGTATTCCTTCTACTTTTTAGCAATATTTTAAATTTAGAGGATATTTATAAAAAAATAAATTGGCAGATTTTCTTTTTATTGGCCGGCATGATACCCCTTGGGGTAGCTATGCACAATAGCGGAGCAGACCTTTGGATATCAGAGCGCTTATTGGGCATTTTGGATGGACAACCCCGAATGGTGACTATTGGCCTATTGTTCCTTATTACAATGGTCATGAGCGGAGTAATTAGCAATAACGCCACTGCAGTTATTATGACACCTATTGCAATGGCAGTAGCACATGGTTTAAAACTGGATTATAAACCCTTTATTCTGGCAATAATGTTTGCGGCAAACTTTAGTTTTTTTACGCCTTTGGGATATCAGACCAACATGCTTATTTATGCATTGGGGGATTATAAATTCAGCCATTTTTTTAAGATAGGTGGTATTCTTTCTTTGATTTTATGGATATTGGCCACGTATCTGTTAACAAATTCCTTATAGGCTGAACAAAATTAGAAGTGTAAAATCTACAACATCTAATTCAGATTTCAGGAAAAAGATGGCATAAATAGCAGGTGCGGACGATCAAGTAAACGAATTATGAATCCAATTGCTTTTTCCTATTTAATAAAAACTCTCCCTTGGGTAGCTGTTCGCCTTTAACTTTAAATCCTGTTTTTATGATTCTGAGCATCATATCCTGGAGTTGATGAAATCCGGATGGCTTTTTGATATAGCCATTGGCACCATGAAAATACGCCTTTTCCACATCCGTTTGGGAAGCCGATGTTGAATAAATTGTAATAAAAAAATCAGTATTGGTTTGTTTTTCACGCAAATACTTAAGGCAATCCAGTCCCGATACAACCGGCATATTCAAGTCTAAAAAAACAATGGTAGGAATGGATAGATCAATCTTGTCAATATAATCCATGAGTTGTTGACCACTCTCTAGAAGAAGTAATTCTGCCTGAATTTTCAGGGTATGGAAAGCGTCCGAAAAGATATCCCTATCATCCGGATCGTCATCGACCAAGATAATTTTTTTAAAACCTTTTTCCATTTTGGCCGAATTTATTTTCACTCAATTCAACAGTCGAAGATAAGAACAAAATCGACATATCAAATACTTCGAATAAAAATAATTATTAAGGTTTTAATTATCGAATGATGGCAAATAAATAGTGAAAGTCGAACCATTACCCTTGTTATTTGTTGCGGTAATAATCCCCTTATGATTCACGATTATTTTTTTGACGATAGATAAGCCTATGCCCGTCCCTTCATATTCGTGCTTGCCATGCAGGCGTTGAAATACCTCGAAGATCTTGTTTTCCATTCCCTTCGCAATTCCGATCCCGTTATCCTTTACAGTGATTTTATGATATGATTTTTCCGCTAAACCATAATCGTCTAACTCTTTTCCTTTAATTAACTCGGAATTTATGGCGATTTTGGGCGGAAAGTTGATCTTTGAAAATTTTATAGCATTCCCTAATAAATTACCAAAAACTTGGGTGATTTGAAACGGAACAGCTGAAACAATTGGTAGGTTTGACCGTGTAATTTGGGCATTTTTATTTTCGATAACCACGGAGAAATTCTCTAGGACCTCTTCTGCAATAAGGTTTAAATCCACGGATTCTATCTTCGCATCGTCTTCATAGGTCCTAGAAAAAGACAATAGGTCGTCTATCAATGTTCGCATCCGGGATGCGGATAGTATAATCTTGTCAAAATATTTTTTACCCTTCACACTTAAACCTGCCTGCTCTTGTTCCAATATTCGGGAAGTGAACATCTGTATTTTTCTTAAAGGCTCCTGCAGGTCATGACTAGAAACATATGCAAACGACTCCAATTCGGTATTTGCATTCTCTAATTTTTTTATGGATTGCTCCAATCTTTCATTGGCACTTTGCAATAATCCAGTACGCTCATTGACTTGTTTTTCTAGTTCTTTCGAAAAATTCAACAACTTTTCTTTGGACAAGAATTGATCGGTAACATCTGTAACCGTTAACATTACACCAGACACTTCTCCATCTAACTCTTTGAGGGGCAAATAATCGTAATTCACATAAAACTCCTCTATTTTTCCGTTTTTTGCGATGATTGCCTTGGATTCGCTATTTCGCATAGATTTTCCTGTTGCGATTACGCTTGCCAGTTCTGCGGGATATTGTTGATCTTCAAGTTCGGGAAAAACATCGACCATTTTCCTGCCGATAACATCATTGAATGTCCTTCCCCAAAAATGATTTAGCATTTTTTCGTTCGCCATTTCAATCTTTAGATCCATTCCTCTAAGAATTGCCATGGCTATGGGCGATTGCAAAACTAGATTACGAAATTGGATCTCGTTTTCTTTTAGGACATTCCTGGCCATGATATAGTCCGTGACCTCGTTGGCCACTAACATAATTTCCTGGGTTTCTTCATCATCCAGATTAATAGGATGCAGTATAAAATCAAAATAGGAATGTTGAATTTCTCCCTTGCGCTTTATAGAAACTTTAAATTCGGTTCCACGGACCGATTTTTGTTTTCGGCGCACTTCCTTGAACAAGGGTAAAATATCAGCTTCCAATTCTGGTAATACCTCAAAAATATTCTGTCCCAAAAATATATCGGAGCGTTTGTCCAGTACCCTGAGTACCGAATTATTGGCCATTACTACCTCATAATCCCTTCCCTTAAATATGGCAATCCCGACAGGGGCAGCTTGTACGATATTACGGAATCTCTGTTCTTCCCTTCTGATTCGTACGTTCGCTATTCTTAGATCCTCTTCCCTTTTTCGCTGCATGTCAATTTGGGTACTTACGGTTCCCAGACCAATAATTTCCTTGGTATTGGGATCGGAAATCTCCGTAACGTTCCATTTGAGCCAGAAGGGCTTCTGGGTCTTTACATTAAAACAGCGTATCTCCTCAGAAAAACCTCCTTTTTCCTTAACCTGGACCAACAAATCTTGTGCTTTACCCAAATCTTCGGAATAGATGGAATCTATTAATTTTTTATTCTTAACGTTCTTCCAACCCAACATCTTTAACCCCGCCGGATTTACATATAAAGCATTGCCCTCGTTATCGGTAACCCCTACAAATTCCCGACTTACATCCAAAAGAGTCAATAATTTTTGATTTTCCCTTTCAGAGGCAATCTGTTCGGTAACATCCTGTAAAGTACCATTAAATCTAATTACCTCATTCTTGTCATTAAACCAAGCCCTTCCCAGTGAATGCACAGTTTTCATCTCCTGAGTCTTTCTATTCCGAATGGCATATGTAATATCATATTTGCCACCGTTTGCGCCCGCCAGAGTCGCGTTTATTGCCTGCGTCACCCTATTTCGATCAGCGGGTACTATTGCCTCTAAGGCTATAGATAATTCTATTTCCTTTTTCCGAGGAATACCGAACCAACTTTTAAGTCGTTGGTTGCCAGAAAACTTATTGGAAATAGGGTTGTGATCCCATGTTCCCAATTCGGCACCATTTATAGCAAACGCCAACTGGTCCTGGCTTTCTTCCAATTTTTTTAGATTTCTTACCGCTTCTGTCGTTTCCGTACAGGTCACCAGAATACCTCCTACGTTCTCATCGTCCCCTAGTAGTGCGCTATAGCTAAACGTCCAATATACATCTTCCATCCTGCCGTTACGGAAAATCGGCATAAGTTGGTTTTCCATCCAAATAGGTTTCTCCGTCTTCCATACCTGGTCTATGAGTGGTTTAATGGTTGACCAAATTTCTGGCCAAGCCGTTTCTGCCTTTTGACCTAAAATATTAGGGTGTTTACCCTGCTTGCCCAAACTGGGGCGGTAAGAATCATTATAAAAACAAATTAAATCCTCTCCCCACCATATGAATTTTGGAAAAGCCGTCCTTAACATTGTTCCTATCGCAAACTTTAATGAAACTGGCCAATCTGCCGGAGGTCCCAAAGAGGTAGAGGACCAATCCTTTTCCCGCATTAATCTCCCCATTTCACCACCGGCCTGGAGAAACTTTGGAGCTCTTTGGGTTCTATCGATCTTCATACTGTTTCTAAATTATTTTTTCTTCGGCTTTATTCTCTAAAACAGCATGGATACTTCGCTCCAAAATAGATTTTAAAAGAGCATAGGATGAAGGTTTCTGGATATAAAGATTTGCGCCTTCAGATTTCAATCGTTCCGCTATTTTTAAAACAAAGGTGGTGGAATAGATAACCACTGGGATAGATTCCAAGTTTTTATTTTTACGGATTTTCAAAAGACATTCCTCTCCGTTCAATATCGGCATATTTAAATCTAAAAAGATAACCTGTGGTAGTTTATAACGCTCGTCTTTCAACTGGGAAATCATTTCTTTACCAGTCCTAAAAGTGGTTACCTGAGTGTTAATTTGGATTTCATTGATGGCATCCTCGAATAGTTCCAGATCGTCTTCATCATCATCGACCAAAAAGACATTGTGCTTGGTATCTAGCATAAAAAATTTAGTTTAGGCGGATATGTGTAAATCATAAATGAAACACGTCCGTTATAAATGGAAATTATTCCAAAATATACAAATTGAATCTTTATTTTTCAAACGGATTAACTGGGATACCTGAAAAATTGATCCAATTAATTATAAACACCAATTATAGGAAAGATTAAAGCTAAAAATCTTTTCATTGCCAAAAAATCTTCCATATTTATTTACAGCAAGGTGACCCATTTGTAAATGGATTAACATTATAACTTAATCGGATAATGAATTCAAACTAAAATCCCAAAATTTGTTAGTAGCACATCAATCCAAATAAAATGCGGAATACCCTTATTGCAGAGGCATTAAACACAATCAATGCGCCAATTGTAGAAATATGAAACGCTTTTTTAACCCCAAAATGTTAAAAAAATATGTTCGGGTCCATGGCCGTTTCGGATTGGGTTAAATTATGGAGAAGACAAAATAAATTATTATTAAATCTTAACCCATTTTAAATTTTTGAATGGTAAATAATAAAAGTAATCGTCCACGGTACAAGAGAAAAAGATACTACGTGCCGGCAATTATCATTGTTCTAATACTAGTTGCAAGACTTTTGTTGCCAACCATTGTAAAGAACAATGTAAATAAAGTTTTAGCTGATATTCCTGGATATTTCGGGCATGTGGATGATATCGATATTGCCTTGCTTCGAGGTGCCTACGTTATTAACGGACTGTACTTAAATAAAGTAAATGCTCAGTCGGAAGTACCATTTCTAGATTTTGAAAAAACAGATATCTCGATCGAATGGAAATCTTTGTTCCATGGTAAAATTGTGAGCGAGATTATCATTACTAGACCAAAAATAATCTACGTTTTTGAAGATCAACAGAAAAAGGATGGTGGAGATCCAGAAGTGAAAGATTGGTCCAAGGCACTCACAGATTTGGTGCCCATAGATATAAACCATTTGGAAATTAAGGATGGAACTGCCGCCTTTGTCCAGTTAAAGGCCGATCCTAATATAGATCTGAATTTAAAACAAATATACCTTACTGCCGATAATCTGAAAAATGTTGTTCAACAAGACCTTACCCTACCCTCAGAATTGCATGCCACGGCGATTTCTATAGGTAATGGAAAAGTGAAATTGGATGGGAAACTAAATTTGATAAAGGAAATACCGGACATGGATATCGATTTTTCTTTAAGAGATGCCGATGCTACTGCATTGAACGACTTTACAAACTATTATATTGGTATCGATTTCGAAAGTGGCATCTTTGAACTGTTCAGTGAGATCGCTATTGCCGATGGTTTTCTTAAAGGCTCCATTAAACCTATTCTTAAAAATACAAAACTACTGAGCAAAGAGGATGGCTTTTTGGATACACTGTGGGAAGGCTTCGTGGGCTTTTTTAAGTTCGTTCTTAAAAACCAAAAGGAGAACACTTTGGCTACCAAAGTTCTAATTGAGGGGGATTTAAACAATGTAAATACCAAGATTTGGCCAACGATTACAAATATTTTCAGAAACGCATGGATAAAAGCCTTCCAAGATATGGTGGATCATGATATCAATTTTAAGGATGCCGCAAAAGAAGCGAACAAAGTTAAAAAGAAAGAATCCAAAAAGAAATAGAAATATTAGGTGAAGTGATTTAAACCTTTGTTAGGGCAGATCCCTTATGGGCCGCAATATGATCAGATTTGTCGCTCTTAATTTCATATTGGGGATCATCTTTACTCGCGTGGTGCGTATATCCCTTATAATCAAAATTAGAATGATGTACCTTAATTATCTTGCCAGACACATGTCCAGCTTCCGAATTCCACTTTACGTGATCCCCGACTTTGAAATTTTTCATAATGATTAATATTTTAGTTATTACAATTTATCTCTGTTCAGTTTATTTTCAGGTCAATTTCACGAATCGGGGAATTCTTCCACATATATTATTATAAACTTAAGTCCCTCGGTCCGAAAGATTCTTGTAAACCTTGTTTTAAAATTAGAAGCTTTCGAATCTCCGCATTGTTGTTTTTAATTATTTTTTTGATCCATTTGAAATCTTCCCACTGCAAATACCTAAAAAAAAAGATCTTCTGATTTTTAAAGACAATTATCAATGTGATTCCATCAATAGAATTCCATTTTCATGAATAAATTTGAAAAAAAAGAATTAGATTTTTCCTCATTCCTAGATTGACGAAAAAAGGGTCCTATCATTAAAAGATGAGAAAATCTACATTTTGAAGGGATTCATAGAGTATGCAAGAAATCAACTTAAAAAAAAACATCATGGCAGAGATTAAAATAGAAAAGAAAAAACCGGTTTGGCCCTGGATTCTTTTGGTCCTTATTATTATCGGAATTTTGGTTTACTATTTTGTGTTTAGTGATCAAAAAGTAGTATCGCAAGATTATGGCGGGTTAACGCCGGAAACTACCATCCCTGAAGTTAACAATTCCAGAAGTTATAAGAGCGAAACAAAGGATTCTTCCTATTTTGAGTTTAACAGGGAAGTGGAGAAGTACTTGGTTATGATCCATGACAAAGCAAGATTGGGCAATGATGTGGAATTCACCAGAGCGGCCCTCATACAATTAACCAACACGGTACAAGCCGCTCTTGAAGAGAAAATTATTGAGATTCCAACAGATCAGAAGAATCCAGAAAGTTCTGTGCAAGAAAACGATTCCATTTCCGATTCGGAAAATCTTGCTGACAATTTAAAAAAGACAGGAGAAAGAATCGCATCTACCCTAGAATCTGAACAACAGCTACAATTCCCAGACCTATTTGAGGAAGCAATGGAAATAAAAAATGCCATCACCGAAGTAAATCCCGAACTCGAAATATCCGAACAAAAAGGAAACATCGTGGCTTTCTTTGAAAGCTCTGGAAATTTTTTGAAAAAAATGAAACAAGAAAAATAGAAATCATGGACAAGGAAAAAAAACACATTCAATATCTGGACGAATTGTCAGGTTATAAGATTGCAAGTGGATATCCCGACGTACGTGGATGGGATGTTAAGGACCACGACAATAGGGTAATCGGAAAGGTCGATAATCTTTTGGTCAATAAAAATACCGAACGCGTGGTGTATCTCGATGTAGAGGTAGATAACACAATTATATCGGCAGGGCATGACCCTTATGGCAGACCAGCCAATATTGATGTGCGGGAGTTCGTAAACAAGGAAGGTGAAAACCATATTATCATCCCAATTGGTCTTGTAGATTTAATCGAAGACAACAAATATGTATATACGGCCAGTATAAACCATCTCACATTTGCCGAAACCAAGCGAGTAAGAAAAGGTGCCCCGATAGATCGAGAATATGAAGTGGTCGTGCTAGATTCTTATGGCAGAAGACTTTCAACGAAAAAAGATGCAGACGTTAGACCCTCCAACTTAGAAAAAGAGGCATGGGATGATGAAGCAGAGCGTCTTGAAAAAATCAAACAACGGGAAAATATCGGCGAGTATAGGGAACGACCAACGGATAATGAGGTAGATTGGTACGACGCTGAAAATGAGACTTCTTATGACGACGAAGGTTTCTACAAAAGAAAGGAATTTGATGACTCTAGATTTAGAAGAAGGGAAAAATAGCATATGGTTCATAATTGTCCTAAGATTTAGAAATAAGTTTTATGAAAATTATAGAAATCATTTAAGTGGGTAGCATTTACACAGAACAGAAATATCTTACACACAATTACCCAACTCAAAAATATGAAGGTAAAATATAAATAGCTGATAAACAGGATTTTATATCACTTTTAGACGATATTTCATAGTTGGCATATTATTTTCATTAGTAATAACAGATTTAAAGGGATACTAATTTAAAATATAAAAACATGAAAAATTTATTATTTGCAGCAGCGTTGTCTTTAGGAACTTTAACGGCATTTGCACAAGATAACGAAAGCAACAATGCCCAACAAACAGCAACGGAAGTAGCGGCTACAGCCCAAGATGGGTTTAATGCAATCTCCAAAAAAGACATTCCATCTGCTGTTAAGGACGCTTTGAAGAAAGATCAGCCCGATTGTAAAATTTCCAAAGCATTTGTAAACGACAAAGGGCAATACAAATTGGAAGTTACCAAAGAAGATGGTACCGCATCAGAATTATATGCAGATGCAAAAGGTAATTGGATAGACATGTAATATCTCCTTATCGGACAATATAACATTGTTTGGTTTTTAATATAAAAGAGGCTGTCTAAAAAGACAGCNNNNTAGCTCCTTGGTCCGGTAACCCTGTGGCCGTTATTAGCCCGTTGTGGTTTTCGACTATCTTCTTTACAATAGCCAACCCGATTCCCGTACCGGTGTACTGATCCTTTCCGTGCAATCGTTGAAACACTTCAAATATCTTACTGTGGTAAAGATCATCGAAACCAATCCCATTATCAGAAACTATTATATGGTAATATGTTTTTTCTTTTGAAAGTTTTTCGAAATTCGATTTAGATCCGGAGATTATATTGTGTTGAATTTTTATATGGGGAATCCTATTTTCTTTCGAAAATTTTAAGGAATTACTTATAAGATTGTACAATAGTTGTCGAAATTGTACAGGTATAATCTTCAATTCGCCCATATTCGATATCTCAATGACCGCTTTCTTTAATTCTAATTCCTCTTTTAAATCTTCTTTGACTTCCTCAATTATCTTATTGAGATTCCTTTTTTCAAATTTAACTTCACCATTTTTCGTACGCGAATATGCAAGTAAGTCCTGAATAAGTGTCTGCATTCTATTGGAAGCGTTTTGGACACGAATAAATTTATCCTTGCCTTGGGCGGATAAATTGTCGGATTCCATTTCTATCAATTGGGAAATATAAATTTGAATCTTTCTCAGAGGCTCTTGAAGATCGTGGCTAGAGATAAACGCGAAAGACTCAAGTTCTCTGTTCATTTTTTCCAAATCGATGTTTTTTTGTTGAATTTCGCCTGTTCTCTGAAAAACTTGTCTTTCCAATTCGTTAGCAAACATTTTCTGTTCTTGAATATCCGTGCTAGTGCCCACCCACATGGTAATATTTCCATATTCATCCTTTCTGGCAATGGCGCGGCTTAGTTGCCAGCGATAATCGCCATTGCTTTCGCGAAAACGGTGTTCCTGAAGAAAATCTTCTCCAGTCGCAATGGAATGCATCCATTTTTCTATGTTTTCTGCCCTATCGTCGGGATGTACAATTTGCATCCATCCATCGGTATTGATCTGTTCAATGCTAAGACCCGAAAAATCAAAAACCGATTGATTAAAATAATTGAGGTTACCTTGTGCATCCGATGTCCATACATGTTGAGGCATGGAATCGGCGAGCAATCTAAATTTTTGCTCCCTTTCCAAGAGTTGCTTTTGAAATTCCTTTTCGTCCGAAATATCGCGTATTGTCCCCACTAAACGCTCCGGCTTTTCGTTGGAATCATAAAACACGGTTCCCTTGGCCTCTATCCAATGTTCTGTCTGATCTTTCCAGATTGTTCGGGCTTCATAATGTAGAAACCCGGTGACAAAAGCTTTTTCAAATGCCTTATTTCTTATTTGAAGATCATCTGGATGAAAAGTGCCGATCAACTGGGTGTGATCAATGTCTTTTTCTCCATGAAAACCGAATATTTCAAGACAGCGATCGGAAAGTCGATTTTTTTCCGTCGTCATATCATATTCCCAAATACCAAGTTCGCTGGCTTCTATGACAAGATTTAGTTTCTGTTCGCTTTCCTCTATCTTCAGCCTTGCCAACACCCTATCCGTAACATCATTTACCGTAATCATTATTCCGACCACATTGCCTTCCGGATTCAGCAATGGTGCATACTCAAAATCAAAATAAAACGTTTTCATCCCGTCTTCCCCCTTAACCTGGGCATTAGCCTCTTTTTCACTATGGGACACTCCGGATGAATAGACCTCTCTAAGTAGTTCTGGATATTTTTGATTATTCAGTTCAGGAAAAGCATCTAAAATTGATTTTCCTATAACATCATCTTCTTTTTTACGCCAAATATCTTCGAACATTACCTTGTTGGCCGATTCGATAATGTAGTTCTTTCCCCTCAAAATCGTCATGGGAATGGGCGATTGCATAACCATATTACGGAAGTGCTTTTCACTTTTTTCGAGTAAGTGCTTTGCCTCTACCGTCTCCGTGACTTCCGCCGCAACGACCATAATACCAGAAATTTTCCCATTTTCCCCCCTCAAAGGATGATAAACAAAATTGAAATATGCTCTTTCAAGTTGCCCTTTCCGTTTAAGAGTTACGGAGAATTCATTCCCATAATAAGGAATCCCCGTCCTAACTACCTGTTCAAATAATGGTTCTACTTCCGGTTTTACCTCTGGTAAAGCTTCAAAAATAGGAAGGCCAATAAATTCATCGGCTGTCTTATTTATTATCTCTAGATAAGCCATATTTGCCTGTTCGACAACAAAATCCGATCCTTTAAATATTGCGATTCCCATCGGGGCCTGGTGGACCGAATGCCGAAACCTTTTTTCGCTTTCCTCAATCTTATAAAGTGCATTAAGTACCTCTTGTTCGGCCTTTTTTCTGTCCGAAATATCCCTGGCAATTGCAAACATCAGTGGACCTTCATCTATTTGAACTCTAACCAAACTTATCTCCACTGGATATTCGAAACCCAGGCTATTTCGGTGTACGGTTTCAAAAGTAGGAACATTCTCGTTTTTGGATTTGACAAAAAGTTCTTTCAGCTTATTTAGGTCGTACATGGTATCTACGTCGGGAACTCTAAGATGCTCGGCTTCCTCTTTGGTATATCCCCATTTATTAAGCGCTTTTGTATTAAGATAAGCAAAACTACCATCCTCCCGCATTAGTATAAATGGATCGCCAGCTGTATCGGCCATGAACTTAAAAAGTTTGATTTCCTCTAAAGTATCTTCTACTTTTTGTTTGGTATTTTGTAATTCAGTAACATCGGCCGCAGTATTCATAACGCCATATACATTTCCGGCCGAATCAAAAAGAGGCGTAAAACTATAATTGAAATAAAAAGGCTTCAGTTCTTGATCTATAAATAATTCTACTTTTTGATATTTGGCATGATAAGCAATACCGGTAGTAAAAACTGATCGGACTTGTTTAAAAATCTCCTGATTTTCCAATTCTGGCAAAATCTCCGAATAACGTTTACCCACAACATCATTGCCTTTTCCCCAAATTTCAATTATGGACTGGTTGGCCAACGTGATCAACATTTCAGGACCCGAAAAAACGGCAATAGGGAAAGGGGCACTCTCTACCAATGACCGAAAATTTTCTTCTGTTTTGATTTCCTTTTTCTCGGCAAGGTTACTGCCTTCGATTTCCTCTTCTTCTCTATTGATCTTATCCATTGTTTTCCTTTTTCCGGGGGTTTAAAAAGTAGTTGCCATGATCCTTTCAATTCCGCTAACGTCTTCTTTTATTGTACTAAAGCTAATGTCAAAATAACGATTTTCAATAGATTTACTTTTTTGCGCTGGCCACCCAGAAGTATGTTCGGGTTGAGATTAAAATAAAGAATGGCAAAAATTACAATTTTAACATCAATAAAAGTATCAAAAACATTTCAATCAGTCTTAATAATAGAATGGTGCATCACTAGTTTGATCAACATATTTATGGGGAGAGCTAGAATACAAATTTTGTTTTATCATACTTTAAAATTATGTAAGACAAACGAAAAATTATATAAGACGAATTGTTGTGAAATATAAGAACTTTGAAATTAATCATTAAAGTATGGATTTCAATATATTTTCATTAGTCATATATATCTGCGGTTTTAGCACTGGAGTCTTAGTCATAATCATTTTAAACCTGATAACAGAAATGAAAAACAAAGATCCCCAAATGAAGAAATTTGAGAAAATTGCAAATAAGTAAAGTGAAATATTGTCTTCCCATTTTTAAAGCTTCAAATCGTTGTTTTTGCTAGTCCTCTCATAGGTGACATCACATTACGATCCTTCCAAACCAAATATTGAGTAATTACACCCGGCATGCCAATCTATTTAAATGGGTCAATCATAAAACTAATTGGACAAACCAATATGCTTAAATCACGGTAATTTTAGCAATATGGATGTCAAACGATCAGCATCTTTAAAGAATTGGTCGTTTAATTATAAATAACATGAAAATGAGTACGTATAGAGAAGAAATTGGAAAAAAGTTAAATGCACTTTTGGAAAAAACCTATGATGCTGAAAAGGGGTACAAAAAAGCCGCTGAAAACGCTAAACTTCCAAATTTAAAAGCCTTTTTTGAAAGAAAATCAAAAGAACGGAACGAGTTTGGTCATGCACTGAAGTCAGAATTGGCCACCTTTGGGCAGGAACCCGATAAAGGTGGAAGTGCGACCGGATCTATGCATAGAGCCTGGATGGACGTAAAAGCCCTTTTCTCTTCGGATAATGACGAGTCTATGCTGGAAGCCGCAATAACCGGAGAAAAAGCTGCCATAGAAGAGTATAAAGATGTATTAAAAGAAGCAGATCTTCCTCCAACTACCGCTGCATTGGCAAGGCAACAAATGGGGAAAATAGAACAGGATTTAGCAAAGATTAAAACTCTGGAAGATTTGTCCTAAAATAAACTAATTTTTTTTATGAATAGGCGGATGTATCTATGATACTTCCGCCTATTTATATTTGTAAACAAATTAAAATTTACTAAAATCCGTTTTTATGTCAATCAAACAATATACGAGAACAACCCGTAGAAAAGGTATTCATATCAATTCTTTTCAGCTTTGCCAGGACCTTCAGAGTTTGGTTGTATTCCCAAACCATACCTCTGGGAATAAACATAGGTAAATTCGGCTCCGAAAAACAGAATAAGGCAGGAATAGGAAACCCATAACAAAATCAATACAATTGTTCCGGCGGCCCCGTAAGTAGAACCTGGATCCGCTTTTCCAAAATACAGACCCAAAAGAAATTTGCCCAACTCGAAAAGAATAGCTGTAATAAACGCGCCTATCCAGACGGTCTTCCATCGGATTTTCACATCTGGTAAATACCGATAGATTAAAGCGAACAGAACTGTAATTATCGTTGTGGAAATTACGAAATCCATGATAAACGCGATATAGACCACAATCTCGGGCAAAAAATTATTTATATATCCCGTTAATGCCGAAATAGCGGTTGTTACAAGTAAACTGACCAAGAGCAAAAATCCAATTACCAAGATAAATGCGAAACTTCTAGCGCGGTCCAGCAATAGTTTTTTCCAATCAAATTTTGGTTCCTTGACCTGCCATACTTGATTTAGAGATAGTTGCAAATGGTAAAAAACTCCAGTGGCACCGAAAATAAGGACGGCCACCCCTAGTATTGTTGCGATGGTACTTCTATTCCCAGTTTGGGTCTCTACCATCATCGTTTTAATAGCATCCGCCGCATCATGTCCCAATGCACTGGAAATCTCGTCGGTCAGACGTCCCTGTACAATATCGGCGCCCCACACATAACCCACAAGATTTATTATAATTACGAGGAGGCCAGGAAGAGAGAGTACTGCATAATAAGCCACGATAGCACTTAATCTAAAAGGATTGTCTGCATCCCATGCCTTAAAGGTGTCCACCAATAAAGACGGCAAGTGCCGAAACTTAAATTTTTTAGATTTTTGAGTTTCTGTCATTTACAGCATGCTTTTAATATCATTCGCCCAAGAAGGATAGGTGAAAATAGTATTTTTCAGATCATTCACGGTCATTCCCTGGTTTATTGCCATGGCGAAAAGATTAATGGTTTCCGAAGCTTGTGGTGCCAATAAATGTGCCCCTAATATCTTGTTGGTTCGTTCATTAATTAAAACCTTATAGACATAGTGCTTTTCATTAATACGTTTTGCGTTATACCAATCCGGAACGGATTCGCAATTAACTTTTACATTTTTAAATCTCTTTTTGGCCAACTCTTCCGAAAAACCTACCGTTGCCAGATTGGGAATGGTAAAGACCACAGATGGAACTACTGGTATTTTTATTTGCTTTCGATTACCATGAATGATGTTTTCTGCAACCACCTTTCCCTCAATATAAGAAAGTGGGGTGAGGGGAAGGCTATAAGAGGATACATCTCCACAAGAATATACGTTGGGATTCCCGGTATTCTGCAAAAATTGGTTCACTAGGATTCCCTTTTTGGAATAGTGTACATTTCCTTTTTCCAGATCAAGTTCCGCAATGGCCGGTACCCTACCTGCCGTATTGAATACCATCTCTGCTTTTAGGGAATCTTCTTCGCTATTTATTCTAAATTTAATTCTGAAATTCTTTCTTAATTTTTGTATTCTGAACACTTCTGCTTTATTGTAGAATTTTATTCCAATTTCTTCGGAAACTTGTTTCAAATGGGCTACTAGATCACCGTCAAATGAGTCCAATATGAGTTCTTCCTGCTCCAAAACAATAACCATACTACCGGCTCTGGCAGCCATATGTGCGAATTCCATACCTATATATCCGCTTCCGATAAAAACAATTTTTTTTGGAAGTTTTTTGAGCCTTAGAAAATCATCGCTCGTTTTCAGAAATTGATGACCATCAAGTTGAAGTTTTCTAGGGATTTGTCCAGTTGCGATTACAATTTTACCCGCGGTCACAGTTTTTCCTTCTACGGACAAAACATTTTTATCCAGGAACTTTGGAGATTGATGAAATAGTGTGATACCTCGGTCCATAAGGTCTTCTTCCGTCCTGGCCGGTATGGCATCTGTAAATGTTCGTTTGAAGCGCTGGAGTTTTTTCCAGTTCAACTTAGGAAGAGACGTAATACCATTACCAAGTAGGCTCTTGGCACTCTCATAAGCCTCAGTAGGGCCCAGTAATACCTTTTTTGGGTCGCAGCCTCTATTGGAACAAGTGCCGCCAAACTCACGATCATCGGCAATTGCGACATTTAAACCATTAGAGGCACAGATCTTGGCAACAGTTTGCCCTGCAATGCCACTACCCACCACAAAAACATCAAATTTCGTATCTTTCATACTCAAAAGATAGAGGGTATTTTACTATTCGATTAGCTTATATCGATTAGTATTTAACCATAAAAAATAATTTCTGTAAATAGTAGAAATTGAACTGGTTTAAACTTTTTTGATTGAAGCGAAAACTAGAGATTTTTTGCTCAATTGAAGGCTCTTTTGAACTGCATAGTCCCGAAGCTTCGGGGCTACGGAGTAATAAAAAGACAAAAAGTGAGTGAAAAATACCATTTTGCAGCCAATTGAAAAAAGTTTAAACCAGTTCATTATATCAAAAAATTCAAGGCTAAAAACTTAAATATATTTGCTACTAGGAGTATTATTCGGGTAGAATTGAAATCCACCCCTTCGAAAATTCAGATCGATGGTTTAAATCAAGGGTTTCGTTAATCGCATTTGACGAAGAAAGCGGAAAGGAAAAAAAGACCAACATGTACCTATTGGTCCAAGCTAATGATGTAAAGGAAGCTTTCGAAAATACCGTTAGCACCATGAATGATACCATGGGAGAATATACCGTACTGGTAATTTCAGAATCTCCTATTATAGATGTATTCCCATATTTTTCCGGTGAGGAAGGAGAATCCGAACGTTTGGAAAAGTTTAATTCCATAAAGGACTCTCTTCTGGAAGTAGCAGTAGTAGATGATGCATTGGAACTAGCCGATGTCATGGCCACCGATGCCAATGTTATGCTTTAACTTTTTGGGCTGCCAATATAGGATAGGCCGATTTGAGAGACCATATGCCTGACTCGTCGTTTTATCATCGCTTTAAGGGCATAGTCCTCAATACCGTTGAGAATATCTCGTCGCTTTCCGTTGTCCCAACGAAGATGCCCTTGTCGATTTCTTATGGCGACAAGGGCCAAAGAAGGGTTGACAACAACATCTTTGCCCATAATCGAATTGTTATCAGTTTCAATCTTATTTTTCTAAAAATTGCCGTAACACATATTGTAGTATGCCTCCGTTGCGGTAATACTCTATCTCGATCAAGGAATCTAGGCGGGCAATTGCACCGAATTCTATTTTCTCGCCCTTCTCGTTCTTAGCGATGACCTGTACTTCCTTTAAAGGTTTTATGTTCTCGGAAATACCGGTTATCGTAAATGTTTCATTACCGGTGATTCCTAGTTTTTGAGCGGTGTCCCCATCCTTATATTGGAGGGGAAGAACTCCAAGACCAACCAGGTTGCTACGGTGAATACGCTCATAGCTTTCGGCAAGCACACATTTGATCCCCAGCAAGAATGTACCCTTTGCCGCCCAATCTCGGGACGATCCACTTCCGTATTCTTTTCCAACAAGGACAATTAAAGGTATATTTTCCTGCTTGTATTTTACGGCCGCCTCATAAACGGTCATTTCCTCACCAGTGGGCAAATAGCGAGTGTATCCTCCTTCTTTATCCGCGATCTTGTTCTTGATGCGTACATTGGCAAAAGTTCCGCGAACCATAACCTCATCGTTCCCTCGACGGCTTCCGTAGGAATTGAAATTTTCTTTTTTTACGCCCTGTTCGATCAGATATTTCCCAGCCGAGGAATGCTCATTAAAAGATCCTGCAGGAGAAATGTGGTCGGTGGTAATACTATCGCCAAGGACCAATAGGGCACGAGCATTTTCTATATTCTCCAAATCGGGTACGGTTGTCGAAATATCCCGGAAAAACGGAATTTCCTTGATATAAGTGGAGTTTTTGTCCCAGTGGTATAATTTTCCCTCAGGAACCTGGAGGTTTCGCCATATCTCGTTGCCCTCGAATATCTCGTCGTAGTTCTTTTTAAAATCCTTGGGTGTAAGAACACGGCCCATAATTTCATTGATCTCGTCATCCGTAGGCCAAATATCCTTGAGGTAAACGGGCTGAAGGTTTCTGTCGTAGCTAATGGGGTCATTTATCAGGTCGATATCTACCTTTCCTGCGATCGCATAGGCGACTACCAGCATGGGCGACATCAAAAAATTCATTTTTACTTGCGGATGGACGCGAGCCTCAAAATTACGGTTTCCCGAGAGTACCGAGGCGACCACGAGTTCGTACTCGTCCACGGCCTGGGCGATGGCAGGGGGCAGTGGACCCGAATTCCCTATACAGGAAGTACAGCCATAACCAACCAAATGGAACTGCAGTGCCTCTAGGTCTTTTAATAGATCCGCTTTTTCCAGATAATCCGTAACCACCTTGGAGCCCGGGGCAAGGGAGGTCTTTACCCATGGTTTTACATCTATACCGTGTTCACGGGCCTTTCTTGCCACCAGACCGGCTCCTATCATTACAAAAGGGTTCGAGGTATTGGTACAGGAGGTAATCGCTGCAATGGCAACCGAACCGTCCGAGAGCATAAACTTATCGTTTCCCCTATCTATCCAAACTGTTTTAAGCCCGTTTCTTTCCTTGGTCTCAACGTTTCCCTTATAGGGCGATTGTTGGAGCTTATGTACCGGCTGGTCTCCTCCCTCGCCTTCCCACCTTGATATGGAGAGCAGTGTTTCACGGTCTTTTTGTTCAATGTATTCCCGTCCGAAGGAGTCGCGCAACAATTCGATGAACTTGGGCTTAAACTCCCGTAAAAGTATCTTGTCCTGGGGACGCTTAGGGCCGGCCACGGTAGGCTCAATGGTCGAAAGGTCTAGTTCCACGACTGTAGTGTACTGAATTTTCTCCTCGTTCTCCCGCCATAACATATTGGTCTTGCAATAGGACTCCACCAAAGCGATCTGTTCGTTGGAACGATTGCTCTTGCGCATATATTCCAACGTCTTGTCATCGATCGGAAAATAGGTGATCGTACATCCAAATTCAGGGGACATATTGCCAATGGTGGCTCTGTCCGGTACCGAAAGATGGTTACAGCCTGGGCCAAATACCTCAACGAATTTTCCCACTACCCCTTGTTTCCGTAACATATTGGCAATCGTCAGCACCAAGTCGGTGGCCGTTGAGCCCAAAGGAAGTTTCCCGGTAAGTTTAAGTCCTACGACCTCGGGCATTATAAAATAGAGTGGCTGCCCTAGAATAGCCGCCTCGGCCTCGATACCACCAACTCCCCAGGCTACCACACCGATACCATTTACCATGGGCGTATGGCTATCGGTACCTACCAGTGTATCGGGGATTAGTTCACCATTCCGTTCGATTACCCCTTTGGAGAAGTATTCCAGGTTTACCTGATGGCAAATACCCATCCCAGGCGGTACAACCCGAAAATTGTCAAAAGATCGTTGTGCCCATTTTAGAAACTGGTAGCGTTCTATGTTCCGCTTGTATTCCTCATCCATGTTACGGCTATAGGCATAGGCCGTTCCAAAGTAATCGACCTGTACGGAATGGTCGATGACAAGGTCTACCGGGACCAGCGGATTTATGGTATCGGGATCTTTCCCTTTTCGGGCCACTTCTGCCCGGAGTGCAGCAATGTCCACTACAGCGGGAACACCAGTAAAATCCTGCATCAAAACGCGGGCTGGTTTAAAGGGAATGTCCTTGTCCGATGCCTCCGGTCGCCAATTGAGCAAGGTTTCGATATTTTCCTTGGTCACGGTAAAACCGTCAAAATTCCGCAATGCATTTTCTAATAGGATACGAATCGAAAATGGAAATTTACTTATTTCATGTCCTTGTTTTTCAAGCTCGGTAAGACTGTAATAACCATAACTCTTTCCTGAAATTGATAATTTTTTCTTGACTTTAAAGGGATCCTTGTCCATATTATAGGTTTTTAAAATTTTTGTTCTTTTTTCTCATCTTCTTGGGACCTGTCATCCTAAGATTATATGGTACATAGCAGGCATGCTTACATTTAAGTATTTAAGACAAATCTATCTTTAAAATTATGAAATTTATTTCTACTTAAAGAGCCATCTCCCATATTTTGGTCATGTGTCTAAGTCGATAAATGCAGAGTGCTACCTATTTAAGCCGCAAGAATCCCGATTTGTTTAACAATCAATGACCGGTGAGCCGTGTACCGATAGATTAACTTGCCCAGTACAGAGGTGCGGTGTTTCCTTCTGTAGAAACACATTGTTTATTTTGTATTCTTTTGCATAAAACCTTAAATTAGGGAATTAATGAAAAAAAAAATACCATGGATATCGTTAAAAAAATAGTGGAGTTTTTTAAAAAGCCCGAACAGGAAACTGTTAATGAATGTCCGGAAGGAGTTTGTTCCTTGTGCTGGGGTTACCAAGAATACGATGGCAAAATACGCCAGCTATACAAGGATAAACAAGTCGATGTCAATAATCATGAGGATTCCTATATGCTTATCCAAAAGTTTGTAAAGGAAAATATGGAAGGTTATCAGATTAAAGATGGAATCATCCATGTGTGTCCCGATTGTAGTGAATTGAAAGAAGAGGAAAATTAGTCTACCTAAAAAAATTAATGAATTGAAATTGGAAATGACATGTTATTTTTCTTCTAAGAAAAAGATTATGGAAAAAGGAGTAGAATCGACTTAGTTTTTAAGCTTTCTCATTTTTGAAAATCATTAACCCACTGGTTCTGTATAGGTCTGGAAACTTCTCCGAAACGTTCTACATGCCATTTTTATTGAATAGAGCGTTGATAGTGTAAGCCTTGATATTACTGTACTTTACTTTATAATCCTGTTTTCATCCCAATAATAGCTGTCTGGATAGATCCGTTCTCCAAAAATAGCAGTACCCACACGTACAATGGTCGCCCCTTCTTCAATGGCAATTTCCAAATCCCCGCTCATTCCCATGGAAAGCTCTCCCAAGGAGATACCCGGTAAATTTAACTTCATGGCCTCAGTTTGAATAGCTCTTAATAAACGAAAGCATTTCCGCACCTTTTCAGGTTGTGAATCAAACAATCCGATAGTCATCAAGCCTTTGATGTTTATGGTTTCCAGTTGGGAAACACTTTCTATCAATTTCAATGCTTTCTCGGGGGAAACCCCAAATTTACTTTCCTCATAAGAGGTATTCACTTGAATATAGGCATCTATTGTCTTGTTCTCCGAAAGTAATCGGTTATGCAACTTTTTGGCCAATTCTAGCCGATCGATAGATTCTATGCACGAGGCCCATTTGATAACGTCTTTGGCTTTATTGGATTGTAAATGCCCAATAAAATGAATTTCAGGATGACACTCTTCAATAACCATATACTTTTGTTTCAATTCTTGCACCTTATTTTCACCAATAAGGGTTTCGCCTTGTTGCAGTGCAAATTTGATCCGTTCAGAATCTACGGTTTTTGTGGCCAAAAGTAGTCTGACTTCCTCCGGACTCCGACCGGCTCGTTTACAGGCCGATTGAATTCTGTCGTGAATTGTCTTTAAGTTTTGTATGATAAATCCTGACATTCTCTTTTCTTTTATTGCATACTGTTTGAATTGAACAAATATAAGCACTTCTAAAGCAGGGAAACCACTAATATTTGTGTCTCCCCTTCATCAATAGTTATGTATTTATCCTCTTTGTTCTTTAAAACTATAAGGCTTTGATAACTACATAGGCAATAGGGACGGTGATATAGGCAGGAACGCCTGGAAGGGATTGCAGGCAGTCGCAGCGATTGCAATTGCATTGGTAGTTATTGCCTACAAGGATTAGGAAGAATAGATTCTTGGAGAAGTTCTTCCCGTTTCCAATTGACGAACATTTCAGAAATACGGATACACGTCCTCTGGTGTTTAATAAAGAATGGTCGATATTCCTTCTTTAAAGGTTTGACAATGCAC
>CAJDXC010000003.1_pt1 | contig 37007 bp, 25 predicted proteins | sample 7391681 | NCBI WGS metagenome assembly CAJDXC01 (sample SAMEA7055742, study PRJEB34461) | soil metagenome | biome: terrestrial ecosystem; feature: Peninsula; material: soil | place: Antarctica | collected 2016 | reverse complement strand
GAACTAAATTCTTTAGGTCATTCAATCTTGAAAGCCAAAAATTATTTAAGAAAGGCAGTCGGGTTTAATAAGAAAATTACCCAACCCCATAAGTCTTCGCTCAAAATAATAGTATTTTATCCGTTTAGCGGTTAAAAGGCTAAAGCTTGTTTTATGTTGCTTATAGGCCTGCCATTCTGTTTTTTTATGTATTGCATTGTGGCAATCCCCGTATCTTGGTTTTTATCTTTGTCCCCAACCCTGTAAAGGTCTTGGGTTAGATTCGGTTGCGCTTGGACAGATAGCTAGTTGAATGCATAATAGGCAAATGTTTGTTAGTGCTTAAAAAGTCCCAACGAAACCGTCAGGGCTTTTCCTTTTGTACAGGCGGAGGGATTCAAACCTTAGCAGATCTAATAGAAAGCATTGAATATGGCTATGAATGTCTGGTGAAGGCGACCGAACAGATTATCGATAAAATTGCCGTTGAGAATAGGGCCATAACAAAAATTACGGCTAAAGAGCGTCAAAAGTCGAACTTATGGAACCCCGTTGCAATTCGGGAAGCCATCATTAATGCTTTTTTCATAATGATTATACCAATGAAATACCACCCAAGTTTGAACTGTTTTCAAATAGAATAGAAATCACCTCGACCTGGAACCTTCCTGACGTGACTAAGTAAGCAGGAGTTTTTTGAGGGTTTTTCCGTCCCAAGAAACAAGGAACTCATGTGGGTTTTTAAGGATTTGGAATTGGTAGAACAATTAGGATCTGGATCCCGCGTATTTTAGATCATTACGGGAAAGAGAGCTTTAACTTTTCTGATAAATTTCTTAAGAATGACTTTTAAGTATAAAGAAGTTTTTAAAGGGTCTTGGACACAATCCATTTTCAGAAAAAGAAAATGGATTGTGTCCGCCTCAACTTTTAGATATATTTGGACAATTATAGAAGACTCAAGAAGATTTTCCTATTGTTCCTAACCTGGATGGTCAAGGTGTCCCCATAAAGGAAGGGATTACAAATTAAATCCTAGCAGATATGACGTTATCGGAGAAACGACGTATTTCTAGCAAAATACAAAAAGACAATTAGAGGTCTTTTCTTAGTAGCTATTCCTCATTCATGCGAATATATTCCTCTGTGTATCCAGAACTAATAATATGGTCGTGATTAGGATCAAATTCCTTAGTAATCAATTCAGGATAAGTTTCCGACTGTAAATAAAATACAGATGAAGCATACTTTAGATCGGTCAGTTTTCCCAAGCTTGGATATTGTGTAAACAGTTCCTCTGGCAACTCTTTGATTACAGGATAATTTTGTTGGTCGCATTCCACCGTCCATGTTGTTTTCGTACAATCCTCAGAGGACACGGATTTAGGGATGGACCAAGTATCACTCCTACGCACATAATCATGATTGAATGTTAAATCAAAATTGATAAGGTGGTCAATGGCATAGCTTATGACTGCCTCATCGGGAATGGAGGATATGCTGGGCTTGGTTCCCAGCTTATTGTACTGATAGGTAAAATTATCCATAATCATGTTCAGAGAGGTCTTGTAATAGGTAAACCGATCTAAATATCCCAGAGGAATACGATTATCTCCAACGTCGATACTGAACAATTCTAAAAGTACAAAACCAGTATCGCTCTTAAAACTAGTTTCGTTCTCGAACCCAACCATAGTAAATTGATATCCGTTGTTCACTGGAAAAACGGGAAGATAGTCCAAACTATCAAATGAAAGGAACTCATTGTAATCTAAGGTAACATCTGTTCCAATTTCCGGATTTTGAAAAAACAAATGTTTAAAATCTAAATTTTCATTCAAAATCGTCATTAAATATTCTGTATCCTTTAAATTGCGTATTCCTTCCCTCGTGATGGTTTTTGTTTCACCATTTGGAACTATGGAACCTGACGATCCAGGTTCCGGGAATCGTTCGGTAGATATATTTCCAGTTCCGAGACCTCCATAAACATTATCGTTTATAAAGTTGTATTCCGACGGTATACTGGTTAGGTTCAAATTACATAAGCCCAGTTTCTCTGGAGCTGGGCCATTGTCAAGCCTATTGCTGTACTTTCCCTGTGTCCAATGACTGCCTTTGCTGATGTTAGGGTAGGTGGTTCCTTTATTGGCTTCCCCTTCACAGAGATCACCGGTAGAAGTCATCAAATATTGATTTGCATTTTTAAAGAGAGAAACATTGATATTTTCGGTAATTTCTGATTCTAAGGCTTCAAACTCCAGGGTCTCCCCACTTTCATAGGCCCGGTAGTCCAATAGATCCCCATTGGCGTCATGAAGAATCACCCAATTGTTTTCCTTGCTCGTATCAATGCTATTGTCTATGGAAAAAGTAAAATAAACGATGGGTTCTGGATCTGGTTCGGGCTCTTCTGGTTCCTTTTGAACGGGCTCCTCGGGAATTAACTTTTTAACTGGTGCGTCTTCCTTGGAACAATTAGAAAATATAACAAGTATTAGTAGAAGAATTTTAGGATATTTCAATTTGATATCGATTTGGTTAGGGCTAAAATATTTCACAATAAACTATTTTCCAAATGTTTTATTGCTCTACAATTGAAAAACTTTTACTATAGGGATTTGTAGTCCTGGTTTTCAAAGTATTAGGCTGCAAGGAATTATAATGGTTACCAACTTTCGGAATGGTAAAAGTTGCTATAAAAGAAGATGATTCTATGGCTGAAGAAGATAGTGCAATAAGTGGTTAAATAGGTAAGATGGCTGATTTAACGTATAGACAGAAAGAAATACTAAAACTTATCAACGCCAATAATCAAATAAGCAGAGCTGGTATTTCGGAAATAACTCCAAATGGATAAAAATTTTACCGAAGCACAACTACAAGCAGTTTTTACGTAAAAAATGGAAGGACAGGAAAATGCGCATCAATTGGGAGCATATTGGTAATTGGGTGCGAACCGAACTTTTCTATTCAACTTCTAATCCATAAAATATCTCCATACCTAGGTGAATAACAGTCGTATCATTAGAGTTAAATCGTTGCTAATTATTTTCAACGTTTCAATGAAAAATGTCCTTTAAAGACCTTTCCATTGTCGTAGACATACTGGAACCAATAATCGGATGAAGGTAAACTAGTGCCATTGTATGTGCCGTCCCAGCCTGGGCCCGTTGGGAACAATTGCTTCAATAATTTGCCATATCGATCGTATATGAATAGCTGTGAGTCCGGAAAGCTTTCCATACCTATAACACTCCAATACTCGTTGCTTCCATCCCCGTTGGGCGTAAAGAATTTTTGGTAACCAAGGGCAAGGACCACTTTGGACAAGGTCCTACAGCCCTCCCTATCCCGCACAAATACGGTATATTCTCCAGGAAATACTTCAAAACGATCACTGTCCTGAAAGTTCGCCCCATCTATCGAGTATTCAAAATCCCCTGTGCCTGAAGCTTCTGCCTTTAACGTAACCTTGTCAGAAAATCCGTTTACATTGACGGTAAGGTCATCCGGTGCTCCTGATGAAATTACCGTAAAGGGAACTGTATTTCCACATTGGATACCGTTCATTGTATGGGTTACCGAAAGAAAATAATCTCCCAATTCCGTAATATTCATGGTCCGGCCGGTTCCGATTACTGCATTATTTCCATCCTCCCATGACCAGGATTCAAAATCTCCTGCATCAATAACAAGTTCCGGGATATCGGGACAGATAACATAGGTCGGCTCAATGTTTGGTTGCGGTAAAGGATTGACCATGATCTCAAAACTCGTAATGTCATAACAACTTGGCAATTCCCTATTTTGGATACGGGCAAAAATTGTTTCCTGTTTCGCTGAATTGGTATATGCCGTTTTAGAAAGTGGATTTTGATCTGCATCTGCATCGGCCGAATTGCCGTAATAGTTTACGGCATAAGTATTGACGTTCTGTCCGTTCAGCACTTCAATATCCTTTGTTCCCAGTTCAAATGTTTGTGTGCCCGTTTCGTTTACATCACAGGACACCATCGGTGTCGGGGCAGATGCCATAGGTGAATCAAAGACTTGAAGTTTAAAACTATCGGTCAAGAAACAGGTCGTCTGGACTTTGTTTTCTATCCGGTAAAAAACATCCTGAGAACTGGTGGTGTTCTGAAAAGGGCCGACAATTGCATTTTGTCCCGCCATTGCATCGGTCTGCGTTTCGTAATAGGTGATGGTAAAGCCGGTGCTCGACTGGTTCCCCAAAATCTCGACGTTCATTTCCGAAAGATCAAAATCGTATATCCCGTCATTGTTACTGTCACATACTTGCCAATCCGATACCGATTGTTGGATCGGTGAATCGTGGACCATTAATTCAAAGGATGTGGTATTGTAGCAATCTGGGTTTCCAATGTTCTCCACCCGGGCATAAATAGTCTCGGCATAGGGAATGTTGTTGGTATAACCGGTGGCAATATTTAAAGCGTTGGTCCCTGTATCGGCATCCAATTGCGTGCTGTAGTAGCTTACACCAAAACTGGTAGAACTCTGTCCTCCGAGTATTTCATTGTTGTTAATGGTCAGATCAAAGGAGCTTATCCCATCATTATCATCGTCACAGGTTTCCATGGTCATGGGTGCATGGGCGACCACGCCCGTAATTACCTCCAATTGAAAACTGCCCGAGCTATAACATTCGGGATAATTGGTGTTTTCAATACGAAAGAAAATGGTTTGGGGGGAAACCGTATTTGTATAACTGGGCCCTATAGCATTGGTATCGTTGTCGGCATCCGATTGGGACGCAAAATAGTTTACGGTAAATATGGTCGTATTTTGCCCGTCCAGTACTTCGGTATCCTTTTGAGTCAGGTCGAAATCAAATAGGCCGTCCGTATCGGTATCGCATATGGCCCAGTCCGTTACCGTGTTCAATATGGGGGCCTGTTTTACGATCAGATCAAAACTGGTGATATCATTACAGGTGGGACCATTGGGATTAAAGATCTTTGCATATACCGTTTCAGTCGGGGAGGTATTGGTATAAAGATCCGGTAGTTTATTGGTATTGTTCTGGGCATCCAATTGGGTGGGATAGTAATCCACCGAAAACTCCGTAGCGGATTGTCCACCCAGAATCTCCGTATCCTTTGTCGAAAGGTCGAATTCATATGCCGGATCCGGGCTGCATACCTCGAAATCGCTGACCATATTGGCCACAGGTAAAGCATAAATGGTGATGTCCTTGGTGTCCGTACTGGTCTCCGTGGCGGTCCCTACGGTCACGCTTACGGTATAATCACCAGGAGCGGCATACGTATATCCCGGTGTCTCAAGGGAAGAGGTGTTTCCATCCCCAAAATCCCACGCAATATTGAGGATTGGATCGGTAGTGTTCACAGAAAATGTTGTCGTATCTCCCAAACAGAAATTATCCGCTTGTATTCCAACATAAAAATAGGACGAAATAAATGGAGGTAGACCGATTCCTCCCGTTGCCGATATGCCAAGATCCACGGCCTGCTCCTGATAATTGCAGCCCATTCCAAGTACGTTAGGGTTGTTTATTACATTCAAATACCCCCTGTAATTTCGGGTAATATATATTTTTCCATCGATTCCAGTTTGGAGCGCACCCAGTATCGGCGGCCAAGTATTCAGAGGACTGATCATTAAGCCAGAGGCGACTATTGTGGCTTGGTCATAAATACTGAGATCGAATTGGGACACTCCTCCCCTAGTACCAACATAAAGCACCTTACTGTTCGGGGAGAATTCCAATCCGTAGGTTTCCATGTCATACCAAGTGTTGTCGAAATAATCTAATAATGAAATTACATCGCTAACGGTCCCTGTGGCCGCATTAAAACGGAACAACTCTACGATTCCTTTTTTATCTATGGCCGACGCTAAAAGCTTGCCATCCGGAGATGCCTTTAAATATCCTTGTGACTCTGTATTAAAAACATCAGGAATGGTCGTATAACCAGCATGGGAAACTACCGGCGTAGTGTTGACCCCCGAAGCACCCACCAAATAGCATAAAAAAGCATCGCTTTCCCAGGCCTTGGCAATGACCCAAATACCGGTATGCCCACTATTCTCTACCGCGGTTATTTTTTCACTGACCGCTCCGTTCAATACAATATTCCGTTCTGCCGTTACATCACCAAGACCACCATTGAGATTCATATCCACTACATTATATTGCAGCCCATCAGGTCCCCCAATGTCATCTACCGTAAAAATATAATAAATGTTGGGCTCATCAGATTTAGGCACTATAATGGCGGACTGAGTACTTGAGGGGTCCCCCTTTAACCCAGTGCCATTTGGCATTGGATTATGGTTCCTGTTCCAAACGGTTATACCATCGGTATAAAAAAGCAGGTTGCCATTAGGATCGGAAATGGTTGCACAGCCTTCTAACGTACTCAAGGCTCCATCGGTCAGCGCCACTGGGGTACCACTATTAAAATCTACACCGGCGTTAAACCCGAAATACCATATGGCGGCTTCCTTCTGGGCAACGGCCATTTGTAAGCCAACTAAAAACAATAATAGGAAGGTATATTTTTTCAAGCTTAAGTGGTAGGTTAAGTATATTTACGGGTCTAATGTAAAAATTCCGTAGGCCATATACTACAAAAAACTATTGATTTTAGACAAAAAGCAGGTTTCATCTACAAGATTACCCAATTCCATAGTGCGAGAAAATAAAACTTCCCTTTTCTTCCTTTCCCCCTAACCACAAAAAATCGCACGATAGTGCGCAAGCGTTAGGGATAGGAGCGGCATTGTTCGCAGCGGGGTTATAGAATTCGTTGTCTTGGAAAGCGACAACGGAGCTCTTCCGTGACTTACGAAATCTCAAGGCCTGCAAGGACAATATAGTGGATAGCCCGGCCAACGCCCAAAAACCTAAAATGAAACACCTTGGACACTCGATGTTTATTGATATGATTAGTTTGCGAACCTGCTTTTTCAACTTCTTTCGGCCAGAGTGAGCATGCGTTATAAATGAATATATTTGACCAAGGCGTCTTGTTTCAAAGTCAAATCGTCAAACCCAATCCTCTATTTTTGCCCTTTTCTTGACTAAATTCATTGGTGTATTGTGCCATACCCGCCTTCATAGCATTCATGCGGCCATTTTCCGAATCTAAATCTTTGAACATTGGGGACTTCAAGTTTAATTCTTTGGCCAGTTCATAGCCAAGGTTGAATGCGTCCTTGAAATTCTTGTCAATTTTTGTTTCGTCACTCATAACTTAGACGGTTTCCCGTGCATTTTTCTCAAGGTACTCATTGATAGAATCCCGATCATAAAGGATTATTTTTCTTTGTGGCTGGGAAAATCTGATCTTTCCCTCATCCCTTAATTTTTGCAATGTGGTCATTGATTTTATTTTCAACAATAACATTGCTTCCTCTCCATCGATCCATTTATGTGGCTTATCCTGTCGTTTCAATTCTATATGTTCTACTACCTTATCAAATAAGGCATAAAAAGCTTCTTCCTGTAGGCAGACGACTTGCATTTCTATATTCTTAAAGTTGTGAATGGAATAATATTTAGATATTCCTCCTATTTAATATAACAAGATAGGAAATTATTTTTTCTCGAAATATATGTTTGGTTTGTATTCTTCCTGCACAAATTAACGACAGTCTTTTCATAAACACAACAATTAGTCTTGGTTTTCTAGCACCCCAACTGGCGCTTTTTTGTGGATAGGGGAATGAAGAAAACTTTATAATACTTTCGGAAGCAGTGTAAAGTCACAATTTGTTGTACCTATGTTGTACCTGTAATAAAAAAGCCAAGGAGTTAAATCCTTGGCTTCCCTTTGTACTCGAGGCGGGACTTGAACCCGCACGACCAGATGGTCACAGGATTTTAAGTCCGGCGTGTCTACCAATTCCACCACTCGAGCTTGGCCTCCAAAACTTTCGCAAAGGAGGGCTGGACTATTAACAAAAAAACGCCGACATGCGGCGTTGGATTGGAGCGAAAAACGGGATTCGAACCCGCGACCTCCACCTTGGCAAGGTGGCGCTCTACCAACTGAGCTATTTTCGCATTAGTAAAATGAACTTCCACATCCTTCTCCGATGCGGATGCAAATTTAATACAATTCTTCAAAAAGCAAAGAAAAAAATCACCTTATCGACCAAAAACTGAAAGGTTTCCATAACTCCATAGGTTTATCACAATTTCGTTACGAAGTCGCCTTTTTCTTTTTCGTAAGCAATCTTTTTATCTCGTTTAGTTTCATCAAGGCTTCCACGGGGGTCAAGGTATTGATATCCAAGTCCAAAATCTCCTCCTTGATCTGCACCAATAATGGATCGTCCAAATTAAAAAAACTGAGTTGCATCTCGTTTTGAGCAGATTGCAGTTTATCCGTAAGTTCCTCGTTGGAATGGGATTTCTCCAATCGTTTTAATATTTTATTTGCTTTTTGGATTACTTGTTGCGGCATCCCAGCCATTTTGGCTACATGAATTCCAAAACTGTGCTCGCTGCCACCAGGGGTCAATTTTCTCAAAAACAGTACCTTGTCCTTCAGTTCCTTTACGGAAACATTATAATTCTTGATCCGATCGAAGGTGGCGGCCATTTCGTTGAGTTCGTGATAGTGGGTCGCAAAAAGAGTCTTGGCCCTGGCCGGATGTTCATGGAGATATTCCGAAATGGCCCAGGCGATGGAGATGCCGTCATAGGTGCTGGTGCCGCGACCTATTTCGTCCAAAAGAACCAGGCTGCGCTCTGATAGATTGTTGAGGATGGAGGCCGTTTCGTTCATTTCTACCATAAAAGTAGATTCTCCCATGGAGATATTATCGCTAGCCCCCACACGGGTAAAAATTTTATCGACATAGCCTATCTTGGCCGATTCGGCAGGGATAAAACTGCCCATCTGCGCCAACAGGACAATAAGCGCCGTTTGACGCAAAAGAGCGGATTTACCACTCATATTGGGACCGGTAATCATGATTATCTGTTGATGATCCCGGTTCAACTCTAAGTCATTGGCAATATAGGTTTCCCCTAAGGGCAATTGCTTTTCGATTACCGGATGCCTTCCCCCTTTGATCGCAATCTCGGTGGAATCGTCCATAATCGGCATTACATAATTGTTCTCAATGGCCAATTGGGCAAAACCACAAAGACAATCCAGCTGGGCGATTCGATAAGCATTTCCCTGTACGGGGGCAATATACTCCTGCATCCAAACAATAAGCTGGGAGAACAGTTGTTGTTCCAAGGTAAGTATACGTTCTTCGGCCCCTAGGATTTTGTCCTCATATTCCTTGAGCTCCTCCGTGATATAACGTTCCGCATTTACCAAGGTCTGCTTTCTTATCCAGTCCTGTGGTACCTTGTCCTTATGGGTGTTGCGCACTTCGATATAGTACCCGAAAACATTGTTGGATGCTATTTTTAACGAAGAAATCCCAGTTCGTTTTGTTTCCCTTTCCAACATTTGATTCAAATAATCCTTGCCCGCAAAGGCCAGATTTCTCAGTTCATCCAATTCTTCGGAGTACCCGGTTGCTATGGTTTTTCCTTTGAGCAAGTTTACGGGGGCATCCTCATCCAACATCTCCTTAATTTTATTCCGGAGCAGGTCGCAAGAATGCAGTTGGTCCCCAATAAGTCTTAATGCTTCGTTCTTACTTTGATCCGTCAATTGTTTAATGGGCACTATGGCTTCTAACGAGTTTTTGAGCTGAACGACCTCCCTGGGACTTATTTTTCCTGTGGCTACTTTGGAAATCAATCTTTCAAGATCCCCGATTTGCTTGAAGTACTGTTGCAGTTTTTGCAAGAGTGTGTCCCCTTTGGAAAGATGGGAAACTACCTCGTGTCTTCTACGGATTTTTTCGAGGCTCTTTAAGGGCAGGGCCAACCAACGTTTAAGCATACGTCCACCCATAGGGGAAATAGTCTTGTCTATAACCTCTAGCAATGTGACCGCATTGGAGTTATTGGATTGATAAAGCTCCAGGTTTTTGATAGTAAACCTATCCATCCAAATATATTCTTCCTCGGCAATGCGTTGTAATCTATTGATATGTTGCAGTTGCTTGTGCTGGGTCTCCGACAGATAGTGAAGTACTACACCAGAGGCCACAATACCATGGGGCAAATGTTCCACCCCGTATCCTTTAAGATTCTTGGTTTTAAAATGATGGGTAAGGGTCTCTAGGGCATAATCTTCCTGAAAGATCCAATCCTCTGTATAAAAAACATGGAATTGATTTCCAAAAACTTCTAAAAATTCCTTTTTGTTGGCCTTGGAGACCAACACTTCATTGGGACCAAAATTCTGCAGTAGCTTATCTATCTGTTCTACATTGCCTTCCGAGGTAAGGAATTCCCCAGTGGAGATATCCAAAAAGGCAATGCCCAACTTTACTCTGCCAAAATGTACCGCACATAAAAAATTGTTGGTCTTGGCATTAAGTATATCGTCAATCATGGCGACACCAGGAGTAACGAGTTCCGTAACCCCTCGTTTTACTATCGTTTTTGTCTGTTTGGGGTCTTCCAATTGGTCACAAATGGCCACCCGTTGGCCCGCCTTAACCAATTTTGGCAAATAGGTGTTAAGAGAATGATGGGGGAAGCCAGCCAGCTCGGTGCGGTCACCTCCATTGTTGCGATGGGTGAGGACAATACCGAGGATCCGGGAGGCCTTTACCGCATCTTCCCCGAAAGTTTCGTAAAAGTCCCCTACCCTGAAAAGCAACATGGCATCAGGATATTTGGTCTTGATGGTATTGTATTGTTTCATTAAAGGGGTAACCTTCTTTGTTTTGTCTTCCTTGCCCAAAGCTATTTTTTTAGCGAACTCGTTTAACTTATTTTTGCCCAGTGTTAGGTTAAAGCCGAAATGACACAACGCTACACTAGGATAACAACGAAAATACCATTTTCCTAAGGGAATTTAAACCTTTGTTGATATTTTGGGATAAGTTAATGAGAACCCAAATTTTAAAAAAATTGGATGTTCGAATTAATCCCGCCATTTCGCGGGATCTCAATTTGAATTTGACAAGGACCAGTTAACACTAAACGGAAATCATGGATTTTTGATGATTTTTTTGTATTTCAAGGATGTTTTGTTAAACATAGAGGGCTACGTGTACAAAAACGAACGAAGAAATAGGGATAATGGAGAAAAAGCAACTTTTAGGCTTTGTGTTAACGGGCCCTATTATTATTGAAATATTACCATGAGAAAATTAAAGAATAGCGAGTTGGACAGATTGGATGTCGAAGGATTTAAACAGGCCGATAAGACTCCTTTGGTCATAGTTCTGGACAATATACGCAGTCTCAACAATATCGGCTCCGTTTTTAGGACCGCTGATGCCTTTTTGCTGGAGAAGATTTACTTATGTGGTATCACGGCCACTCCCCCCCATAAAGACATTCACAAGACTGCGCTTGGGGCCACTGAAAGCATGGCATGGGAATATTGGGAAGATACTGATGCCCTTGTGGAAAACCTAAAATCTCAGGGTTTTCAAACCTTGGCCGTGGAGCAGGCGGAAAATGCAGTGATGCTCAACGATTTTAAAGTTGATCCGTCAAGAAAAATTGCCTTAGTTTTCGGCAATGAGGTGAAAGGGGTCTCCCAGGAAGTTGTTTCGGCTTGTGATGGAGTATTGGAGATTCCACAATATGGCACCAAACACTCACTAAATATTGCAGTTAGCGTTGGGATAACGGTCTGGGATATTTGGTCGAAGATAAATTCCCTCCCATAAAAAAAGCCCAACCGAAGTTGGGCAGGAAATATAGTTTGAGTTAGTTAGTTTTCTGTTTTGGAGGTGCAATTAAGTAAATCGGTTTGTAATATGCAAGAAAATATGTGAAAATTTTCTTAATGTGTCAGATTGACAATGAAATTTTGAATCTTGGCCAACACCTTTTCATAATCATCCTGGGATTCCACGAAATCTAATTCTCCCAGTTCAATGATGACGCAATTATGCTCTTTGTGCCCCTTTAAAAATTCCATGTAACCCCTGTTTATTTTTTCCAAATACTCGTGAGAAATATTCTGTTCATAAGCCCTACCTCTTTTTTTAATATTTGCTAACAAGCGTTCGGGGTTCTGATACAAAAATACGTAAACATCGGGCTTTTTAACCTCCTTATACATAACATTGAAAATCCTGCGATAGAGCGAAAACTCCTCGGCCTGAAGGGTGATTTTGGCAAATATGAGCGATTTATAAATGTCGTAGTCGCTTATCATAAACTTTTTGAACAAATCAAATTGGGAAGTATCGTCCGTAAATTGTTGGTATCTATCGGCCAAAAAAGACATTTCCAAAGGAAAGGCGTATCGACTTTGATCTTCATAGAATTTGGGCAGAAAAGGATTATCGGCAAATCGCTCCAAGACTAATTTGGCATTGAAATCTTCCGCTATTTTGTTTGCCAAAGTGGTTTTACCGGCCCCAATATTCCCCTCAATGGCCATAAATTGAATCTTAGAAAACAATTGTTCCCTGTTTGCATAAAGCTTGTATTTAGTTTTGTCTAGAACACTGTTGTCCCGGCATTCCTGCAAAAGATTCCGCAGATCCTTGGCCAATACAGGATGGTATAGCTGGGGAGCAATGTCTGACAAGGGTTTTAGGACAAAATTTCTCAGGTGCAGATTTGGGTGTGGCACCGTCAAATGTTCCGACCGGACGATCTCGTTTCCATAGAATAAAAGGTCAATATCGATTGTCCTAGGTTGATAACCCTTTTCTCCAGAACGCTCCCGGCCTAGTTGGGACTCAATTCTAAGCAGTATTCCCATTAAATCCTCTGGTGCGATCTTGGTTTCCATTGCCAAGCAAACGTTAAGAAAATCGTCTCCTTCAAAGCCCCATGCCGGAGTTTGATAAACGGGGGAAATCCGGGTGACATCTCCTGCGATCTCTTGTATCAAAAACACGGCATCTTGTAAGTTGTTCAACTTATCACCGAGATTGCTGCCCAAGGAAAGATATACGGTTTCTATAAGATTCATATTGTGGGGACAAAATAAATAAAAGAAATCCATATGCGACGAAATAAATGCTCTGAGATCGAAATAAGTATCTTAATTTTTAGTATTTGAGCCTAAACTTGACATTTGAACTTGCGCTTTATAGTTATCTTTGGTGCGAATATTAATTTTCACTTCAAATGAATTTTCTACGAAATCTATTGGCCGCAATCCTCGGCACTCTTATCGCCTTTGGCATCTGTTTTTTTATGCTTGTTATTTTCATAAGTCTTTTGGGGAATATGGGAGATACCGTGACCGTTAAAAGTAATTCGGTCCTGGAACTACAGTTGCAAAATCCCATCAATGACTACACTGGGGATGATGGTGCGGACCCTTTTACAGGATTTTTCCAGAAAACCCAAAGTTTAGATGCCATTTTGCACGCCATCCAAGTGGCCAAAAACGATGACAACATAAAGGGCATCAGCATCAACAGTAGTTACTTGCTTGCAGGGTGGGCACAGACCAAGGAGATTCGGAGGGCATTGGAAGATTTTAAGGAAAATGGAAAATTCGTATACTCCTACAGTGACTTTTATTTGCAAAAGGACTACTATTTATCTAGCGTAGCCGATAGTCTCTTCATAAATCCCGTTGGGGCCCTAGATTTTAAGGGTTTGTCTTCCGAGGTGCTTTTTTTTAAGGATTTACAGGACAAAACAGGAGTGAAGATGGAAGTTATCAGGCACGGAAAATACAAAAGCGCCGTAGAACCTTTCATCTCCAACGAGATGAGCGAAGCGAACAGAACCCAGATAAAGGAGCTGATAAGTTCGCTCTGGACCTCTTTGGTCTCCGATATTTCCATCAATAGGAACATTAGTCCGGAGAACTTAAACCAAATTGCGGATACCTTGGGTGGCCGCACCCCAAAAATGGCCACGGCATCAGGTTTGATCAACGGAACACTGTTTTATGATCAATACGAGGCCAAATTAAAAAAAGCTGTCGGAATTAATGATGATGAAGATCTGAACTCGGTAGAACTAAAGGATTACATTCCAGTCTCCAAGCTTAAAAAGATTAAAACTGGTAAGGAAAAAATTGCCATAATCTATGCCCAAGGAGAAATAATATACGGAGAGGGAGGCCCCAATAGGATCGGGCAGGGCGTTATCAACGAAGCGTTAAAAAAAGCTAGGGAAGACGACGAGGTCAAAGCCATCGTGTTACGCGTAAATTCACCGGGAGGAAGCGCCCTTACTTCAGATATTATCTGGAGGGAAGTTCAATTGACAAAAGCGATAAAACCCGTCATAGTTTCAATGGGCGACGTGGCCGCTTCTGGTGGCTATTACATTTCCGTTGGTGCCGATAAGATTTTTGCCGAACCCACCACGATAACCGGATCGATCGGAGTCTTTGGCATCATACCCAATTTTAGCGGCCTGGCAAAAGATATAGGGATTCACGCCGAACACGTAGGCACTAACAAGAATTCGGCCGAATATTCCCTGATTGAGCCCATGTCGGACCAATTTAGATTGGTTGTCCGCGAAAGCGTGGAAAACACCTACGACACTTTTTTGGACCGAGTATCGGAGGGCCGAAACATCACGGTTGCACAAGCGGACAGTCTGGCACAGGGTCGGGTTTGGAGCGGAACCGATGCCAAGCGATTGGGATTGGTAGACGAATTGGGCAACTTGGATGACGCCATTGCCGAAGCGGCTTCTATGGTGAATCTCAAGGAATTTGGTATCAAGAAATTTCCCAAATACAAATCGGGCTTCGAGCGGTTTATAGAAGACATGCAGGGTAGTAGTGCGGAAAGTAAGGAGAGTATGATCCAAGAAGAAATCGGCGAAAAGGTCTATTCCGTCTTTAAACAAATAAAATTTGCAATGCAGCAAAAAGGGGTACAGGCAAGGATGCCATTTGCGCTAGATATCAAATAGGCGAAAGCCGAAGGGAAAGGGTTGTTGGTTGTTAGTTGATGGTTTGAAACTTGTCCATGCCTAAATAGCATTGACAACTTGAAAAACAACCCATAACTCCGAACTCTGAACTCATGACTTTTGTCTAGATTATTGACTCCCGATTCTTGTTTTCTACTACCACAACATTGCCTCAAGTAAATCGTTAGAACAATACCTACACTATGAAAAATATGAAATGAGCATAAACAAAATTAATTTTTTGCGTACCAATCTAAATAATTAAATTTTTTATGCGAAAGCGCAGCGGTTGATTTATGCAGAAAATATTTTATTAACCTCATTTTCAAATTATAAAAAATTTTAAATAAATGAAAAAGAAAATTTTTAAGATAATCGGAATAATCCTGTTGGTTTTTGTCGGACTATTGATAGCGGCTCCTTTTTTTCTAAAAGGAAAGATTGCGGACATTATAAAGAACAAGGTCAACAACAGCATTAATGCAACTTTCGATTTTGCAGATGCCGACCTAACCCTGTTCAGCAGCTTTCCCCAAGCAACTTTAAAATTGAATGATATTTCCTTGGTCAACAAAGTTCCATTTGAAGGGGACACCCTTTTTGTGTCTAAGGAAGTATCACTAAATATGTCTATCAAGGAACTTTTTAAAGGTGCAAATGAACCCATAAATATTTCAAGGTTGGCTGTTGACCAAGCACTACTAAATATTAAGGTCGATAAAGATGGGAACGCCAATTACGATATCGCCAAAGAATCCCAAGACACAGATAATTCTGGGGAAGAACCCAGCAGTAACTTCACTTTTTCATTACAATCCTATGAAATAAGCAATTCTATCATAAAATATGACGACCGGGACTCTGGAATAAATCTGGAGATTTTGGACATGAATCACTCTGGCAAGGGCGACCTTTCTGCCGAAACCTCGGAATTGGACACCCATACCAGTGCCTTGGTCTCTTTTGAAATGGATAGCACCAATTACCTCAACAAGAACAAGATACAATGGGATGCCTTGATTGGGATAGACCTAAACCAGAACAAGTATTCGTTTCTTAAAAATGAACTGTTGCTCAATCAACTACCCTTGGTTTTTGATGGTTTTGTAAAATTGAACGACGACAATCAAGAAGTCGACATCAACTTTAAAACCCCTTCTTCGGATTTTAAGAACTTTTTGGCAGTAATTCCAGAGGCGTATTCAAAAGATATCAAACAAGTAAAAACCAGCGGGAATTTTACCGTGGAGGGAGAGTTTAAAGGCATTGTGGACGAGAAGCATATTCCCCGTTTCGATATCAAAATAAATTCGGACGATGCTTCCTTTCAATATCCTGACCTGCCAAAATCGGTTCGTAACATACATATCGATACCCAGATTTTGAATACCACAGGGATTGTCGAGGACACCCAAATAGACATTCGAAAATTATCCTTTACTATCGATCAAGACAAATTTAACGTGACCTCCAAAATAACGGAGCTAATGGGTAACCCCAAGGTGAGTGCACACGTTGATGGAAGGATAAATTTGGCAAATATATCCCAAGCATACCCCATAGATTCCGATTTAAACCTAAAAGGAATATTGAATGCCGACATTTCTACGGCCTTTGATATGGCTTCCGTAGAGAAGAAGCAATATGAAAACACCAAGACCAGCGGCACCTTGGACCTACAAGGCTTTGAATACAAGTCTGACGAAATTCCCAATGTAGTAAAATTGAACTCTACCAAAGTATTGTTTACCCCAAAAACCGTAGACTTAAAGGAACTAAAGGGCAGTACGGGCAAGACGGATTTTGACATAACCGGGACTCTGAACAATTTATTGGGGTTCATGTTCAACAACGAAAAAGTGGAGGGAAAATTTAATCTAAAATCCGATACTTTTTCCCTGAACGATTTTATGATGGCCGAAACCTCAGAAGCGGACAAAAAAGAATCTACTTCTACCAAGTCGACGGAAAACACCGAAAAAATAAAAATCCCTTCCTTTTTGGACTGTAGCATTGCAGCTTCGGCAAACACGGTGATTTATGACAACTTGACCCTAAAAAATGTGACGGGCAATTTACGGATAAAGGACGAGAAGGCCGTTTTGAGCAATATGACCTCTTCCATTTTTGATGGTAAACTGGGCTTCAGCGGGGAAGTATCTACCAAGAACGCAACTCCGAAATTTGCCATGACTTTAGGGATGGACAATTTTAACATTGCAGAAACCTTCACCTCTCTAGACCTCTTGAAGGCTTTGGCGCCCATAGCAGGGTATCTTCAAGGGAAACTCAATTCGGATATTGAGATATCTGGAAGTTTAAATGACGATTTTACTCCAAATCTAAGCACGATATCGGGTGATGTGCTTGCAGCAATAACTACCACCAATATTGATGTAAGTGATTCCCCGTTATTGTCGGCGTTGGGCAGTAAGCTCAACTTTATAGACCTGAACAAATTGCAGCTCAATGGCTTTAAGACAAAACTGGAGTTTAAGGACGGAATGGTACAGGTAAAACCATTTACCATAGACTATCAGGATATTGCCATTAACGTTTCTGGCAGCCATTCGTTCGACAAAAAATTAAATTATCAAGCCACAATCAATGTTCCCGTAAAATATTTAGGTACGGAAATAAATAATTTGATTGCGAAAATAGACGACAAATCGTTGAAAACCATGACTATACCTGTGATAGCGAGTATTGGCGGACTGTATTCCAGCCCTACGGTAACTACCGACCTTACTTCAGGAATCAAAAAGCTTACCGCCGATCTTATTGAGGTAGAAAAACAAAAACTGATTGCCCAAGGCACCGACAAGGCCAAGGAATTGATTGGTGGTATTCTAGGAAGCAATACCGCTAAAAAGGATTCCCTAAAAGAAGAAAAATCTACCTCGGACGATGTTGCGAAAACAATTGGAGGTATTTTAGGTGGAACTACAAAAACGCAGGACACCTCGGCAACCAAAAAAGATTCTGTAAAGCCAAAGAGCACTCAGGTAGAGAACGCGGCAAAGGACATTTTGGGAGGCCTATTGGGAGGTAAAAAGAAAAAGGACACCGTTAAATAAAAGCTCAATGTTAAGGGTTAAGGGTTAAGGGTTAAGGGTTAAGGGTTAAGGTTGCGAAATTTGAAATAGGATTAGTAATTGGTTCGATAAACTTATAAACAAATAAACTCATAAACCTTTTGAGCTTGATACTTGAGCTTGACACTTGAACTTGTTATCGAATTTCCAGCACAACATAATATCCTTCGCTACCCCGAACATTAAAAACGGTATCGTCCTCAAAAATGAGGTATTGGCCCTTGATTCCCTTTAAAACGCCTTTATATTGTGGGGTTTTGTCCAGATTAAGGCTTTTTACCTTACCGGGGTAATGCAGTACGGGAAAATACATATGGGTCTCTGTATTATTTTCTATAAAATAAGGAGCTGCCTCTTCGGGGATGTACGGCCGCAACTTGTTACGCCAAGTCACAAGGTCCTCATCATCTACTTTATTGGTCAACATCTTTCGCCAATTGGTCTTATCGCCAATATGTTCCTTTAAGGCCACTTCGGTGATACCGGCCAAATATCTATTGGGTACCTCCACGATTTCTATAGCCTCGTGGGCACCTTGGTCGATCCAGCGGGTCGGAACCTGAGTCTTCCGGGTAACTCCCACCTTTATGTTGCTAGAATTTGCCAAATAAACGATATGGGGCTGCAATTGCACCTTTTTTTCATATTCCAAGTCTCGGTCTTCCTTCCCCAAATGGGCCGTGCTAAGTTCTGGGCGCATGATCCAATCTCCCGTATTTGGGATTTCAAAAAAACAGGACTTGCAAAATCCTTGTCTGAAAATTGGTCGATCTTGTCCACAATTGAGACATTGATGTTTTATAAATCGGATACTAAGTTCTTTGTCCAGAACTTGGTTCAGATTTAGAAAATCATTTGGAAAAATTAAATAGTACTGTATAGGCGAACCTATTTCGGTCTGCATCTTTTGAAGTACTCCTTCATATGGCATGGAAAGATTGTTTAATTTTGACAATGACGGATTTTAAGGGTATTTCTAACCTTCAAAAGAGCCCTGAAATTTTACCATAAAGATACCAAAAATGCCCATACCGATCATCAATTCACTAGCCTCTTGGCTACTCCGGAAGCGCTACCATCAGATAGAGCTATTTTTGAAATATCCGGAGGAGGTGCAGCAAGAGGTGCTGCACCAATTATTGGATATTGCCAGTGATACGGAAATAGGTCGGAAACACGATTTTGAGTCCATCGAAAATTACGAAACTTTTGCCGAACGTGTACCCTTGGTTTCTTATGAAGAGATAGAACCTATGATAGAGCGCACAAGACGGGGAGAGCAGAATTTGTTTTGGCCCACCTCTATCAAATGGTTCGCAAAGAGTAGTGGCACTACCAATGCCAAAAGTAAATATATCCCGGTAAGCAATGAAGCCCTCGAGGATTGTCATTACAAATCGGCCAAAGATCTCTTGTGCCTGTATCTGAACAACAACGAAAATTCCCAGCTGTTCCTGGGCAAGAGTTTAAGGCTCGGTGGCAGTAAACAACTCTATGAAGACAACGGCTCCGTCTTTGGGGATCTCTCGGCCATCCTAATAGATAACATGCCATTTTGGGCCGAACTCAGCAGCACTCCAAGCAATCGGGTTTCGCTGATGGGGGAATGGGAAACCAAACTGGGGGCAATTATCGAGGAAAGCATTCAAGAAAATGTAACCAGCTTGGCCGGTGTGCCCTCATGGATGCTGGTTCTTCTAAACCAAGTTCTTGAGGATACCGGGAAAACCCACTTGTTCCAGGTATGGGAAAATTTAGAAGTGTATTTCCATGGCGGGGTCAGTTTTCAACCCTATAAGGAACAGTACAGAAAGATTCTACCGAGAAAAAGTTTCAACTATTACGAAATCTATAACGCTTCCGAAGGTTTTTTCGCCATACAGGATCGCAACAATGCGGACGACCTATTGTTGATGCTGGACTACGGCATCTTTTATGAATTCATTCCCATGGACAATTTCGGAATGCCAGACCAGACAACCATCCCTTTATGGGATGTGGAAGTTCATAAAAACTACGCCATCGTCATTACCACCAATGCTGGACTTTGGCGTTATAAAATTGGGGATACGGTACGTTTTACTTCCAAAGACCCATATAGAATCAGAATTACAGGTCGTACCAAACATCACATAAATGTCTTCGGGGAGGAACTTATCATCGAGAATGCCGAGGAAGCCCTTAAGAGCGTCTGTTTAAAGACGGGTGCCGAAATAAAGGATTACACCGTAGGCCCAATTTTTATGGTAGACAAGGAAAAAGGGGCACATGAATGGATTATCGAATTTAGAAAACCTCCTAAAGAGATCGATTACTTCACAGAATTTTTGGATAATGCCCTAAAATCTTTGAACTCCGATTACGAAGCAAAACGATATAACAATATCACTCTAAAAATGCCCAAAGTACATATCGCTAGGGAAAATTTGTTTTACGATTGGCTCAAATCCAAAAACAAGCTGGGAGGTCAACATAAGATACCTAGATTGTCTAATGAAAGGAACTACGTCGAGGAATTGCTTCAGATGAACAAATAAAATAGGAAGGTTACTCCTTTATGTTGCAAATTGAGACTCTAAACTTAACCTAGCATTAGTAAATCATCATTATTATGGCAGAAAGACTTGTAGTTTTATCGGATATGTGGGGTGTAAAGAAAGGCCTTTGGATTACCTCGTACCTTGGTTATCTTCAACAATATTACAACATCACCTATTATGATAGCCAGCAATTGGCCAGTATCAATCCGGTAATCGAATCGGAAGAAAATGTCCATGCAGAGTTCACCCAAGGCGGTATAGATACTGCAGTTGCCCATTTGCTGACCAAGGAAAGCAAACCTTGTCATTATTTGGCATTTAGCACCGGGGGTGCCATCGCATGGAAGGCGGCATTGCGAGGATTGCCTATGAAGTCCCTCTCTGTGATTTCTGCCACCAGACTCCGATTGGAAAACGAAAAGCCAGGTTGCTGTATTACCCTACTATATGGGGAGAATGACAGAAATAGACCTTCACCGGAATGGTCACAAAAATTAGGAATAGAGGTGGAAGTAATGCCGAATTTTGGTCATGACATGTATACCGACGAAAAAGTTATAAAAAAGGTAAGCAGGGAACTCTTGAACAAGGTGATGGCCAAACAGCTACATGATGTTTAGGTCTTAGCGCTATTCGCTAAACGCATTTCGCTTTACGCGTTTTCTTTGCGCATGGCGAACAGTAATTCAAACTATAGATCGCTTAAAGTCAAAGGATTTCCCCACAGAATAAAATATGCACCAAAACCATAACCCCTTTACCTAGGATACTGCCTTCAGTTTTTTGATGGTATCATGCGACAGTTTCTCCTCGGCGTAGGGTCTGGTCACCTTAAATTCCTTTTCATCGCTACTTGGAAGCTCGAACATGGCATCGGTAAAAATGGCCTCACATAAGGAACGGAGTCCCCTGGCCCCCAATTTGTATTCCACTGCCTTCTGCACAATATAATCCAAAGCCTGTTCGGTAATCTTGAACGTAATATCGTCCATACCGAACAATTTTTCATATTGTTTGATGATGGCGTTCTTGGGTTCGGTAAGGATCGCACGTAACGTAGTCGCATCCAGAGGATTCATATGGGTAAGTACGGGAAGCCTACCAATAATCTCAGGTATCAAACCAAATTCCTTTAAATCTTTCGGGATGATATATTGCAAGATATTGGAAACATCCAAGTTTTCTTCAATTTTGGAAGCACTATATCCCACGGCTTGCATGTTTAAGCGCTTGGTGATCGCGCGCTCTATCCCGTCAAAGGCCCCACCGGCAATAAAGAGAATATTCTCGGTATTTACTTCTATAAATTTTTGGTCGGGATGCTTTCTTCCTCCTTTTGGTGGTACGTTCACTACGGTACCTTCCAATAATTTTAATAAACCCTGTTGAACCCCTTCGCCAGAAACGTCACGGGTAATGGAAGGATTATCGCTCTTGCGCGCAATCTTATCGATCTCATCGATAAAAACAATCCCACGTTCCGCTTTTTCTAAATTATAATCGGCGGCTTGAAGCAAACGGGTAAGAATACTTTCTACATCTTCCCCAACATATCCTGCCTCCGTAAGCACGGTAGCATCCACAATGGCCAAGGGAACGTTGAGCATCTTTGCAATGGTTCGTGCAATAAGAGTTTTGCCGGTCCCCGTCTGCCCCACCATAATAATATTACTCTTCTGAATCTCTATATCGTCACCCTTGCCCTTAGGCTGTAATAATCTCTTGTAGTGATTGTAAACCGCTACAGACATTACTTTTTTGGTGCGTTCCTGCCCAATGATATACATATCCAAAAACTCTTTGATCTCCATCGGTTTTTTTACAATCAATTCCGAGGAGAGATCGTGGTTCTTGGACTGCTTGGACTCCTCTGCAACAATGCCATGTGCCTGCTCTATACAGCGATCACATATATGGGCGTCCAATCCTGCAATTAGTAAATTGGTCTCCGGCTTCTTCCTGCCACAAAAGGAACATTCTAAATTTTCTTTGGCCATAATAATGGGTAACTTTCAAAAGTATAAACGAAAAAAGAACGGTTTAAGTCCTTTTTAGAAACGATTTTGTCGAAATTATTTGCGATCTCTTACTAAAATCTCGTCGATCATGCCGTATTTCTTGGCTTCGTCGGCTTTCATCCAATAATCCCGATCACTGTCATCATTGACCTTTTCAATAGATTGCCCAGAATGTTTGGCAATAATTTCGTAAAGCTCGTCCTTGAGTTTCAGGATTTCCCTTGCAGCAATCTCGATATCGCTGGCCTGTCCTTGCCCGCCACCAAGTGGTTGGTGGATCATTACCCTAGAATGGGTAAGTCCACTGCGTTTTCCCTTTTCGCCCGCACATAGCAAGACGGCTGCCATTGAAGCGGCGATCCCGGTACAAATTGTTGCAACATTGGGCTTTATAAACTGCATGGTGTCATATATTCCAAGACCGGCATAGACACTTCCGCCTGGAGAATTGATATAGATCTGGATATCCTTGGAAGCATCCGCGCTTTCCAGAAACAATAACTGGGCCTGAACAATATTAGCTACCTGGTCATTAATGCCAGTACCCAAGAAGATAATCCTATCCATCATCAATCTGGAGAAAACATCCATCGCAATGATATTCAACTGCCGCTCTTCTATAATGTTGGGAGTCATTCCCGTAGGTACCATAGTACTGATGATGTTGTCATAGTACATGCTATTGATCCCTTGATGTTTTATGGCGTAATTTTTGAATTCTTTTCCGTAATCCATGGTTTTTATACGATGTTTCTTTAGATAAAAAAAGGTGCCGAAAACGTTATTTCGACACCGTAAAGATACTTAATTTAAAGGGAAATCTATTTTGAAACCCGCTCTTTTTAGAATCAGCTAATCGAATATCCAAAAATTACCCATCAAAAACGATACCCAATAAACTACTGTGACAATGCATTGTTAGGCCTGCCAAAAATCGTTTATTGCAAAACTATTCGTAGACCTCTTTGATAAAGTCATCGTAGTTTACTTCCTTAGTCTTTAAATTAGCTTTTTCCTTATATAGCTTGATCAACTTTTGACTCATCAATTGTTCCGACAGCCGCTTTACCTCTTCCTTGTTGCCCAAAACTCGGGCTGCAATATTCTCTAGTTCCTCTTCTTGTGGGTCAAGATGACCAAATTGCGCCATTTGGGTTTTAATAAACCCTTTAGCAAATTCCTTAAGCTCGTCAAACTGAACTTGAAGTCCATTTTCCTGAATGATCTTCCCTTCGATCAATTGATACCGGAGTCCTTTTTCGGACTTTTCATATTCTTCTTTTGCCTGCTCCTCCGTAATCGGTTTCTCTCCGGTTACTTGGATCCATTTTCTTAGAAATTCTGCAGGAAGGTCAAATTTTGTGTTCTCGATAAAATTTTCGGTAACATCATTGAGCAATTTTTGATCGGCCTGTTGTTCAAACTGCTTTTCGGAATCTTCCTTAATCCTGGCTTTAAGTTCTTTATCGGAAGTAATTACATCTTTTCCGAACAACTTGTCGAACAGTTCCTGATCCAACTTGGCAGGTTCTCTTTCGTTTATCTCCTCAATGGTGAACGATACCTCTATATCCAGGTTTTCTGCCTTTTCTGATGTTACTCCTAAAGTACTGGAAAGAAGATAATCCTCCTTGAGCAAACCTTTGGTTTTGAGAACAACGACATCCCCTACTTTTTTGCCAACCAAACTTTCAATGGCTTTTTTGCCCTTTAATTTGTCCATTTCCAACGTGGTCCTGCTATCAATTTCCTCTCCTTCGTTGTTGAACGTTCCTGCAATTTCGTCTTTTTTACCTACCTCGGTCTTGCTTACCAACTTGCCGTATTGCTTTTGGATGCGCTCTATTTGTTCATCGATCATCTTTTTGTCTGCCACAATACGATAATAGGTAATGGCTTTCTTGGAACTTAATGGCACCTCGAAACTGGGGGCAAGCCCCAATTCAAATTCGAAATCCAATTGTTCGGCGTCCCAATTAAAATTATCCTGTTGTTTGGGAAGAGGATTGCCCAACACGTCTAATTTTTCCTCGGTCAGATATTTGTTGAGGTTATCCTGTAAAAGTTTATTCACTTCATCTACCAATACGGCCTTGCCATATTGTTTCTTGATCAGTCCCAAGGGTACTTGACCCTTCCTAAATCCGGGAATATTAGCCTGTTTGCGATAATCCTTTAGGATGTTCTCTACCTTGTCCTGATAATCTTCCTTGGTAAGGGCTACCTTTACGACGGCATTCAACTCGTCTATCTGCTCTTTAGTGATATTCATCTCTGTTTCGAATTTTACATATATGAAATGGGATGCAAAACTAAGATATTCCCTTAAGTATGGCAAGTTTTTAGGGCAGGTTTAAGATATATGTCGACTGATTTTCAATAGTTTGGTTCCAAACCTTGAAATAGACGAGTTCTAGAATTATAAATACCCATATCCCATTCCAAAAAAGATTCTCTATGATTCTATGCAAATCCACCCTAAAAAACCAACGATCCCTTATTTTTGTCCTATGAACGAGCCACTTGCAGAACGGGTACGACCAAAGACCTTGGAAGATTATATAAGCCAAAGCCATCTGGTGGGGGAACAGGGTGCGTTGACCCATCAGATAAAGAAAGGGATTTTGCCCTCCCTGATACTATGGGGGCCTCCAGGCACTGGGAAAACTACCTTAGCGAACATCATCGCCTATGAAAGCGGTAGGCCGTTTTATACCTTAAGCGCCATTAGCAGTGGAGTAAAGGATATAAGGGAAATCATAGAAAAGGCCAAACAAAGCGGGGGGCTGTTCACTACAAAAAATCCAATTCTATTTATCGATGAGATACATCGATTTAGCAAATCCCAGCAAGATTCCCTCCTCGGTGCGGTAGAGAAAGGATGGGTAACCCTTATTGGTGCCACGACGGAAAACCCCAGTTTTGAAGTCATCCCCGCCCTCCTATCTCGCTGTCAGGTCTATATTTTAAATCCCTTTGGCAAAGAAGATCTAGAAGCCTTACTGCAAAGAGCGTTGGAACAGGACGAATACTTAAAATCGAAAAAAATAGTCCTAAAGGAGACCGAAGCTCTCTTAAGGCTATCGGGGGGAGACGGCCGAAAACTGTTGAACATTTTTGAACTATTGGTCAATTCCGAAGAAAAGGAACCTATAATCATAACCGACGACCTCGTATTGTCTAAAGTGCAGAAGAATACGGTCCTATACGACAAAACGGGGGAACAGCATTACGATATTATTTCGGCTTTTATAAAATCTATTCGCGGAAGCGATCCAAACGGAGCGGTCTATTGGTTGGCAAGAATGATCGAGGGAGGTGAAGATGTAAAGTTCATTGCTCGAAGGATGCTGATCTTGGCCAGCGAAGACATTGGCAATGCCAATCCCACGGCCCTGGTCATGGCCAATACTAGTTTCCAAGCCGTGACCACTATCGGATATCCGGAGGCGCGCATTATCCTAAGCCAATGTGCCATCTATTTGGCTACTTCCCCAAAAAGTAATGCGAGTTATATGGCCATCAATAAGGCACAGCAAACCATAAGACAAACGGGAGATCTGTCCGTACCGTTGGCGTTACGGAACGCTCCCACTAAATTAATGAAGGATCTTGGCTATGGCAAGGAGTATAAGTACGCGCACGACCATCCCAATAATTTCGCCGAAGAAGAGTTTTTGCCCGATGGGCTTACCGGTACATCATTTTATGAGCCGGGAAACAATCCAAGGGAAAATTCTATCAGGGAATTTCTTAAAAAACGATGGAAAGGTAAATACGGGTTTTAGAACTTAATATTGAGTTCCTCAACGGTAAGTTTATCACCTACATAGTATTCAAAAAACCACTTGCCCTCCCGGTTGTAGACCATTCCGTTATTACCTTCCCCAACAGCTGTGTACACATTGGGCACGGAACTTTTAAAAATCTTTAATTGGATTTTTGGAGTGCTATCTACCAATTGATAACCATTTGGGATTTCCTGGGCATATAAAACGGAGGTTGCCTTCTTAATGTCCGAAGTAACCGGGGTCATATCCTTATAACTTTGTACCTCGGGAGTTGCTTGCTGCTGCACGGGCGACATTGGGGGATCATCCGATTGTCTGGTAGTCGTTTCTACCGTCGTCTGGGTAATTACAACGGTTCCCCCTCCCGAAGCTAACGGAAGATCTTCGATTGAAGTTGCGTTACTGGGCTTATAGACATAATTCACTGTGTTAAACGAGACAAAAGCCTTTCTTATTGCATCGGTGTAGGCCGCATCGTACTCCTTAATCTTCGTTGTGCCTTCCTCAGTCACAAAAACTTCCTTGCTATTGCAATCCTTTAGAACAATCCTGATCTTGGTAGTAAACATATTGGAATCGTCCTTCAGATCTGCCAAGAGTCCCAAACAACGGTTCTGACTAAGATCTGGGGGAAGGGCATCATCATATACCGCAGTAAAGCCCTCCTGCTCAAACAGATATTTAATCAGAGTACTGGTCTTGTATTGGTTTTCGTTTTTAAATTCATCAAACTTTTTGGGAATGATGATATACTTATATTCGTTGAGCTGCTCTTGGGCAGATCCGTAAAAACTTCCCAATAAAACCACTGCTATCAATAAATTTTTCATTTGTATTTTCTACTTAATTTACTGCCCTAAGATAGAATATTAAATCCGAAATGAAAAGAAGAATAGGAAAGGTGAACCAAAAAAATATTGTCACAAATAAAAAATGACGTCTATTCCGTACCACTAGCATTGGGTATTGGTAAAGTAATTAAGACGGATAGGACGGGAACCGCAGTACTCTGTCCTACTATTTCAGGTTTTGACCAGCATCAACCTGCAGTTTATGAGATTCAACAAAAGAAAATTATCCCCAATTGCTAGTTTGTAACCGTTCGGAGGCATTTCACAACATACTTTTTCTATATTGGTAGTCGTATATTAAATTTACATAGAAGTTTTAAGTACATCCTAAACAATGTTAGAAAAGACCGTTGTCTCCTCCTCAATTAAAAAAGTTAGAAAGTTCATTTTATTTTTTCTATCTATTTTTATTTTGGTGTTTGCGGCCAATATTATGGCTCCCATGTACGCCCTATTAACAAAAAAATCTGAAATGGATATCAATAGGCCTTATGTTCAACTTCCATTGGACTCGGATGGTGACGGGATACCAGATGACATAGATAGTGATGACGACAACGATGGTATTCCCGATTATATGGAAGATCGCTGTGAGACTACCATCGGCTTTGGAACGCCTCCACCGACCGTTTCATCCACCAATTATGTTTCTTCAATTTATTCCGATTACAATAATTTTTGGGCCTCTTCATCTTCTTCCAAAAATCCAATAAGTTTTGACAAGCAATCTAACCTATTGGCCTTTTATGTAAAGGGAAAAACCTATGCCACGGGAGGGACGGCAATTGCCATGAAAGATAATGACTCCAACGGAAGATTCGATTCGATGGACACTAACAATGATGGTACGGGAGATATAAGCTTGGAAGAAACATTATGGACGGCCCTAAAGCCCGTTACAAAAATAAACTCGGGAGTACGTTTGGAAGGTAGGGCCATTGATGGGGATTTGACCAAAGCGGTAGGGCCGTTATTAACTTCGGGAGGCCTTGCCTTTAACCCTTATCTGTATCAAGGTGAGAGAGGACTGGATATGGCCTACGGCATCGCTAATATTGGAAATACTTGGTATTTTCGTTTGGGCGGTGTCAATTCTTCGGCATATGATGATGGTATAATGGATATCCTACTTACTCAAGGAGCGCAACTGGGAAGTGGGGATTATAATAAATTGCACTTGCTAGATATAGACGGTAATTACCTTGGTAATGGGGTGCAAATCACTTGGTTAAGTGTGCCAATTGTAGGTTATTCCAACATTGACCAATACAATCCTAATGATTCAGCAAACTCGGCAAACCAAAAAAAGGATCTACGTTTTGCCGCAGTAGAGCTATCAGAATTTGGACTTACTCCGGCAGAACGATCAGAAGCTGTAATCTTCAGATTAGAAATTTCCGCAAATGCCGATCCTCTATTCTTCGCCGTAAACGAAGATAGCTTTATCACTAGTTGTGTAGGGTTAGATAGCGATGGAGACGGGATCGTAAACAGTTTGGATATTGACAGCGATAACGACGGAATTTATGATGCCATTGAGGCCGGTCATGGAAAAAACAGCATCGCAGGAAGGGTAACTGGACCAGTAGGTACCGACGGTATTCCCGATAGCGTGCAAGCTCCTTCCCAAGTAAACAACGGAACTATAAATTATAATGTAGCGGATTCCAATAATGACAACGAGCCCGATTATTCTAGCCTTGATAGCGATGGAGATGGTTGTGTGGATACATTGGAAGCAGGGTTTACCGATGGGGACAACGATGGACTGTTGGGAAACAGTCCCGTATCTATCGATATAAACGGAGCGGTAACAGGACAAGGCGGTTATACCAGCCCATGGGACAAAAATTTTAACGGCATATTTGACTACAGGGAGACCAGTGGTTCACCCTTGGTTTTGATACAACCCCTAACTACAATTCTTTTTGATGGATATTCTGGAAGCATAACCATGGACTCCAAAAACACCACCAATTTTCAATGGCAAGTAAGCTCTGATGGAGGCTCCACTTTTACAGATATCCTAGATGGAGCTCTGTATTCTGGCGCTAAGACCAAAACACTGAACATCAATAAAGTGAGATTTTCCTTAGACAATTTAAAATATAGGGTGTTGCTTTCTAATGATGTCTATGTTTGTGACCCAAATAAATTCTCGAATGTCGCCGTAGTGTATGTTAGAGTGAAAACGGTCATCACCAACAGGAAACAGACTTACAGGGTAAATAAGGACAGTCCTTAAAGGAATGTTCAAGGATTTACTTCTTCCAAATGATTGTTTAATTTATTTCATCCCTTCTTTTTCCCTGTCCGGTTTATTTATGATAACCCAAAGATTGTTACCTTAGAAAAAAATTCAACAGGGATTCCCTCTTATTTAAAACTTTCAAAATATAGTATGGACACAAAACTAGCAGTACTTATAGATGGAGACAATATTCCATCAGCATATGTAAAAGAAATGATGGAGGAAATTGCTAAATACGGCAATCCCACCATCAAACGGATCTACGGGGACTGGACGAACCCACATCTCACGAAATGGAAGAACGTACTGCTGGAAAATGCTATCACCCCTATCCAACAATACGGCTATACTACCGGTAAGAATGCTACCGATTCCGCTATGATCATCGACGCCATGGACATCCTCTATTCCGAAAAGGTAAACGGCTTCTGCTTGGTTTCTAGCGATAGTGATTTTACCAAACTCGCCACCAGGCTCCGAGAGGCCGGAATGCTGGTCTATGGCATCGGGGAAAAGAAAACTCCCAACCCGTTTATCGTCGCTTGTGATAAATTCATATATATCGAGATTTTAAAGAATCAATCAGAATCGTCAGAATCTGCATCAAGCAAAAGTAAATCGGCATCAAAAAGCGATGTGGACAAGATTACACCTAAGTTAATCAAGCTCATTACTACCACCATTTCCGATGTTTCCGATGATGACGGCTGGGCATTTTTGGGCGATGTGGGCAGCCTCTTACAGAAAAAACAGCCCAATTTCGATTCTAGGAACTACGGCTTCCAAAAGCTAACACCTTTGATAAACTCCATCCCTGAGATAGAGATAGATCAACGGGAAAATGCAAAGGGGCGTTTTAAATTGATCTATGTGCGGGTTAAGGAAAAACACGGTACCACGACTAAAAACGGTAAATCCAAAACAAAAGTAGACGGTTTTAAAAATTCGTGATTTTAGAATTACTATTAACTATTAACTCAATAACCTAATTTATTCCTTTTCCCGGGCCGCCCTAAACTCACTACCCTTGTACCATTTTGGAAAATAGTCCTCATTTGCAAGTTTCAGCCCCACCAAATACATGAGTTGTGCATCGAATTGTACCCCGCTCAATTCTGTGGTTTCGGGGTCGTATTCATCTTGTGGCTGATGGTACTTTTTTTCCCTGTATTCATCGTTCATTTTCTTGACATACTCGTGTCCATGTTCAAAATCCTCATAGGTACCCGAGGCATATAAGGAAGGGATTCCGATTTTGGCAAAACTAAAATGATCTGACCGAAAGAAATAGCCCTTTTCCGGTTCTGGATCAGGAATAACGTAACGCCCTTGTTGTTTTGCGGCTTCAGTAGCATATTTGTCCATCTCCGATTGTCCATACCCGGTAATCGTAAGGTCTTTCATAGGACCGGGGCTAGAAAACGCATCCATATTGATGTCCGCGACGGTCATCTTAGGCGGATAGATGGGGTGTTCGGCATAATAGGCAGACCCTAACAACCCTTGTTCCTCCGCAGTTACCGCTAGAAATACGATTGACCTTTCTGGTTGCTTTCCCTTTTTAAAAGCCTCCGCTATAGCCAATAAGCTCGCAGTACCAGAAGCATTGTCCACCGCTCCATTATAAATGGAATCCCCATCGACAGGGTGACCTATTCCCAAATGGTCCCAATGTGCGGAATAGATGATGTATTCATCTTTTCTAGTGGACCCCTCCAATAGGGCAACTACATTTTTAGAAACGTCTCTTTTTATTTTATTGGTTACGCTCACGGAAACGTTTAGCCCCATGGGCATCGGTTTAAAATCCTTATTTATGGCCAGTTCATGAAAGTTCTTATTCTTAATCTTGGAGGCCTCAAATAGCTTATCGGCCTCCGCTTTGGTCACCCATCCCTGGACATCCGCAACGGGCGCATCGCTCTCCAAGCTCAATTGGGCACCGCTCCAGCCAGACTGCACAACGTTCCAACCATAAGATGCAGGGTCGGTTTCATGGATAATTATAATTCCAGCAGCCCCTTGTCTACCAGCTTCCTCGTACTTGTAGGTCCACCTGCCATAGTAGGTCATGGCATTGCCCTTAAAAAGTGTAGAATCTTGGGATTCGAACCCGGGGTCGTTTACCAGAACCACGGCGGTCTTGCCTTTCCAGTCAATACCTTCATAATCGTTCCAACCGTATTCTGGGGCTACAATGCCATAGCCTGCAAACACAAGTTCGGAATTTACCAGGCCCACCTTTTCCTGAGGCTTTAGGGTCAGTGCTACAAAATCATCAAAATAGCTAAGGTCAAAATCTCCTTTGGGGTCGGAAATTTTCATTTTTTCGGATGGCGTGCCCGTTATTTCCACCATGGGCACCTCCTGAAAATAACTATCCCTGTTACCTGGAGAAAGTCCTAATTTTTCAAATTCAGACTTAATATATTCTGTCGTTTTTTCTTCGCCTTCGGTGAAGGGCATTCTACCCATAAAATCATCGGATGCCAAACGTTCAATATGTTTAGCAATAGTTGCCTGGTCCACGGTTTGCACCTCATTTTCCATTTTGTCGTTGGATTTACAGCACGCAAGAAGCATCAAAACCGAGATCAAGAAGTAGTTTTTCATCAACTTTAAATATTGAAGTGGTTTAAACTTTTTCCATTCGCTAAAAAATTGCCCTTTTTCGTACATTTTTTGTCTTTTTTTTATTCCGTAGCGATGCTATGCAACTCAAAAAAGCCTTCAACTGGTCAAAAAATGGCTAATTTTCGCAAGAACGCAAAAAGTTTAAATCACTTCGTTTAATTTATTGTTTTGGGAATCATTAAAGAACAACAAATCCAGTTCCAAAAACTTAGTTTTCATCGTACTTAAAGCAAAGGCAGCACCGGATGCCGCAAACACAGAATAATCTAACGGAGCCTTGACACTTAGGGAAAAAGCCATGGCCACTCCAAAAAGGAGCAACAGAACACCACTTAATTTAGCAAAAAATTCAGTTTTAAGGCCAATTAGGACACATAACCCAAACAGTGCTTCTGCAACAGTTGCCAAGATTCCCAGATAAGGGATTAGCATTCCGGGTATCCAAGGATTCAATACATGGGTATAGTCCAAAAAACTTTGCCAGTTGCCCCAAGCGGATACATCCCCCGGCCAAAATCCAAATCGGTCTCCCACGGCGGAAAGCATTCCACATCCTATCCCAATTCGCAAAAACAATTTTAATAATGTCATACTTTTTTATTCTGTTAGTGAATCCATCTCGAGTTTTTTCTTTACGATGAACTACTTTTTCCTTCTCACTTAGACCACCATAAAAATACCGCTAAAAATTGAAATCAAACTCCATCCTGATAATATTCGGTTTCATCTCCCAAAACGATATCTTTGTGATGTGCATCTCTAATGAACAATCGTATAAGCAATGATTCGGTTTTTTGTGCTATTTATATTTATCCTCTGCACTCAATCCATTCTCGGGCAAACCCGAATAGACAAAGTTCTACAGCATTGGAACAAAAACAGTGTCCCCTATATTTCTGTTGAACAGTTAGCAGCTACCAAAGACCCTGTTTTACTAGATGCACGGGAGAATGAAGAATTTGATGTCAGTCATCTTCATCATGCCATCTGGGTAGGGAATAAAACATTTAATATTGACAGCGTACGAGCCAAGATTCCCAATAAAAATACACCCTTGGTAGTTTATTGCTCTATTGGGGTGAGGTCCGAAGACGTCGGGGAGAAATTGCTTGCCGATGGATATACACAGGTAAAAAACCTATATGGTGGTATCTTTGAGTGGAAAAACGAAAGCCATCCCATTTATGACGATGCAGGGAGGGAAACAGATAGTATCCATGCCTTTAGCAAGCATTGGGGGAAATTATTGATAAACGGAGTGAAGGTCTATGATTAAAAAGAGATGTTAGACTTTAAACGTTAGATTCTAGACTTATGAATTATGATAATTCCGAACTCGATACCATAATATCCTAGTAACCAACATCAAACAATAAACACCTGAAGATTAAAATGGGCATACTTTCAACTTCACATAGTAAAAAAGGCCAAAAGACCATTCATTTCTCCTTAGTGCAGGCCGACAATTTGCTGCTAATCTTTATCCGTAATCCCGAACTGGGAAAATGCAAGACCCGTTTGGCCGCCACGGTGGGCGACCAAATCGCTTTGGATATCTATAATTTTTTATTGGCCCATACGGTTAAAATCACTGAAAATATCAATGCGGCAAAGGAAGTACATTATTCGGATGCAGTATGGGAAGACGACATTTGGGATAACACCTTTTACCGTAAAAAACTGCAGGACGGAACGGATTTAGGTGAGCGTATGCAACATGCCTTTCAGCAAGGTTTTGACAATGGGTACAAAAAAATTATCATCATTGGTTGCGACCTTTTTGATTTAAGTGCTTCCGATATAGAAAATGCATTTCTGGGCTTGGATCATACGGATCTGGTTATAGGTCCTGCAAAAGATGGAGGCTACTATCTGTTGGGTATGAAAAAGATAAATTTAAATATCTTCAAAAACAAAAATTGGGGTTCGGATACCGTTTTAAAGGATACTTTAAGCGATTTGGAAAACGAAAATGTTCAACTGTTGGAAACCAAAAATGATGTGGATATTTACGAGGACATCAAGGATATCAAGGTGTTCCATCACTTTTTAAAAAACTTGAAATGAGTCATTACAATTCAGGATACCAACCGAGATGTTGATTGGCGAATTACATCTGACCTATAAAAACAAATAAATATCAACAGATGAAATGATTACAAAAAAACAATTGCATGAATCTGTTTCTTATTTAAGAAACAAAGGATTTGAAGACCCAGAAATAGGTATTGTCCTTGGTACGGGTCTAGGAAAATTGGTAGATGAAATACTGGAACCTATCGTGGCTCACTACAACCATATTCCATTTTTTCCGCTAGCAACCGTAGAGTTTCACTCCGGCAAGCTCATTTTCGGCACTATCGAGGATAAAAAAGTAGTGGTAATGCAAGGGCGGTTCCATTACTATGAAGGATACGACCTACAGGATGTTACCTATCCCATCCGGGTAATGCACCAATTGGGAATCAAAAAACTTTTCATTTCCAACGCTGCCGGAGCCATAAATCTCAATTTTAAAAAAGGGGAGATAATGCTTATAGAAGATCACATAAATCTTCAGGGAGATTCTCCTCTAGCTTTTAGGAACGTGGCCGAATTCGGAGAGCGTTTCGTTGATATGAGCAATCCCTATGACAGTGCCATGCTAGATAAAATTACCGAAATCGCCAAGCGGGAAAATATCATCCTCCAGAGAGGTATATATGCAGCCGTTATGGGCCCCCAATTGGAGACCAAGGCGGAGTATAGGATGTTAAAGATTTTAGGGGCCGATGCCGTAGGGATGAGTACGGTGCCAGAAGTGATTGTTGCCAACCATTTGCAGTTGCCAGTATTGGCAGTTTCCGTTATGACCGATGAATGCGATCCAGAAAACCTACAACCAGTCAATATTCAAGAAATTATCAAAATTGCCGGAAAGGCAGAGCCTAAAATGATCCGGCTCTTTAGGGGGTTGATCCATGAACTTTGATAACATTGAGATTAAACCATAAAAAAATTGACACTGTGTCCCTTTAGAGCCGTGAAGCCTGCCTACAAAGTGCAGATTTTGGCTCGAAGGTCTAAATTCCTATTTTCGCTAAAATTGTCGCTGTGGCATAATTACAAGTGTTTAGGATTCGTCCAATAATATAGCATATAGGTTATAGAAAGTAGTCGTTTTGTTCGCTAACAAGGCGAATAATGTAGGTATAGCAAAGCTACAACGAGCAGTTTCATCGCAGTTAGCGGGCAAAAGAACGAGTATAAATGTTATAGGTTATTTTTGAACAAATCCTTATCGTATATTCACATACCAAACCAATTTCCAAAAATGCGAAAAGTAGCGATTATATTTGTTACCGGACTCGTCCTGTTCCTCGGATTACTTTGGTTTTGTAATTTCTCTATCTCCCAATCTAGTAAGGGAAAAACATATTCGGATATAAACCAAATTCCAAAGAACAAGGTAGGGTTGGTTCTTGGCACCGCAAGAAAATTAAAAGGAGGGCAACCCAATCCCTATTACACCTACCGAATCCAAGCCACGGTAAAGCTCTTTAAAACAGGAAAAATAGATTTTGTTTTGGTAAGCGGTGACAATGCCACTATTTATTATAACGAGCCCATGGGCTTTAAACGAGACCTGGTAAAGGCCGGTATCCCGGAAAATAGGATATTCTTGGACTATGCGGGTTTCCGGACCTTGGATTCTATGGTTAGGGCCAAGGAAATATTTGGTCTGGATAAGGTTACTGTCATTTCCCAGAAATTCCATAATGAGCGCGCAATTTTTTTGGCACAAAAAAAAGGGCTTTCCGCAATTGGCTATAACGCATTGGATGTTTCAGGACCTGATGGCTTCAACGTACGGGTTCGAGAATATTTTGCAAGGGTAAAAGTTTATATTGATCTGATTTTCAATACACAACCTAGGTTCTATGGGGATAAGATTAAGATAAAATAGATTCTTTTAAACTCCAATAAGTGTATCTTATGTATTCTTTTTCTCTTTATAGGCAGTCAATTTTTCATAATATAAATATGGACTGACGTGAGTAGGATGTTACTTTTTTTCCATAATTTGGATTGTAAATTTATCAGGCTTAAGGCAAATAAAAGATTAAGACTGGAAGCTGGGTCCGTCGACAGGCAAAACTGACTCATAACGGCGGAGAATCTTTGGATTAAAACTCAAAACATCTTATTATGAGCTCAAACATCTTTAACACCTTACCTTTTTGGTCCGTCTATTTACTTATTATATTGATCATTCTCCTATCCGTAAAGGGCGGAATGGTTTACGCCAAATCAAAAAAAAGAACTGTATCAAATGAGGATGACACAACAATAAACACCTTGGTCGGTGCTACACTTGGTTTACTCGCATTTATATTGGCTTTTACTTTTAATTTAACTTCTTCCCGTTTTGATGCTAGAAAGCACCTTTTCCTCGAAGAAGTTAACACTATAGAAACCAGCTGGTTAAGAGCGGGATTAGTTGAGCAACCTTTCAGCGAAGAACTACAAAACGCCCTAGTAAAGTATGTTGAGATAAGATTATGGCTCATCAAAAACCCGGATAAGGTTTTGGAGGTCATAGATAAATCCCAAGGAATTCAAAAAACAATATGGTCTCTCATTACGGAAATGACCGATAAAAAGATTGGTGACAATGTAATTAACTCCCTCTTAATTGATGCCGTAAATGATATGTTTGACGACCAGACTAAACGCGAAGCCGTAGGTTTAATAGATCATATCCCAAACCTGATATGGATAGCCCTTTTCTCCCTTATAATCATTTCCATGTTTGCTGTGGGTTATTTGCATGGCAAAACAGAAGGCGTAAACTGGGTATTGGTATTGGCACTTGCATTGTCCTTTGCGGTAATTATCATCATTATTGTTGAGTTAGATAGCCCAAATGG
>CAJDXC010000020.1_pt1 | contig 38743 bp, 36 predicted proteins | sample 7391681 | NCBI WGS metagenome assembly CAJDXC01 (sample SAMEA7055742, study PRJEB34461) | soil metagenome | biome: terrestrial ecosystem; feature: Peninsula; material: soil | place: Antarctica | collected 2016 | reverse complement strand
TTATTTTTCTCGATATCAATATGCCTCTTATGAACGGGGATGACTGCCTCAAAAAAATTCGCGAAACCGAAAGAATCTGTAAGCTACCCGTTTTTATTTATTCAACTTCGTTCAATAAAATGGAGGTTGGAAGGTTTCATACCCTAGGTGCTAACGGTTATCTACAAAAACCGACGTCCTTTAATCAATTAAAGACACTGTTGTACAAATGTATAAAACCTTATTCACATGGGGCCAACGAGGAAATTGCGACCTCTTTTATCATACAAGTATAATGCAAACTTTTAGGTTCGGATAGTTACATCATTAAACCGGGAGTAGTTGAATTCGATCTATTTTAACCACCATATTATTTTCTAACAGTTACGAATCTCAATTGCATCAATATTGACCTCGATTGGGTCAATGCCTGACTTCCTTTTTTCGGAAATTCGCCCTAGTTCGTATAATTATTGTACTTGATTTGTGTGTCTTTTGCCCAAAAGACTTCTTCCCACTACGTGCAATTGTCCATAATAATGATGTAGTGGGGAGCACAAATTCAATCTAATTTTTTAAGAGGGAATGACAGAAATTCCTGATGGCCATAACTGTAATATTGATGTCTTTCCTGCATCGTAGATAATCAGGATTGGTAAGGTTTGCGTTTGTCCAATCAGTATAAAACTAATTGTGATATAGCGCCATTAAATAAGCCATAGAGAGAATACCGGACTCCAACATAACGGTCTGTTTCCTTATTACAGATCTAAAATCGGAAGGTATTTGGGATTCCAACAGAAAGTTGCATATATCCAAGGCTTTGTCATCAACAAGAAATACTTCTAAATTGGCCACCGGCCAGTTGCCCAATGTCGCTTTACCGTATAAATTGATGTGCCAGGCGTATAATTCTTCAAGGGTCTTACCAAGTCCTGTACTGTTGTTGTTTTGTTCTATTTTAGATTGTACTTCATCAATAAAATCGCTTCTTTCCAATGCTCTCTGTTCAAAAAAAGTTTGAAGTATGGGATAATTGGAATTGACGGAAGCCCCAATATATTGTTGTTCAGAATAAACATAAACTTGTATCAATTGTTGTAGGCATTCGTAAATGGCTGAATATTCCATGATTTATTCCTAAAATAATACGAAAGTTATAAAAATATTCTTTGGAGGAATGTCTCTATTGAATATCGATTTAACTCTAAAAAATTAGTTGGGAGTAGGAAGAGATTTCTTGCATTAATTTTTTTTTTGGCACATAAAATAGGAGATTTAAGGTAGTTTATGAAAGTCGACCCTTGATCGATTAGATCAAGTTTCTGAGTATCCCAGCTAATCAATTATTATCGACCAGCAGATGGCAATTAATTGTAATTTTAATTTGCAAATAGTTCACCAATTCTAATCTGCCAGTTCTGTTAAACCTTCCGCATGTTTATTTGGGCCTACCTTCTCTTTTAAGTATTTAGCATATTGAAATGTGAATTCGGCACCAAATAAGAAAATAAGGCAGGTATAAAATACCCACAATAGTATTAAAACAACTGAAGAAGCACCACCATAAATAGAAGTGGGGTCGCTGTTGGCAAAATAGTAGCCCAGCAGATATTCACCTATCAAAAACAGTATTGTGGTCAAGGCGGCGCCTAACAAGGTAGTTTTCCACCGTATATGGATATCGGGAAGATATTTAAATGCAGCGCCGAACAATATCGTACTAACGATAAATGACAATAGGAAACTAAATATATTGGCCAGCACTACTGCAAAGTTCGGAGCAAAATGAACGATATACTCACTCAAAGCATTCAAGATTATGGACAGTAGCAACGAAATCAAAAACAAGAAGCCTAATACTATAATCATTCCGAACGAAATTAACCGCTCCCAGAGGGTTTTTAAGAAAGTGGTCTGCTTGGTCTTCACCTCCCATAAATCGTTCATCGTTTTTTTTAATTGTACAAATACTCCGGTTGCCCCAAAAATTAACATTAGAATTCCGATAATAACACTAAAGATGGAGGTTTTGTCCACTGCCGCACTGGCGACCATTCCTTCTATAGCAGTGGATACCCCTTCCCCGATTAAATTTCCCAATTTGTGAACTATTTTGCCCCTAACGGCCTCTACCCCATAAAACTGACCCGCAACATAAGATACGATCATCACTAAAGGAGGTAGTGAAAATAAGGTGTAATAGGCGATTGTGGCACTTTTCCCAAAAGGTTCATGCTTATCCCATGAAATATAGGTCTCTCTAATAAGATGCCAAAATATCTTAAGTTTTCCTATAATCATAAATTCTGGTTTTGCTACAAATTTATTGAATATATGCATTGGAGGAAAATATTCATTCTTTATAGCTGAAAGTTGTAAAGGACATAAGTTAACTTTAAAGAAAACATCTATGGTAAGGGTGTGATCCGGTTAGTCTGTTTTCCGGGTTTCACAAGTTTTGATTGTAGTGGGACAAGAATAGATTTTTCACGTTTTATTTGTGTTGAATTATGCTCCAAAAACCTGCCAAGATAATATTTGACGACTGCTACTTTGGTAGCAGTTGGGACCTTTCCTTTGGTATACTTTTACCGAATAAATCAAACAAGGAATAACTATTTAAAAAAACGATTATGCCAGAATTAGCGACTTCCGAATACGAGATTGTATTATTTTACAATCCCAATAGTCCATCGGGCGAAAAAACGTTGGGTTATGCCAAGGGAGAGGGCTTCCCATTACGCGATGTAGACATACTTCAAAACGAGTTTACGGGAATGCAACTAGAAGAAATTGCAGAACTCCTTCACGTACCGATCGATGGTTTGGTAAACAAGGAGCATCCCGATTTTGAGGAATATAAGGATGACGATTTTTCTGAAGTGGATTGGATCAAGATTTTACGCAAAAACCCGAAACTGATCAAAGAGCCGATAGCGATTCGCGGCCATAAAGCGATATTTGTAAAAACTCCCAGTGATCTGTCGCGGCTTTAGCTCTATGGCTCCTTTGATTGAACCAACTTTTTACATCTGATGCACTATTGCGGAATAGTTACGATGAACTTACTTCCAACTTTTGGTGTACTAGTAAAATTGACTTGGCCGCCGGCAAGATCTATATAACGTTTCACGATGTTGAGACCAAGACCAGTTCCCTCGATGTCATTAACATTTCCGGCCCTAAAGAATTTATTGAACAATTTAGGCTGGTCTTCCAAAGGGATTCCGAGACCCTTGTCAACTACTGTCATTATGAACGTAGTGTCGGACATTTCTGTAGTAAATAACACATCCTCCGAATTGGGCGAATATTTTATGGCGTTTGAGATGAGGTTATAAAGTACGTTTTTAATAATGTTTGTGTCAATGGCAACAGAATTTTCTCCCCAATGTTTATAGTTAATTTTCTGGCCCTCTCTACAAAGCAGTCTTAATTCTTGAAGTATTTCCGTTGAAAATTGTTTGATGTCGGTTTCGGATGCACTATAGTTTATTATGCCTGAATCCAATTTGTCTAACGAAAGAAAGTCGTTCAAGATGGTCTTTAATTGAATGACGGAGGCCTTGATGTTGTTCAAATGCCTTTTCCGTCGGTCGGCCTTATCGTAATCCAATGCGTGGTCCACAAGGTTCACAGAGGTAATAATGGTGGCCAAAGGGGTGCGGAACTCGTGTGATGCCGTCGACACAAAGGCCGATTTTAATTGGTTCAGATGCTTTTCGCGTTGCAGTATATCTTGCAGTCCTTCGGTACGCTGTTTTATTCTTTCCTCTAGTATTTCATTTTCGTGCTGAAGTTGGTAGTCGATCTGTTTGGATTCGGTAATGTCCCTAGACATGAGCATAATTCCCTCTTCTACGGGATTTATGCGAACATCGTACCACACTTCTGTGCCATCGGGATATTTAAAAAAATTCTGAAAATCTTTGGGCTTCCCATCTTTAAGACAATTGGCTAAATGGCGATAAACTTCCGATTGTTCCAAACCAGGAATTTTATCAAATACGCTTTGGCCTACGAGGTCGGCTTTTGGAAAAGAATCTTGTATGGCGGCGCTATCGTTCACATATAAAATACGCCAGTCCCCGTCTATGATATGGACCCCTTCTAACATCCTATCAAAAATAAAATACTTTTCTGCGATATTTTTAAGTATTTGTGCCATTTATAATTGTGTTTAATCTAGGCAGTTCTGCAATAAATGATGAGCCTTTTCCCGCTTGGCTATAAAACATGATGTTCCCTCCCGCCAGTTCTATATAGCGTTTAACGATATGCAGGCCAAGCCCTGTACCCTCCATGGTTTGTGCATTACTCCCCCTAAAGAATTTTTCAAAGAGTTTCTTGTGGTCTTTCTTGGCAATACCGATACCCTGATCGGTAACCGTAAGGGCTAGCCAGTTTTCGGTAAGTTCGCTTGTGAATGTGATATCGCCTCCTTCCGGCGAATATTTAATAGCATTGGAGAGGAGGTTATAGGCCACATTTTTAATGATGTGCCGATCTAATGCAAATTCGCTTCCCGATCCTATATGCCGATAGAGTATCTGTTGTTTTTCTGTACAGAGCAATTGTAGCTCATCCCGAATTTCCCTAAAATAATCGGTGACTTTTACCTCGGTGGGATGGTATCCCAGTTTACCGGTTTCCAGTTTGTCAAAAGATAAAAAATCGTTAACTATACCTTTCAGGTCTGTAATTGCCGCTTTTATAAAATTGAGGTATTTTTTTCTTTTTTCGACTTCGTCTTTACCGTCGTAATGTTCCACCATCGAAACCGAGGTGAGCATGGTGGCCAATGGAGTTCGGAACTCGTGCGAGGCCATCGAGACAAACACCGATTTTAATTCGTTAAGCCGTTGTTCACGTTTTACAGATTCTGATAGTTCCTTGATACTTGTTTTGACTTTTTTGTTAAGAACCTTGTTCTGTTTTTTAAGCGCTTTCCGTAGCGCCATTCTTTCGGTAATATCTACTGTGAAGACAAGAATTCCTTCGGGAACGGGTGTTAATCGTGTTTCAATATAGATTTTTTTAGTATGAGGTAACCTAATGTTTCCTATAAACGAGGTAGGTTTATTAAGGGAGAGTGCTTTTTTAAAACCAGTAAATTGAACGGTTTTTTCTATTCCGGGGAATGTTTCAATAATGCTAAATCCATTGTCTAGGTCTTTCGGTAAAGGGATGGTATCGATGAGCTCTTTGTTTCTGTAGAGTACCCGAAAATCATGACTAATGACGCAAACCTGCTCCAATAGGTTGTCAAAAACACGATAGCGGTCAATAGTCTTTATGCCGGTATTTGTTTTTTCCATTTATATCGGGTTTGTTCTTTTTTATATTGATTTAAAGGCCATTTTCGAAAAGTAGGCTAGAAAATGCAAATTCTACCGAAAAACATTAAAAGGTAATAATTATTTTCGACATTTAGATCGTAAATAATGGACAGTAAACAGTAGGCAATAGGCGGTAGGCAATAAATAGTAGAAATAGCGGTTTGAGTGTGTTTTTAAAGATAAAATAGTTGTAGAAAATTAGATTTTTCCCTATCTTAAAATCTCCAAACATAAGATTTCTTATGAAAAAAAAAGTACTCGTCATCGAGAATGAAAAGATGTTGCGGGAAAATATTGTAGAGCTATTGGAAATTGCGGGCTATGCCGTAAAATCTGCTCCTGATGGCAAGGTTGGCCTTCAACACGCACATAGCTTTAATCCCGACATTATTATATGTGATATTGCCATGCCCGTTATGGATGGGTATACCCTTTTGGAAAAATTATCAAAAAATCGGGACACAGACTATATTCCCTTTATATTTCTTTCCGCAAAAGCTGAAAAGGAGGATATGCGCAAGGGAATGGACATGGGTGCGGACGACTACCTTGCTAAACCCTTTGACGAAAAAGAACTCTTGGCCGCTGTAGCGAGTCGTTTGGCCAAATCGCACCTCTTAAAGGAAAGAAGGGAACAGATAGGAAAAGTGACCGGATTTGAAGTTCACGACCTAGAAGCTCTAAAAAAGTACATACAAGATAATGGCACCTATTTTTCGTTCAGTAAAAACGAAAAGATTTATTACGAGGGAGACCGGGGCAGCTACGTTTATCTTATTGAAAGAGGCGCCGTTAAAAGTTATAGGATTAATGAAGAGGGCAAAGAGATCTCTACCGGGCTGTCCTCCGATAATGAACTGTTCGGTTTGGGCTGTATTGGGCATGATGGAGATTATAATGAGTCTGCCATTGCCCTAAAAGATACTACGGCATATGGTATTTCAAAAGAAAAGTTTACGGGCTTGATGGAGAAGAACACCAAAATGGCCCTGGCTATGATCGATCTCTTGACCGATACTATCTTACACCGTAATTCGTACGTATTAAAAATCGCATATGAATCCGTCCGCAGAAAGACCGCAGAAACCATTCTGTGTTTTGCGAAGGTTTTGCACACGGGGCCAGGCGGGGTTATCAAGATTGCACGCGGCGATCTGGCGAGTGTAGCAGGCGTTGCCACCGAGACCATAATACGAACCCTTAACGATTTTAAGAAAGAAGGTCTTATCGATATAGAACACCATAATATAAAGTTGTTGCGTATCGAAGAACTTCAGAATATGGTTTGAGTCTACTAACCCTCCAAAATATTAACACTTCTTCTTTCTTAAAATTTCGTTAACTCTGCTTCCCGTCATTTCAGAGGTTTTTCTTACGACCTATATTTATTCCATCTTAAAAACAGAGCATAACCTTTAAATAAGTTAAAGATGGAAACAACGAATAACCATTATACACGATGCAAGATTGCATTAAAGGATTCAAAACTATTTAAAGTAATCGACGACAACGCAATAAATGAAATCCTTAGAAGTATGCGCCGTGAAAATTGGCCAATTAGAACCTTCAAGAACAGTGATGATTTTCACAACACCCATTTTTACTGTATTGTTTCGGGCAGGGTAAAAATGTATCATATCAATCCTCATACGGGCCGTTACTATACCATTGATATATTAAAGGCGGGCGATTGTTTTGATGTACTTGGTATGATCAATATAGATGGGCATCATGTATATTTCGAGACATTGGACGAGATAGAGGTTTTAAGCATATCTATGATTGATTTTCGTGCCTGGATGCTACAACAGCCTTTATTCAATATTTCGTTGCTTCAATACGTGTCGAAACAGATGTGCCAGTTAGAAGAGGTTGCCACCGATATGTGCCTGAGCAATACCCTTACCCGTTTGGCCAATTTGTTGATAAAGCATACCGATGTGGATTCTAAAAAACTTGAGGTAATCCACAACCTCCCAAATGAGGAACTTGCCGGCCTGTTGGGTACAACAAGGGCAGTGGTCAACCGTAACATACAGGAACTAAAGGATCGTGGTGCCATTCTGGTAAGCCGTAAACATATAGAGGTGCTAAACAAGTATGTTTTGGTGGCAATAGCCTCGTCCGCTCTTGTTTAGGCCTATAATGTTATGTACTAGTTTAGTGGGTAGGGCACAGAATTTTTATAAGAAAGATGGGGATAGAACCTTGCTCGAAACACAATGTCTATCCATTACGAACAGCCATATATCATGAAAAAAATATGTATTGCATTGGACTACAATCCCACCGCGGAAAAAATAGCAGAAACCGGTTATGCCTATGCCAAGGCTCTGGGAGCGGAGATTTTTTTAGTGCATGTGGTAACCGACCCCGTCTATTATGGTGCGGTGTACGACCCATTTATGGGGTATGATAGTACTTTTTACAATACTAATTTTAATGTATTGGAAGATCTTAAAAAAGGAGCTGAGAGTTTCTTGTCGGCTTCGGTAGAGCATTTGGGGGATAGCGGGATAAGTACAAAAGTACTCAACGGGGAGACCGCCCAAGCCATTTTGGATTATTGTATGGAATTCAATATAGATCTCTTGGTGATAGGTACCCATAGCCACAGTGTGTTAGAAAATGTTTTGATGGGCAATACCGCCGTTAAAGTGGTCCGGCACACCAAAATTCCATTATTGGTAGTTCCGACAAAACATCTGCAACCATCTTAATTTTTGGCTACCAAGTGTTCTAATCTTTTGGGCCAAAAACTGTACTTGTCACGCCTACTTTCATTGAACGAAATGGCCAAGGAGAGCTTATTCGGGAAAAGCATAAACAATTTGTCCAAAACGTGGTTCAGCTAAAAAATAATACCAAAGATCTTAAAAAAAGCCACATCGGTTTTTAAGAACCTAGGATATTTGGTCTTTGTTATAATTTTTCGAATTGATTCTTTATAATCTTAAACACATAATTCATGAACCCAAAAGAAAAGTACTTATTAGAGGCCGGTTTGGATATTCTCCATTTTGAGTCCAAGGAATGGATTGCCGAGGTCAGGTTTTATCTTGACGAACTTAGATTTTTCAACGACCTGATCGTCGAAAGGATCGGAAGTTCCACTATGGAAGGGCAGGATCATAAGACAATTTACCAGAATTTAGATAAACTGCTTTTAACCCTTTCGGTAGAAATGCTGCAAAAACTTACGTTGCATGAATCCTATCTTTCCGAATTGCTGGATGCAAAGATGAATGTCCACGATGTTGACTACCGCTCAAAACATAAAGCGATCAGTGAAAAAATGTCGATACTTAAAAAAGCGGTACTAGACCTTAAACGGTCCATTTTTAAGTATATAAAAAATAACCCTTTCGGGTATATTACCAGTTCATTGGACGAAGATCAAGAAGCTTAGGTTTTATCGGATTATTAAACAAAAGATGGAACTAAAGCAAAAACACTGATAATGGATTGAAGGCGTTGAAAACTGCCGAGCAGCGACTTAAAATAAAAATGTAGGCAAGGAGAAGCCGAAAACCGCAATAGAGTAGGCGAATATCTTTAAATCTAAACATTATGTCACTAGTTAAATGGAAAAAAGACGAACTGTTTCCTGAAAAAGAGACTTCCAAAGCAGTGGCAAAAAAGAAGATTGCCATACATTGAGTAATAAAAAAAAGGAAATCGAAGCGGTTACCTAGTAAAACGTCAATGGTGAAATTATTTCGAGTACCGTAAAATGAACTAAAAAGGACGAGTAATGAAAAATAAAAAAATCTTTATTGGTTTTATAATCAGTTTGATGGCCATTGGTTGCACTGGGCCATTTACTGAAAATGACAACGATACAACCAAAGAGCTGAGTGAAGACGATAATTTTCAAATACAATTGATAGGCGAAGCACAATCCGACTATAGTTGGCGCCTTGTTTCCGATAATGAAATCATAAAATCGAAAGACAAGCCTATTAAGGAGACAATAGGAAACGAGATTGAATATACCTTCAATTTTACTACCTCAGGGGATGGGGATGAAATCGTTCAGTTGGACTATAGTGACGGAACCGTAACAAAGAAATCCTTTAAAATAAGGATAATAGTGGGCACCATGGGACGTATCACAGCCGAATAAAACAAAATTACAAAATTCAAAAGTTGGTGTTCTGATACCAAAACGTCGATATGATAGGTTTTGAAGACTTACTATCAGATTACCTATTGGGAGGGACGGGTAGAAGATGGCCATCGGCAGAAGCCCATAAAAAATGCAGTATCTGCTACAAAAGTAGCAGTTTCTTCCTTTCATCTTAAATACATTTACTACAATTAGTTGTTACATGTTGTCCTTGAATGCAATTAATTTTTTAATCCTTAAAGATAAATATCATGAAAATTACATTTAGAATATTGCCTGCTGTAGTGATTTTATTCATGGTCGCAAGTTGTACTTCGAAACCTTCCGATAAGATTCAACAATCTTTCAATACCAAATACGAAGCTGCCAAAGATTTGCATTGGAAAAATGTCGACGGTAACTGGGATGCCACCTTTGAACTGGAAGGGGTAGATTATACTGCCCTGTTCAATGCCAACGGATCTTGGATGCGTACAAGGCATAATATAGATTTCGATGGGGTGCCACAGGAGGTTTGGGATGCCTTTAGCGATAAATTCGAACAAAAATATGTAAAGGCGGTGGGCGAAGTAGAGATGAAGGATGAAACCTTTTATGCATTCGACCTAAAGACCCAAGATGAAGATTATACGGTGTTATATGATAAAACCGGAAATTTTCAAAGCAAGGAAAAAAGAGAACAAATGTAATTGAACAATTTATTCTCGCATTTGGACGTACACATTTATAGGAATTTCTAGCTCGGACACCCGAGTGTATGAACAGACACTAAATACTTGCGGAATACATCAAGTATAAAGGCATGGTAAAACTGAAGCGTTGGTCCCGCTCTGACTCATTTTGCCAGCTGAAGTATTTATAGGTCTTAGGTCTTGCCTCTTGTTTTCTGTCGATAAGATTCGGCTTAAATAAAAAACAAAAATCATGGAAACAGAATATGACATCATCATCATCGGGTCGGGCGCAGGAGGATCTACCCTGGCCTATAAATTAGCCGATTCGGGCAAGAAAATTCTCATTATTGAGCGTGGAGGATATATTCCGATAGAAAAAGAAAACTGGGAAAGTGAAGCAGTGTTTGTCAATCAAAAATATACGACGAAGGATCTATGGCTCGATAAAAATGAAAAGACCTTCAATCCAGGGCAACATTACAATGTAGGCGGCAATACCAAAGTCTATGGTGCGGCACTTTTCCGAATGAGGGAAAGCGATTTTAACGACGTAAAACATCATAGCGGTATATCGCCAAAATGGCCCATTTCCTATACCGATTTGAAACCCTATTATTTAGAAGCCGAAAAGCTGTACGATGTACATGGGGAAAGAGGAGCCGATCCGACAGAACCGCCCGAAGATGCACCCTATCCATTGCCGCCTTTACCCAACGAGCCACATATTCAGGAAGTCGTGGATGATTTGAAGGCATACGGGTTACATCCTTTTCCCTGCCCTATAGGGGTTAATTTGGAAAAGGAAAAGCACGCGGATGCACCCTTTGTTCTAGACCGTTTTGATGGCTTCCCCGATCCCACAGAGCACAAAGCCGATGCCCACGTGAATGCCTTGCGGAAGGCCTTGGAACACGATAATGTAACGTTGATTACAAAAACAAGGGTCACTAGATTGGAAACAAATGTTTCCGGAACCGAAATCAAAATAGTATATGCTGAACATGAAGGCGAGAAATTATGGTTGACCGCTGATCTGGTAGTTCTCTCGTGCGGGGCGATCAATTCGGCCGTACTTTTGCTGGAAAGTGCCAACGATCAGTACCCGAAGGGCTTGGCCAATTCGTCAGATATGGTAGGCCGCAACTATATGTTCCATACCAATTCGGCCATGATGGCCATTTCCAAGGAATCCAATCCTACAAAGTTCGGAAAGACCTTTGCCTTGAACGATTACTACCTTAACAGTGGTGATAAGGATTTTGATTTTCCATTGGGGCACATCCAGATGTTGGGCAAATCTGATAAGGATCAAATAAAGGCCGAAAGTCCCGTTCCTGCACCCGGTTTTACTTTTGAATGGATGGCCGATCATGCCGTGGATTTTTGGTTGGGAACGGAAGATCTACCGCAAATGGATAATCGGATAACCTTAAAAGACGGACAAATTAAAATAACCTATTCCCACAGCAATGTAAAAAGCCATGATAAGCTCAAGGAAAAATTAAAATCCGCCTTGGAACATTCTGGAAAATTTTCACATTTTTTCCCCCGTAACGTTTATTTTTCAAAGGATATGGATATTGCTGCCGTGGCACACCAGAACGGTACGATCTGTTTTGGAAAAGACCCAAAGACCTCGGCCTTGGATATCTATTGCCGATCCCATGACATCAAGAATCTATTCGTGGTAGACGGAAGCTTTTTTGTATCCAGTTCCGCTGTAAATCCCTCCCTGACCATTATTGCAAATGCCTTAAGAGTAGGCGATTATATTAAAAATGAGGTGTTGTAAAATTTAGGGAGGAGGTTCAGAATTGTCCGCTATGAACGAGGCCTATATTTAAAAACAACTAATAAGTGTAATTCCGTAAACCGTCCCATCAGAATTCTGTTGGTTAAAGAAACAAGAAAAGGTACTCGTTAGATTTAAGAAAAAATAATATGCTTCCATGGACCGATGTATTGATTCGTTTGGCTTTAGCTTCAATATTTGGTGCCTTGGTTGGCTTGGAGAGGGCAAGAAAAAATTGGACGGCCGGGATGCGTACCCACATGATGGTCTGTGCTGGTTCTTGTCTTATTATGATCGTCTCCGCTTTTGGATTTTCTGATATTTTAGGAACCGAACATGTGGCCCTTGATCCTTCAAGAATTGCGGCCCAGGTAGTTACCGGAATTGGGTTCATTGGTGCAGGTACGATTCTATTCCAAAAACAAGGTACAATTCGGGGGCTGACAACGGCTACGGGTTTATGGGTCGTCGCCGCAATAGGATTGGCAACAGGAGCCGGTATGTATTTCGCCTCAGGTGCTACAACGATTATTGCGTTGATTATTCTTTGGGCCTTAGAGCCATTGGAAAGAATATATGCCAAAAGATTTAAACATGAAATATTGACAATAATTACAGATTTGAATGTTGACAATTCCGGATTGTTAAAAAGAGTATTGAACGAAACTGAAATTAAGATCCAAAGTTTTACACTTGAAAGAAATGATGATCAGTTTATTTTTGAATTAAAATTAGACCATGTAAACACAACAGAAATAGCAGTCTTGATAAGCGAATTAAAGAAAGATAAAACGGTAAAAGAGGTTTTATGGAGCGATTGATCATTTAACCAAACTTTAAAAACATCCCAAAACAATAGTTGCAGACTGCTAATTTAGTAGCACTCCTTTATTACTTTATCCTATACATTTGGCTACAAATCGACATGGGGGAGTTTGCATTCTTGTGATTTTCTATTTCACCATTTAGATAAACTAAAGGACCGAACATGCTACGTTCCCATTTGAACTAGATTTTCTTGAATCACTTTAACTAGCGATTCTTGAGAGGATTACTTTATCCACTGGGGTTTGTTCAACTCACCGAAATTTGTAGCACAGTATTAAAAGGGGATGGATTACTAGTGATCCATCCCCTTTTTTATTTTTTTACTTCTACCGTATAATTCTTGTTTTCCCAATTATTGGTTTTATCCCAATGAAAGGTAAACTCGATTTTTTGAGCTTTTTTATTTCTTATTTTAATGTCGACCACAAAAATTCCGATTCCGGTATCCTTGGTCTGTGTGAAATGTTCGGTTTTCCAGCTATCATCGGTCCATATCACAGCGGCAGATGCCATAGTTTCTATCCGTAAATGTTTGCCGGACAACACGGTTTTTAAAGGATCGGTAAAGCGCCATACCTGAAAATCTACCTTATTTTTCTTGTTAAGATACCGTTCCTGGGTCAGGGACGGCATGTCAAATACGGTATTCTTGTTTATGGAAGCGCAAAGTTTCAGGTACTCTGCATGGGCCCAGGTAAGTGGCATGGCCGATCCTGAATGTTCTCCGAAGAACAGGCCCTTTTCGGGAATGTCTTCCGTATCCCAGATTTGTTCGGACAACAGGCTATTGTTTGAAAAGGCGTCCATAGCTTTGACCAATTTTTTGGCACCTTCTATGTTTCCGGCGGCAATTTCATAATGTCCCCGTTCCCCAGTCAGTAAAGGCCATGCGCGGCCTATGCCCGCCCCGTCGAATGGATCGCCGTTTTCGTGCTCCCCGTATCCGTCATTATTGTATCGGTGCCAGCAGGGACCGTTGGGGGTGTTTACCTTTAAGGTAGCATCGATTACCTTTAGCGTGTTCAGGATCTTGGGATCGTCCGCCGCACGGAGCCCAAAACGTACCAAAGCGAGTGCATCCACACTGATGAGCTCATTGACCTTTATTAGTCCCTTCCCATCGCGATGGTTTTTTAGGTCGATGGTACGATTTCCCAATTCGGAGGCCGGGATATCATGGAAGGGATTTAGCCGAATGTAATAGCCGTCCACATCATTGTCCTTTGCCAACTGGGTACCGGTAACATAGGTCAGGTCTTCAATAGTGCTGTTCCAGTAATCCGCCGTTTGAAGACAGTAGGCGGCCAAATGTTTATCATCGTTCAGTTCTGCCAGCTCTGCGCCCGCCAATAGTCCGGCTATCTCCGTAGCCATAGTGAACGGGGTAAATCCCTGTTCTTCCTCCCATCTGTCCTCGGGGGAATAGGGACCGTTCTGCACTAGAAAAGAAATTGCTTTTTTGACCAAGGGCCAGTACCGATTCATCTTGGTCTTATCAATGGCCCCACCCTTATGGCATTGGTACAGTTCTAAAATCGGCAGGGCCACCTGATCCATTTGCATCCCCTTCCAATTGGCGGAACCTTGTAACCACATATTCTGTGGCCAACTACCATCGGCATTTTGGGTTGCCATCAAATAGTTCACTATCCGTGCAACATCTTCTTTGGCCTGTAACGCCCGAAAACCACCGGAACTCTCCACTAGATCTCGGGGCCACACCACGTGATATCCACCTGCATCCCCATCTCCCTTGGATTCGCCCCACGGAATGGAAAGGCTTGCGATGATACCACCCGGATATTTTTTGGCATCGTGCATACGAAGTACCATGGCACTTACCTTGAAATCCTGCCCCGGTATCGTGTGTTGGTTTTTTTGCCATTGCTCCCATTCTTCCATATACGCTTTCTTGGCGGTATCAAAACCTCCCAGAAGGCTTGCTCGCGCATGGTGTGCGGCTTCGTCCTGTGTTTTTCCGAAACTGAGGGCCAATACGAACTCCGTGCTATCCGTGATATCGATCTCCCCGGTCAATGCTATATTTCCGTTAGCTGCATTGGCATATTCCCATTCCATTGTTTTGTGTTGGTGCAGGTCCGTCCACCCGTCCGAAGTACCTACATAGCCCACCGAACGTTTGATGAATTTGGAGGAACAAGCCAGTGCAAGGGTAATGCCCCCATGCTCTGCAAACAGCATGGATACCCCTTTGTGTTCGTCTATCCATCCAGAATTGTCGGCCCCCTGATCGTTCAGATGTGGGGCAAGCAGTACATATAGATGAAAAGAAATATTTTTTTGCTTGGGACTAAAGGTTACCTTTTGCAGTACCGTATCCCTTAAAGGATCGGCAATGATTTCCTTGGTAATTTGATACTTGTTTTCTTTGCAGGTATTCTTGACCTGATAGGCGGGTATCCCGGCCTTGAACATTTTTATCTCGTGCTGGGTATCTCTTTTCTCTTCCGAAAAAAATTCGTTACCATCGGTTACGATTAGGCCCATATCACGGATACAGGCAATATCTTCCCTTGGATAATAGACTTCGTTGAGAATACCGTGGCTGATAGTAAATGCCACATCGCTGCCGGCGTTGATTGATTTACCGATACCCGATTTTGAACTGGAGGTCCATTTGGGCGGTGTTCCTGTAGCACCGGGAGCGTTTTTTGTTTGTTGTTCCATCTTCCTGAATTTTTATGGGCAAGGCCCAAGATTAGATTCTAGGTTTCTATTCCGAAGGGAAAAATTTATTGCTGGATAGTCAAGATTTCCGCTTTCCGTCGCCTTAGGGGCGTTATTGGAATTACTCCCATAGATATTGCAATCTACATTAGTGCTACCAAAGTAGCACTTGTGGGAAAGTTTTCGATTTACTTTTACTCTCAAGGGAAGGGCGTTGGTGCCTCTGGTGGCTGGGGTATCAATAATGAATCGTCACAACTTTATTAAATACAGTATTTAAGTATTGCGTTATGGGTGCTGATTATCGTTTTAGGCGGCTTTTATTTGGGACATATCCCGTGGGTGCAAAAAACTTTATTTGGGTGGTATGGGTATAGTGGGCATAAGCATTATATCGGCAATTTTGGTAGGTCTTAGACAAACTGTAAAATGAATTTAAAATCATTGCGGAACACTGAAATAGGAAACCGATGTGTGAAACTCACGGATTACATCCATAAGCCCATCCGGAAAAATTCCAAACCAAATAACCAATATTCCCAAAACGACCAACACCAAAATTCCTGGTAGGGAGGAAACCTTGAATCGCTCTGCCAAGGCAATGGTATTTTCACTTTTCTTCATCATGACAACGATTACCCGTAGGTAATAGAACAATCCGATAACACTGCTTATCACCAGGATAAAAGCAAGCAGCCATTGGGCATCACTGGCTCCGGCCATTAATAAAAAATATTTGGACATAAAGCCAGCCGTAAGGGGAATCCCCGCCAGAGACAGAAAGACAATGGTAAATATCGTAGCTAGCAAAGGCCGTTTCCAATACATCCCTTCGTATACTTTGAGATCGACCTCTTCCGTAGCTGGCCGGGATACCAGCGTGATGATTCCAAAGGCCGTCAAAAGGGCTATTATGTTGATAACGGCAATCAACAAATACCCAAAATGCGCTATGGACGAGTAGGCGAGGATACGTTTTATGTTATTTTGCCAGAGGGCCAATAAGTTCCCCGCTAGCATTGACAGTATGGAAATAACCGTGAGAACCCATACAATTTTTTCATAACGATAAAGGTCGGCCATCACAAAAAATCGAAGCAACAAAGCCACCATGGCACCTTTGGAAATGGTTGCAATAAACATGGTTGCAGGGGAAGAAGCGCCTTCGTACACATCGGGCGTCCACATGTGGAAAGGAACGACCCCCAACTTGAATCCGATACCCACCAACATCATTCCCACTCCGGCCCCCATGATCAACATGGAAGTAGTCGTCAATGTTGGGGAAATAGTGGCCAATTCGGGGAAATACATAGTGCCGGTTACGGTGTAGATCAACGCCATTCCAAATAATAAAAAGGCTGCGGAAGTAGCTGCCAGGATTAGGTATTTGAGTCCAGCCTCTATAGCACTTGATTGTTCCCTGTAATATCCGATCAAGGAATACAACGAAATAGAAAGCAGTTCCAAGCTTACGAAAAATGAAATAAAATGGGTACTGATGACCATCATTGAGGCACCTAGAGTAGCCAGCATCAATAATAAATAGTATTCTTCTTTCCGTTTTTCAGAATAAAGATTTTGTAAGCCAATATGGCTGAAAACACCTACTGCAATAGCCGACAATAGAATCAATCCTTGATAATACATGGTAAAACGATCAACAAGGACCAATTCGCCAATGGCATGTGGAAATTCATCCATATTCAATAACAGGGTGCTAAAGGAAATGGCCAATACAATTAATGTGGAAAAGAACGTTAGGCGATGGCTTCGTCGTACAGCGATAAAAAGCAAGGTAAGGAGCGTGCCGCCGGCCAGTACGATCATGGGTAGTAACCATAAAATATCCTGTGCCGACATTGCTATTCGTTTTTAGAACTTTTTTTATTTAATTTTTCTACCTTTTCTTCACCTAAGAGCAGAACCGTTGTTGAGGTTTTCTTAAGTTCGGTATCCTCTTCCCCGACCTGTTGAATATTGTGAGAGGACGTACTTGCGATAATTTTTTGGACGGAATTTTTGGATACCCGAAGTACGGACATCGGAAACAGCCCCAGTACGATAATGATGATGGCCATGGAAACCATCATGATCATCTCGCGGAAACCCAAATCTGAAATCTGCCTTCCCTTGTACTCTTTTCCATAAAATACTTTTTGCATGATGCGGAGTGAATAAACGACCGACATGATCAATCCGATTGCTGCAATAACGACAAGTACCTCGTTGGAAGGGAATGAACCGATAAGAATCAAAATTTCTCCCACGAAATTTCCGAGTCCGGGCAATCCCAATGATGCCATTACAAATATCAACCCTAGGGTACCCATTCTCGGTGCCTGTGACCAAAAGCCTCCCATCTGGTCTATATCCCGTGTATAGATTCGGTCTTGAAGCGCACCAGCGATGATAAACAATCCCGCAATACTTACCGCATGGGCAATAATTTGCATGACTACCCCTTGCAACGCAATTTCATTAAAGGAGAATATTCCCAATAACATAAACCCAACATGGCTTACGCTTATGTAGGCAATCAATCGCTTTAGATCGGTCTGGGCAAAGGCAAGTTTTGCACCATATAAAATACTAACAACCCCAAGGATCATGGCCCAGGGGGCAAACTCTTGGGACGCTTCGGGAAATAGGGGTAGTACAAATCGGATTAGACCATAAGCTCCGGCATTCAACAGGGAGCCGGCAAGGATTATGCTTCCGGCCGTAGGTGCCTGGGTATAGGCATCCGGAAGCCAGCTGTGAAACGGTACGGTGGCCATCTTTACAATAAAGGCAAGCACGAAACCAAGCATCAGGATAAAACCTATTTGGGGTGCAAGTGTGGTACCCAGCAACTGTTCGTAATCAAAGGTATAAATGCCGGTATCCCGTCCATGTACAAAGTATAATCCCGCTATGGCTAAGAACATAAGCATACCGCTCGCTTGTGTAAAAAGAAAAAACTTAATGGAGGCATAGGTCTTTTTCTCATGTCCCCAAATACTGATAAGGAAGAACATGGGAATGAGCATCAGTTCCCAGGAAAAATAGAACAGGAAAAGATCAAAAGAAAGAAAAACCCCGGTGACCCCGGCCAATACGAGCATCAGGTTAAAGTGATAGAAACCTACCCTAGACGCCAGGATAGCGATAATTCCGAGAAACGCGTTGAGCAATAACATAACCAAGCCCAGACCATCGACCGCCAATTTGATCTGGATACCAAATGCGGGAATCCAGGCATGCGAATAACTTGCAATCCAATGCTGGCCTCCCGATAAGGGGCTGTAATCGAGCCAAAGCGCAATTATGACCCCCAATTGGGCAAGAATTGCCAGAAGGCAGATAATTCGGGGCAAGAGAGCGCTCCAACGTCCCAGCAGCCATGCGAGTAATCCGCTTCCAAACAATATTAATATAACGCAGATCAGTATCATGGATAAAATAGTATCATTAATGTTATAATTGCCCCGATTGCCATGACCATGGCATAACGGCGGACTTTTCACTTTTCCGTTTTGGAAATAGCTTAGTGTCTTATGCAATTGCCCAATGAATAAAGCCAGACCGCTATAAATCTGGTCTATAAAATCATTTTTGTCGATCCTGGAGAGGAATACGAGAGGGGCGACAATTGTTTTGTCATATACAAGATCGAAATCCCAACCCTTAAAGAGAAATTGCCGTATTGCGTTGAGTTTGGGTTCAGTTGCAAGTGAAGGTTTGTTGTAATACAGTTTGTAGGCAATTACTACACCCCCAATAGCAAGCAAAGCCGTTATCAACTGTACGATTAATTCTGTGGAACTTCCTAACGAATTGGTTTGGGGCATGGGTAATGTCCGTTCGACAAAGTTGGAAAATGGTGTAAAATTTCCCATGGTTTTAGGCAGGTCGATAAAGCCGCCAGCAAAAGATAGAAAAGCCAAAATAATCAGGGGAATCTTCATCCCGATTCCTGGGTGCTTGTCCGGTTCGGCCTTCGCTTGTCCATAAAAGGTCAAGAAGACCATCCGGAAGGTATAAATTGCCGTAATCAAGGCTCCTAATACCCCGGCAAACCATAACCAGATGGATCCGTTTTCGCTTGAATATGCCATCCATAAGATCTTATCCTTGCTATAAAATCCCGCGGTTATCAGAGGCAGGGCCGCTAACGAGGCAGAAGCGATCAGGAACGTCCAGAACACGACGGGCATTTTCTTCCGCAAGCCGCCCATTTTAAACATATTGTGCTCATCCTTTAATGCCCAAATCACAATTCCTGCCCCTAGGAACAATAAAGCCTTGAAGAAGGCATGGATCATAAAATGAAAAATGGCGGCAGACCAAGCACCAACGCCCAAGGCAAGGAACATATACCCAATTTGCGAAATGGTGGAATAGGCGAGTACCCGCTTAATATTGTGCTGGTACAAAGCAGATAGTCCGGCCACCAATAAAGTAACCGCGCCAATAATGGCAATGACATGCAGCACTAATGGAGCCAGTTCAAATAATACATGGGTACGTGCAATAAGGTAAACACCAGCGGTTACCATCGTCGCGGCATGAAGTAGGGCCGAAACCGGCGAAGGAGCCGCCATCGCATCGGGTAGCCAGGTCTGCAAAGGTAACTGGGCCGATTTGGCCATTGCCCCGACCAGAATAAGGAACGCGGTCGTAACGGCTATGCCAGAACCAACGGACCAAGTGTCGGGTGCTATCTTTAAAATATCCTGAATATTCAGCGTGCGGTAGGTCATAAATAAGATAAGGAGACCAATTATCAAAGCCACATCCCCGATGCGCGTTATAACGAACGCCTTTCTTGCCGCATAATCATTGACCGGATCCTTGTACCAATAACCTATCAAGAGATAACTACATAGGGTGACCCCCTCCCAACCAAGATATAGGAGAAGAAAATTATCGGCTAAAACAAGCAGGAGCATAAAGCCTATAAAGAGGTTCATAAAACTAAAGAACCGTACAAACCCCTCTTCCTTCCACATGAACTGGGCGGAGTATAAATGGATTAGGGCACCCACGAAGGTGACGACAAGAATGAAAACCATAGAAACGGTATCCAGGCGAAATGCGATATCCGCGGATAGGCCGGATACATCGATCCAGTTCCAGATCATTTGGTGATAAACGGCCGTAGTTTGGATATTCTGAATGAAATCGAATCCTATAAAAATCGTTATGATAGCGGACAGGACAATAGATCCTACTCCCACGACTGCAGAGCTACGGAGGGACAATTTTCCGCCAGCCAAAGTCAGGATCAAAGATCCCGTAAAAGGCAACGCCATGATCAGCCAAAGTAGTTCTATCATATGATTAATAGATTAAAATTAATTACTTGATTGTTAAATAGTTACGACTAACGATATTCTAGTATTAGAAACAATAAACAATAGACAAGAAACAAAACTTGTTCTTTGCAATATTGTGGTCTTGGCTCTTGGCTCTTGGTTCTTTCGTCTCGTTTTTAACCTTTCAAAGTTTTGGCAATATCGATATCCAACGACTGGAATTTTTTGAACATTTGAATAATCAACGCCAATCCTACCGAGACTTCGGCGGCGCTCATTGCCAATATAAAAATGAACATAACCTGTCCATCGGCTTGTCCCTGTGCCGCCCCGCCTACGATAAATGCTAATCCAGCCGCATTGAGCATTATTTCAATGGACATTAGTAGGAATATTACATTTCTTCGAATCAATACTCCCGCCAATCCCAGGCAGAATAGGATGGCAGCCAAAAGCATTCCGTGTTCTATCGGTATATTCATGATTTAAGATCTTTATCTTTTAAATAGCGGTGATAGACCAGTTTTTCTTTTTGACCAAGATGATAGGCCCCGATAATGCCGGCCATAAGGAGGAATGCTACGAGGTCCACGACCAAGATATATTTTGAAAACAATAGCTCGCCAACACTCTTTGGGGGTATCTCTAGAAGAACCGAGGAATGGAATTCTTTGCTTGAAAGTAGGTATACCATTTCGATCAACAAGATCAACACAATTATAGAAGGACCTACCCATGTTTTTGGCTTTAACAGCTCCCTTTCTTTTTTTTCTTCGGTCCCATTTACATTCAACATCATTACTACGAAAACAAATAAAACCATAATAGCCCCTGCATAGATAATCACTTCCAAAGCCGCGGCAAATGGTGCTCCCAGAACAAAAAAGATAACGGCGACCGCTAGTAAGGAAGAAATCAAGTACAATAGGGCGTGCACGGCATTCTTACCACTGATCACCTTGAGTGTAGCGATAATCGCCAAGATTGCGGCTATATAGAATACAGTGTTCATTTTTAATACTATTTTTTTGGTTCCGAGCCAAGAAACATGACTTTTTTAGTCTCACGTCTCACTTCTAATGTCTAACGTCTCACATCTAAATGAATTACGGCATCAATGCCTTCACATCTACTGGCCTGTTTTCATTTTCGCCTCCTCCTTTCATTTTCACCCCAACAGCAACCCCAGCTTCCTTATAGTAATTATAACCGTGATATTTCCCCTGACCATCTATCAGCAGATCTTCCTTTTCATAGACCAGGTTCTGACGATCATATTCACCCATTTCAAAATCTGGAATAAGTTGGATCGCATAGGTGGGGCATGCATCCTCACAATACCCACAAAATATGCAGCGGGAGAAATTGATACGGAAGAACTCGGGATACCTTCTTCCATTTTCATCTTCTGTGGCCTGGAGTGAGATACAGTCCACAGGACAGGCTGCTGCACATAGATAACATCCTACACACCGTTCTTCATGATCGGGATCTCTGGTAAGTACGATCCTACCTCGCCATCTTGGTGGCAAATAGGCTTTCTCCTCTGGGTATTGAATGGTTACCCTTTTATGGAAAAGGTGCAAAAAAACAGTCCATATAGATCTTAAAATACTAAACATAATTTCTTAGATTAAACTATTAGTCTATGTAATATATAATACAATTGCCCCCGTTATCAACAAGTTTAAAAGTGATAGAGGCAAAAGAATTTTCCACCCAAATGACATCAACTGGTCGTATCTGGGACGCGGCAACGAGGCTCGAAGCAGGATAAATATCAAAATGAACGCAAACATTTTGATAAGGAACCACACCACGGGCGGGAGGAAATCAAACCCCAGCCATCCGCCAAAGAACAGGGCTGTAATCAATGCCGAGATAAGGGTTATTCCCAAATACTCGCCAACAAAAAACATCCCGAACTTCATGCCCGAATATTCAGAATGGTATCCTGCCACCAATTCACTTTCCGATTCGGGTATATCGAACGGCAGGCGATGGGTTTCCGCTACCCCTGCAATAAAAAATATCACAAAGCCAAAAAATTGTGGAATAAAAAACCAGATATTCTTCTGTGCGTTCACGATCTCGGTCATGTTGAATGAGCCCGTAAGAATGACGACCCCCATTAGGGACAGCCCCATAAAAACCTCATAAGAGATCATTTGGGCCGCACCCCTTATGGAACCCAAGAGAGAATATTTGCTGTTGGACGCCCACCCACCTAAAACAACACTAAAGGCCGCTATGGAAGACATTGCCAGAAAGAATAACAAGCCAATATTAAGATCGACTACTTTAATAATCGGTGTAAATGGAATAATAGCAAAACTCAATAAAATAGTAATCATGGCAATGGAAGGCGCCAGCACAAAAACCTTTTTATCGGCAAATTTTGGTATCCAATCTTCTTTAAAGAAAAGCTTGATCATGTCCGCAACCACTTGCAACGATCCAAAATAGCCTACCCTGTTGGGACCATAACGATCTTGCCAGAGCGCCAACATTCTCCTTTCAACCCAGATTAAGCTGCTTGCAATACTTACAAGGACCAACAGTATGCCAATGACGATGAATATATGAGACCAAGTTTCATTCATCTTTTACTTTTTTAAATGATGTCCAAAAAGGAAACTCGATCCCTTCTGTCATTTTTAACCCTTGCGGCAATCCGATCGTTCCTGGAGCCATACCTTTGTTCAATATCACGGGAAGGACGTACGCTTCCTTGTTCCAAGTGATTTCGACGAGGGTTCCTTCCGTTATTCCCGCTAACTTGGCATCGTCATCATTCAAAGCAACATAGGGTTTCGGTACCCTTTCCTTGACGGCCGAACTCTGTGCGCTCAAATCATCCGATCCAAAAATATGGTACAGTGGAAGTACCTGCCATTTTCCTTCCTTTTTAGAAAAATGGGCTGGGATGGTATCAAAATAATCGATTTTGGTATCTTCCTTTGGATTAAACAAGCGTAACCCCGGATTTCCCCCGTGCAATGCGCCGCCTACCTCAATCTGATACTTGTTTATTGCCTGAACAGAGTTCCATCCGGGTACCCGATAGAAGGGTGTTATAGGGGCAGGAGGAACGCCAGAATAACCCTCCATAGAAAATGATAGAGCAGAATCCTTATCTTTCGGGGATTGTGGTTCGTTTACATCAATATTTGCATGCATGGCGGTCCGGCCACTATACCGACTTGGCTCCCGAGGTATTTTTTGGGTGCCTTTCCTAAAATCCTTGTCTGGGGCAACGTCTTGTATCCCTTCCAATGCGGGAAATACCGCCATCATGCGTTTTACGATATCCTCTAAATGCATAGCTGGCTGATGGCCATTATCTGAAGTTATACTATGTAGCCATTGCCAACTGCTTTGAACGTCATTGTCCGGAATATGGACTTTGTAAAAACGTTGCGCCCTTCCTTCGTTGTTGATTACCGTGCCGTCAGCTTCAGCGAATGTTCCTGCCGGAAGAACATAGGTGGATCGTTCGGTGGTTTCATTAGGTAAATAATTCAGGGCTATGCTATTTTTATACGATTCAAAAAATGTATCCACCTCCTTTTTGCCCTTTCTGTGATAGAGATCATTTTCCAAAATAATTACGGTATCACCAGCCTCTTGTTCTGTTTTTTTAAATGCTTCCCCCAAGAATTGATCGGAAATCATGGACAGTCCTATGGAATTTGCTTCCGGAACTATATATACAAGGCCAACATCCTTGCCTTGGTCTTTTAATGCAAAGGCAATGTTTGCCGCAGCTTCGATTATGGTGGAGTTGTATAAGCTTATGCCGGATACAATCAAGGGTTTTTTAGCGGCGAGCATGGCCTCAGCAATAGTTTTAGCCAACTTTTCCTTATCAGTATCCATTTCGACATCCTGTTGGTCCTTATTGATCTTATGGGCTACTGAATATCCCAACCGGGCGATATTATCTGGGTGGTCATGATAGGTAGTAGCAATTTCGTCCAGTTTGGTCTTATGGGCTGTAGCAATAAAAAAAGGACCTTCTGCATTCTGATCTATCTCCCTAACGGCACCACTTTCCCAATTTGGAATTTTCAACTTCTCGGCCACCTCATCGGGCTTGTTCTTAGCGGCTTGTCTTAGGTTTAGGGCAAGCATCGGTGCAGTATTGGTAACATCCTCTCCCAAAATAAGTATGGAATCATAATCTTTTGTTTCGCCCAAGGAAGGTGTTTTGACTTTTCCGGTACTTAATATTTTAATGATTTGTTGAATTAGTATTCCTTCGGCACTTGGAATTCCCGCATAAAAGTTTTTAGCACCCACCCATTGCAGTAATAAAAAATTTGATTCCAAGGATGCTTTGGGAGATCCGATGCCGATCAATCTTTTCCCATCGGAAGTCATTTGCTTTATTTCTTCGATGGCCTGTTCCTTGGATATTTTCGTTTGTGTTTCCTTTTCTTTTTTGAACGCCGATAGAATTCTTTCCTTATTGTTCACATACTCGTAACCGAACCTTCCACGGTCACAAAGAAAATATCCGTTGACATCCCCATTATAACGAGTTAATGTTCTTCTTATGGTACCATATCGTTCGGAGACGATGATATTACAGCCAACGGCACAATTATGGCAAATTGAAGGTGCATTGGTAAGATCCCATTTTCGTGTAAAATGCTTCCTCAGGGTCTTATCGGTAAAAACGCCCGTGGGGCATACCTCTACTAAATTGCCACTAAATTCATTCTCCAATACCCCTGGCTCCTGACGACCAAAATAGAGGTCGTCATGTGCTGCAAAAACATCCAAGTCTTTGCCGCCTGCATAGTCCTTATAAAATCGGACGCAACGGTAACATTGAATGCAACGGTTCATTTCGTGTTCAACAAAAGGGCCCAAGTATTGATTGTTGTGCGTTCTTTTCGAGAATCGAAACCTACGGTAAATATGTCCGGTCATAATGGTCATATCCTGTAAATGGCATTCCCCGCCTTCGTCACAAACAGGGCAATCGTGCGGATGGTTGATCATAAGGGCTTCAATATTGGCCGCCCTCAACTTTTTGGCTTCGGGCGCTTCAATGGAAATACGTAGACCGTCAACAATGGGCTCCATACAGGCCATGAACAATTTCCCTTTTGTGTCGTCTTTGTCCTTGTATTTAATGATTGCACATTGACGGCAAGCGCCAACCGATTCCATTGCGGGGTGCCAGCAAAAGTAGGGGAGGTTCATCTTCAGCGACAGGCAGGTTTCCAACACGTTTTTGTCAGTACTTACCTCATAGGCATTATCGTCTATGGTTATTTTGGCCATCATGATTTATAAGGGCATTTATGTTCATTAATATGTCTTTCAAAATCTTCCCTAAAATATTTTAGGGCACTCTGCAATGGTTCCATAGCGCCAGGAGCTAAAGCGCAAAAAGTATTTCCTGGAGCCATATATTCGGTATGAAAAGACAACACATCTAGGTCTTCCATTTTCCCTTCCCCGTTTTCAATGGCTTGGAGCAACTTGACCGTCCAGGGGAGGCCTTCCCGGCAAGGGGTGCACCATCCACAGGATTCCTGGGCAAAGAATCGCTCCAAGCTCAGCACCATCCCTACAGGACACGTTTTATCATCCAGAACTATGATGGTACCCGTACCCATCCGACTACCATTTCTGCTCACGCTTTTAAAATCCATGGGTTCGTCCAAATGTTCTTCTATTTGAAAATCGGTGGAGCCTCCACCGGGCAATACCCCTTTAAACTTATATCCATCCAACATTCCCCCTGCATGGACTTCTAGTATTTCGCGTAGGGAAGTGCCCAAAGGAAGTTCCCATAGACCGGGATTTTTCACTTTTCCACTTGCACCATAGATTTTGGTACCCCCTTCATCCGTTTTGCTCAAATTCTTGAACCATTCTGCTCCATTGACCAATATTGGAGGCACGTTGAACAGGGTCTCCACATTATTTACCGCGGTAGGCTTGGCAAAAAATCCACTCACCACTGGATGTGGGGGTTTTGATCTGGGATTGGCTCTTTTACCTTCCAGCGCATTCAGTAGTGCGGTTTCTTCCCCACACATGTACCGACCAGCGCTAATATGGAGCGACATGTCCAGGTTGAATTTACTTTTTAGGATATTTTCTCCTAAATATCCCGCATCATAGGCTTCTTGAATTGCGATTTTAATAGCTTTGGCAGCTTTGTGGTAGGCCCATCTAAGAAAGACATAGCTATATTTTGCCTGTATAGCATAAGACCCAATGATAATTCCTTCTATCATTTGATGGGGATTATTTTCCATCAGGAATCTGTCCTTGAAACTTCCTGGCTCCATTTCATCGGCATTTGCAACGAAATACTTTGGGGTTGGGGCATCTTTCCCCATGGGTACGAGGCTCCACTTTTTACCGGTTGGAAAACCTGCGCCGCCGCGGCCTTTAAGCCCAGAGTCCTCTACCATTTTCGAGACCTCTTCGGGTTTTAATTTCAATGCTTTTCGCAATCCCTCATAGCCACCCACTTTTTCGTATTCTTTCAGCGAAAGCCAGGTATTATCCTTTTTAAAATGTTGCGTCAAAGGCCTTTCCATATGGTTCAGCATTTAAGATGATTTATGCTACCTATTCATATTTATTTAAAATATCATCGAGTTTATCCACTGTCAAATCCCGATGCAGATCTTCATCGATTATAAATGCCGGAGCATGGTCGCATGTACCCAGGCAAGTAATGGTCAACAATGTAAAGCGATCATCTGTGGTTGTTTCCCCGTAGCCGATGCCCAGCTTGTTTTTTATATATGCAGCAATTTTTTCATATCCCATGATATAGCAGCTCACATTATCACAAATAAGGATTACGTGCCGACCTACCGGCCTTCGGAATATTAAATTGTAATATGTAGCAACACTATCAATTGCGGCCGGTGACATCTCTAATATTTCTGCGAGTTCCTTCAACGCTTCATCAGAAACCCACCGTTGTCTCTTTTGGATGATTTTCAATCCCTCGATACAGGCTGCACTTTTAACGGGAAAATGTTTGAACGTATCCTGTATTTCCGATATTTCTTTCCTTGATAACACTTTGTTTTCGGTCATTTTATAACATTTATCGATCTACATCGGAAAGCACATAATCCACACTCCCCAATATGGACATTAAATCAGGTAGTGAATAACCTTTACTAATTTCCGGTACAAACTGCATGTGGGGGAAAGAGGGCGTCCGGATCCTTGTCCTGTATGAAGTTGTATTGCCATCTGAAAACAGATAGTACCCATTGTTCCCCTTGGTCGCTTCTACAGAACAAAATGCCTCCCCAGGAGGGATAACAGGTCCCCAAGAGGTATGCACGAAATGATGTATCAAGGTTTCTATATCCTTCATGGTGCGATCTTTTCTAGGAGGTGTAGTGAGCGAATGATCTGATTTATAAGGTCCCTCCGGCATATTTTTAAGACATTGTTGAATTATCCGCAAACTCTGTCTCATTTCCTCGATTCGCACTTTTGCCCGGTCGTAGCAATCCCCATTTTGACCAGTAGGAACGTCGAATTCAAAATTCTCGAAACCAGAATACGGTTGTTTTTTTCGAAAATCCCACTCAAATCCAGTAGCCCTTAAGCCTGGCCCAGTTATGCCCCATTCAATCGCCTCCTCTGTGGAATATACACCGATGCCCACCGTTCTTGCCTTAAATATCCTGTTTCTCATTATTAGACGGTCGTACTCCTTTAGTTTTGGAGGAAAGTAGTCGATGAATTGTTGGATCAGCTTTTCCCATCCCTTGGGAAGATCCTGGGCGACACCCCCGATTCGAAACCAATTGGGATGCATTCTAGCCCCGCAAATCGCTTCCACAATTCCAAGTACTTTTTCTCTGTCATTAAACATCAGGAAAACAGGGGTCATCATTCCCAAATCCTGTACAAAAGTCCCGTACCAGACTAGGTGGCTCGATATTCTGAACACTTCGCTCATCATGATCCTAATCACTTTTGCCCGGTCGGGGATTTCAATGTCAGCCAGTTTTTCTACGGCCATTACATAGGGAAAATTGTTCATTGCACCACCCAAGTATTCTACCCGATCGGTGTAGGGGATGTAGGTGTGCCACGACTGGCGTTCCCCCATTTTTTCGGCACCCCGATGGTGAAATCCGATATCCGGCACAATTTTTACTATATCTTCCCCATCCATTTGCAGTACCAGCCTCAAAATACCGTGGGTTCCGGGATGTTGTGGCCCAACATTTAAGAACATAAGCTCGTCTTCGCCAAGTGTGCTGTCCAAACCCCAATTTTCTGGCTTAAAAAGAAGCGCTTCCTCTTCCCTTTGTTGTTTGCTATCGGGAAGGGTATAAGGAGGCATTTCAGTAGCCCTAGCGGGATGGCATTTCTGTAAAGGATGACCTTCCCAAGTTTGCGGCATCAATATCCTGCGCAGATCTGGATGGCCGGTAAACTTTACGCCGAAGAGATCATAGACTTCCCTTTCATACCAGTTGGCAGCGGGCCAAACGCTTGTGATCGATCGAATACTTGGTTCCGTTGATGTCAGGGGCACTTTTAACCGGATAAATTCGTTCCGTTCAAAAGAGAGCAGCTGGTAAACGATCGTAAACCGGCTTTCTGGTTGTCCTTCCCGATGGTTACGCGCCTGCTCGTCTATCGCAGTAAGGTCGTACAGCATTTTATAAGGCAATTCTATCTCATTTTTTAGATAGGTAAGTACTTCAACGATAGAATTGGGATGTATCCACAATGTTGGGATCTTATCCTTTGTTTCCTGTAGGGTTAGGATTGCCTCCTTGAATTTATTTTTTAATATGGAAACGATATAGGCCATCTATTGATACTATTGGCTATTTGAAATATTGTTACTTATACTTTATTAGCTACTAAACCCCATCAGGACTTCTTATTTCCGTCATTTTCAATCTTTCCGGTCCTCGTAGATCTTTCATTGAAATATCTTCGGGTTTAATAATACCCTGATGGCCAATTTTCCAATTCAACGGTCTTCGTTCCTTACCCACCTGTTCGCGCAATAACAATATTGCTTCCAAGAAGGCATCAGGTCTTGGGGGACATCCCGGCACATATACATCTACGGGCATAAATTTATCGACCCCTTGCACCACGCTGTAGATATCGTACATTCCGCCCGAATTGGAACAGGCGCCCATGGAAATAACCCAGCGGGGCGCCATCATTTGTTCATATAATCGCCTAATGACTGGAGCCATTTTTATAAATACCGTTCCTGCCGTGATCATCATATCGGCTTCCCGTGGGGTACCTCGTATTACCTCGGCACCAAACCTTGCAATATCGTACTTACTGGTAATGCTGGTCGCCATCTCTACATAACAGCAAGACAATCCAAAATTGAAGGGCCAAATAGAGTTTTTTCTACCCCATGCCACCATGCTTTCCATATTGGTCAAAATGACATTTTTCTGGAACGCTTCTTCAAATGAACTGCTTCCTATTACCGTTGTCGTTGGATTGTTTACATTACTTGTCCACCATTTCATACGATTACATTTAGTTTAAATTTTCTTTTTTCTTTGTACTCATATCCTTCATCGAGATATTTCTTAACTGCTCGTTTCATGCAGATTCCCATTCTTTATCCTTTCATGATAAGCCTTGAGGATTTTCTTGCCGTCGGGACCGAAATCCAAAGCTCCCATTTTCCAGATATACAGCAACATAAAACCTAGGACCCCTATGAAAATTACTATGGCAACATAGCCGGCCCAACCTGCTTCGCGAATTGAAATGGCCCAAGCTATAATGAACACGCCGGCTACGTCAAAAATGACAAAAAACATGGCGACTAAATAAAAATGGATAGGAAAATGTATTCTGGCAGATCCGGTTGCCTTAATGCCCGACTCGTACACCTCATCGGTAGCGGTTTCTTTATGTCGTTCGCCCAAAAAATAGGCGATTCCCAACATGCCACCTACTAGCAAGAGCACAGCGATACCGTACAAAAGCAAAGGCCATAACAATTGCGTTTGATTAGTTTGTCCGATCATAGTAACGAAAAGATATATCCTTAAAATTAAAAACACTCGCTCATAAAAGTAGTTGCATATAATAAAAGGTTAACCCAAAGGCTGTCTAGGTTTGTGTCATTCGCCTGGTCTATTGATGGTCACCTTTACTTAGGAATAAATATATGCACTACACCAAACTAGGATTGCTACTTAAGTAGCAGTTCGGCCATATTTTATTAAATTAAAATGTTCTATGGATATTTTAGGAACAAGATTGGTTTTGACAAGGAATATGGGACCGGCCTTTTTGAACAAGGCTCGATGAAGTAACATTCAGAATACAAAGATTTCCGAGATGTATTCTTGTTAAATAAAGGAGTTGTGCTACTAAAGTAGCAATGTCATAGAATCTGTCATCGTAATTTTATGACATTGAAAAAGTCAAAATTTAGTTGTTGAACTCAAGACGAGTTCATTGAAAAAGCAATTATATAAGCCCAAGACTTTATAAGAAAACTGGATAACACTATTTTTTAGATGGTGTTGGATTCCTCCCTGATTCCGGAACAACAGGTTGTTTATATTGATGACATAGAAATATTCGTTGAGTTGGCAAAAGATTGGGGCATTCCATGTATCCGTCGTAAAAATTGTTTGTCAACCGTTGAAGCATTAGCTGCTGTAAGCCGGACAATCGATCAAAATAATAGCATCCATGGCTAAAGATTCATTTGTATTAACGATTAACGGCGGTTCGTCAAGCATCAAATTTTCTTTGTACAGGATCAATGAATCCCTTGAGCAGTTGCTTTATGGAAGTATAGAAAACATCGGCACTAATAAAGCAAAACTCAATTTTAATAACAATAAAGAACAACAAAAAAACAGTTTTGATATTGACGCGGCCGATCATGACCAGGCTGCAAATCATCTGATTGACTGGCTAGAGAAACAGAAGGATTTTACTTCGGTTACAGTGATAGGGCATCGCATTGTTCACGGGATGCAACATACCGATCCCGAATTTATCACAGAGGACCTGTTGAACGAATTAAAAAAGATCAGCGTCATTGATCCCGAACATCTGCCCGAAGAAATTAAATTGATAGAAGTATTTAAGAAGCGCCATCCGGCTATAAAACAAATAGCTTGTTTCGATACCTCTTTCCATACTTCCATGCCTGTGGTTGCAAAGTTATTATCCATTCCCCGCCGCTATTATGAAATGGGAATTCGCCGCTATGGTTTTCACGGTCTTTCTTATGCTTACTTAATGGAAGAACTTAAACGCATAGCAGGAAACGAAGCCGCAAAAGGCAAAATAATTTTAGCACATCTCGGCAGCGGTGCAAGCCTTGCAGCAGTGAGAGATGGAAAAAGCAGGGACACCAGCATGGGTTTTACCCCAACGGCCGGATTGCCCATGGGCACGCGTTCCGGAGATTTGGATCCGGGGGTTGCCTGGTATTTAATGCAACATGAAAATCTTAATCCAATGGAATTCAATCATTTGATCAATCACGAATCGGGTCTCTTGGGAATATCGGGAACAAGCTCGGACATGCGGGAACTAATGACTTATGAAGATGCCGATAGCCGTGCCGCCGAAGCGATCGAACTATTTTGCTATCAAACAAAAAAATGGATCGGCTCCTTTGCAGCGGTACTCGAAGGCTTGGACATATTGGTATTTTCCGGTGGCATTGGGGAACATTCCCCCGAAGTGAGAAGTAAAATATGCGACGGTCTTGAATTTCTGGGAATAGAATTGGATGAGATAAACAACATGAACAATAAAACACTTATTTCCTCGGACAAGAGTAAGGTAAAGGTATATGCTATTGAAACCAACGAGGAATTAATGATTGCGAAAATGTGTTGCGGAATTTTGAATTACTCAGTTAAAAAAGCGAAGGCACAAGCATAAATTAAATTCGAAAATGAAATGCTGGAATGATATAACTATTATGCCTAGTTGTATAGAATATAAGTGGAATAAGGTATGTTTTTTTAGTATTGATAAAAGTATCTAATAATTAAATAAAAATAAAAATGAAAGCACTAAGAACAATAGCATTGACGATTACTTTATTAGCCCTATTCTCATCCTGTCAGTCACCATCGGCCCAAGCAAAAGGACTTTCGGATAAAGAAACAAGAAATGAAATCATGGCTACAATTGCTAATGATAGCATGATGTCGAACGAAATGATAGGAGCAATGATAAATAGCAAAAATGGCAAGATGATGTTGCAGCAACATCAAATGATGACGATGGGCAACCAAAGCTCAATGATGAATATGATGAAAGATAATCCGGCCATGATGCAAAGTATGTTGTCAGCCATGATGGAAATAGCAAAAAATGATACCACTATGATGTCCGGAATGATTAAAACAATGAATGGAAATCCGCAGATGCAGGGAATGATGCAAAATATGATGGGTAATAACAGGATGAATGGCATGAAACATATGGGAGGAATGAGTAACTGATCGAATTATTTACTGAAATACATTAAAATTTAAAATTATGATGCACAATAACGAACATTACTATTACTGGGGAATGCATATGGGTTGGTGGTTTTTTATGCTTGTCATTGTTATACTGATAGCATGGTGGATTATCTCGTCCCAAAAAAGAAAATAAAAAATGATCATTATAAAAAAATATCATGGAAACAGAAATTATAAATAAAGCGGTTGAAACCCTTTCACCTGAGTTATTGCAAAAAATGAATGCATATTGGCGTGCTGCCAACTATCTATCAGTCGGGCAAATTTATTTGTACGATAACCCACTATTAAAAGAGCCTCTAAAACTGGAACATGTAAAACCTATGGTTCTCGGGCATTGGGGTACTACTCCGGGACAAAATTTTATTTATGTACATCTCAACCGGATCATAAAAAAATACGATTTAGATATGTTTTACATCGCCGGCCCCGGTCATGGCGGCCCTGCTATTGTTGGAAATGTTTATTTGGAAGGTACCTGGAGCGAAGTATATCCAAACGTAACACAAGATGAAGCCGGGTTGAAAAAGCTATTCAAACAATTCTCTTTTCCCGGTGGTATTTCCAGCCATGTGGCGCCTACAACGCCAGGCTCTATACATGAAGGGGGAGAACTGGGTTATTCATTGAGCCACGCCTTTGGGGCTGCGTTCGACAATCCCGATCTGATCGTTGCCTGTGTCGTTGGTGATGGCGAAGCGGAGACGGGTCCTTTGGCCACTTCATGGCAATCAAATAAATTGCTGAACCCCATTAACGATGGAGCAGTATTGCCTATTCTCCACTTGAATGGTTATAAAATTAGCAACCCGACCATATTGGCCCGTATCGAAAATGAGGAGCTGGAACAATTTTTCAGAGGCTGCGGATGGACTCCCTATTTTGTAGAAGGCGATGATCCTGCAACCATGCATCAACTCATGGCAATAGCAATGGAGAGAGCAATCGAAGAAATACATCGTATCCAGGGAAGAGCAAGAGATACCAAGGATAACACCAGGCCACGGTGGCCAATGATCGTATTTAAATCCCCCAAAGGTTGGACGGGACCTAAAGTGGTGGATGGCCTTCAAATTGAAGGTACTTTTCGTGCCCACCAGGTTCCGATTATAATAGACGCAGATCATCCCGATCATGTGGAGCTTTTGGAAAGCTGGATGAAGAGCTATAGGCCAGAAGAATTATTTGATGAAAACGGCCGGTTAATGCCCGAGTTGGCAGAGCTGGCACCAAAAGGCGATCGAAGAATGGGTGCCAATCCGCACACTAACGGAGGTCTACTTTTGAAAGACCTTCATATGCCAGATTTCCATGATCACGCCTTGCATGTTCCTTCCCCCGGAGCGGTAATGGGACAGGATACCATGGTACTTGCAAAGTTTTTGAGAGATGTAGCTACGCTGAACCGCGACCACCACAATTTTCGCATATTCGGTCCGGATGAAACCTTGTCGAACCTATTGGAGGCGATTTTTGAAGCTACCAATCGTCAATGGAATGCACGAACCAAAAAGTATGATGAGTTTCTTTCACCCTCTGGTGAGGTGGTGGATTCTATGTTGAGCGAGCATCAGTGTGAGGGTTTTCTCGAAGGATATTTATTAACAGGTAGGCATGGATTGTTTAACAGTTATGAGGCATTTATCCGCATTATCGATTCCATGTTCAGCCAGCATGCCAAATGGCTTAAAGTAACATCGGAACTACCTTGGAGAAAAAAAATTTCTTCTATGAATTATTTGCTGGCCTCCCATGTATGGCAACAGGACCACAATGGCTTTACCCACCAGGACCCCGGGTTTCTTGGTCATGTCATCAGTAAAAAGGCAGACATCGTAAGGGTTTATTTGCCACCGGATGCAAACTGCCTCTTATCTGTTTTTGACCATTGCCTGCGCAGCCGCCATTATGTAAACGTTGTGGTAGCAGGCAAACATCCGCTTCCCCAATGGCTAACAATGGATGAAGCGGTGGTGCATTGTACCGAAGGCATTGGAATTTGGCAATGGGCCAGCAACGATCAGGGCGTTGAACCCGATGTGGTAATGACATGTTGTGGTGATACGCCAACGCTAGAATTACTGGCAGCAGTTTCGATCTTACGGGAACACCTCCCCGAAGTCAAAATAAGGGTGGTGAACGTAGTGGATCTGATGAAACTACAATCCAGTTCAGAACATCCACATGGATTGAGCGATCAGGATTATGACTCCATTTTCACCAAGGACAAACATATCATATTCAATTTTCACGGGTATCCCTGGCTGGTGCATCGTCTCACGTATCGCCGCACAAACCACAATCTTCATGTAAGGGGTTATAAAGAAGAAGGAACCATTACCACGCCTTTTGATTTAAGGGTACAGAATGAAATTGACCGTTTTCACCTAGTAATCGATGTAATAGACCGCTTGCCGCATCTGGGCAGCAAGGGCGATTATCTGAAACAACAATTACAGGATAAACTGATCGAACATAAACATTATGTAAGTGAACACGGAAAAGATATGCCTGAAATCCTCAACTGGAAATGGAAAACAGCGAATAGAAAAATGGTTAATCGAAAATAAATCAAACAATAATGACAACTGGAAAAAAATTGGGCGTTTGGATGGATCATGCACATGCGCACTTGATGGAATATGCCGACCCTATGGTTACAAAAGTCGTGACCTCAAATTCCACCTATGAGGAAAAAGAAAAAACATTGCGGAAGAGTGAAAATATGATGCATAATAAGGATCGGCAACAAGTATCCGAATATTATAAGGAAATAGGTGAATCTATTAAAAATTATGATGAGGTGCTATTGTTTGGTCCTACCAATGCCAAAGTTGAGCTCTTCAACATTTTAGAAGCTGATCGAAGTTTTTCAAAAATAAGGATTGAGCTAGAACAGGCAGATAAAATGACGGAGAACCAAGAGCATACTTTTGTCAGGGAATATTTTTCAAAACAGCCTCTATAGAATGATTTAAATTTTTGAAGGCAATTTATTAAAGATTTGAAGCAAATGGATAAACAAATATTAAAAGATACGATCGAGCAACTGTTTTCTAATGGTAAAGGGCTCCTTGCGATGGATGAAAGCACTCCGACCTGTAACAAACGTTTTGCTGCGGCCGGAATTCAGCAAAACGTCGAGATGCGACGTAAATACAGGGAACTGATCGTTACTACACCAGATTTGAACGAAAGCATAGGTGGTGCCATTTTGTATGATGAAACCATTAGACAGCAAACAAAAAGTGGTGAACCGATAGCAATTGTGTTGATGAATGCAGGGATTATTCCAGGAATAAAATTAGATAAGGGAGCTAAACCATTGGCCCGTTTTCCGAATGAAAAAGTTACGGAAGGATTGGATGGTTTAAGGGAGCGTTTATCAGAGTATAGAACGTTGGGTGCCCGTTTTGCCAAGTGGCGAGCCGTAATAGCAATAGGTGATGGTATTCCAACCACAGCCTGTATCAAGGCCAATGTTCATGCATTAACAAGGTACGCTGCGTTATGCCAAGAGGCCGATATTGTACCTATTGTTGAACCTGAAATATTGATGGAGGGAAATCATTCAATACAACGTTGTTACGAGATTAAGCTCAAATCAAAATAACGTTGATGAAGTAGCCGAAGCGACAGTAAATTGTTTGCTTGCATCGGTTCCAGCGGCTGTGCCTGCCATTGCATTTTTATCTGGTGGACAATCGCCCGAAGAGGCATCCGAGCACCTTAATGCCATCAATAAAAACTTTAAGGATCGTTTGCCATGGATAGTTGGTTTTTCTTTTGCAAGAGCCATTCAACAACCAGCATTGGCTGCTTGGAAAGGGCAACAAGCAAACGTGGAAGAAGCACAAAAGTTACTATATCACCGTGCTAAACTAAATGCTGCGGCAATCCGAGGCGAATACAATCCAGCAATGGAATAATATTAAAGAAGAAAAGGACCTGGTAAGAAATGAGTCCTTACATTTTTATCGCTTACAAACATCCTTAGACAAGCCTGGCACTGTTTGGTGCTATTGTAATATACTTATGGTTTTGATGATGCTATCAATTATAAAACTGTTATTGATCTAAAAGTAGCCATTTCAAAATCATGCCCTAAAGGGGTGGATATTTATTACGATAATGTTGGAGGTGAAATATCGGATGCAGTTATCAGCAACATCAACTTTCATGCACGTATCCCATTGTGTGGCCAAATTTCACTGTCACTTGGCAAAATGGTTAAAAGAGGGAAAAATAAAAATTAATCAGACCATAGTTCATGGCTTTGATCAGTTGCCAACGGCAATGCTGGGGTTGTTAAAAGGTGCCAATATCGGCAAAATGATTGTTGAAGCATAACTTGATCTAAAAGAATTGAACACTATTTAAAATCAGAATGTAATTACTAATGTAGCTGCGCTCATAAAAAAAAAGAAAAATGAAACAGAAAAATAAGAAAATAGAAAAATTATTATCAGCTCATATCGAAGAAAATATTTCAGATAAAGAAAGAGCTGGAGCAGAGAATTATGCTTTTCCCGATTATCCACAATATCCTACATCCGACGATATTTATAACAAAGAAAAGGAAGTGGATTTAAATACCGAGGATCTTAGTAAAATCAAAGACAATAGTGATAAACAAGGAGAGCGAAATGAAAAAGACTTTCAGGAAGATGTAACAGGTGAAGACCTTGATGTGCCAGGTTCCGATGCCGACGAAGCCGAAGGAAATTCCGGAAGTGAGGATGAAGAAAATAATTATTACAGTTTAGGAGGAGACAATCATATCTTGAAGAGGATAGGGGAGAATGAAAAATCAGTATTGCACAATTATGGATTGGTTGGTCCAGCAATGGCAGAGATCATGGCAAAGATTCGATTTAAAATTCTAAACGATGATACCACATTTTACAGAAGCTGAAAAAGCAATGCAATATCCTGAGGACAGGAGATTTTATGTAAGGTTAAAACCGTACATGCTTCTTATAATAGGTATGGTTCTCATTGGTTCTATTGCTATTGCCTGGATACAATATTTATTTTTTGCACTACCGCCTGATCCGTCTTTGTCTTTTTCTCCGGTCGCATCTGCGGGAGAGCCTTCCGGTTTTCCGGGGTGGATCAATATAAGCCATTGGGTAAATTTCTTTTTCCTGGTTTTAATTATAAGAAGTGGGCTTTCTATTTTAGTAGATCATCCAAGATTATACTGGAATAACGGATGCGGCCCCGATACCCAATGGATTCGGTTCACGCCGAAAAAAATCCCACTAGACAAAGTGTGGACAGCAAAGCAAGATTCGCGTTATATCAGCCCTATAGTGGGTTTGCCTGGCTATCGCCATACCGTGGGCATAGCAAGATCGTGGCATTTTCTTACTATTCCCTTTTTTATTTTAAATGGGATTATTTTTATTTTTCTTTTACTCTATACCAATCAATGGGAACGATTGGTTCCCACTTCGTGGCAGATAATCCCCGATAGCTGGAATGTATTTGTACATT
>CAJDXC010000002.1_pt1 | contig 40898 bp, 38 predicted proteins | sample 7391681 | NCBI WGS metagenome assembly CAJDXC01 (sample SAMEA7055742, study PRJEB34461) | soil metagenome | biome: terrestrial ecosystem; feature: Peninsula; material: soil | place: Antarctica | collected 2016 | reverse complement strand
GGTAAAACCTCCTTGGGGAAATCTGTTGCAGAAGCCCTGGGCAGGGAATATGTGCGTATGTCCTTGGGCGGAATGCGCGATGAGGCCGAGATCAGGGGGCATCGTAAAACCTATATCGGGGCAATGCCTGGAAGGATCATCCAAAGTATTAAAAAAGCAGGTACTTCTAACCCCGTTTTTATACTAGATGAGATAGACAAGCTCTCCAGCAGCCATCAAGGGGATCCTTCCTCTGCCATGTTGGAAGTATTGGATCCCGAGCAAAACAGTGACTTCCATGATAATTTTCTGGAAATGGGCTATGACCTTTCCAAGGTGATGTTTATAGCTACCGCAAATAACCTCAGCAATATCCAGCCAGCACTGCTAGACAGGATGGAGATTATAAACGTTACCGGATATACCACCGAGGAGAAAGTGGAGATTGCCAAAAGACATTTGTTGCCCAAGCAGTTAAAGGAACACGGACTTGGTCCAAAGCATCTAAAAATTGGCAAACAACAGATGGAGAAGATCGTAGAAGGCTATACCCGGGAATCGGGAGTGCGGTCACTAGAGAAACAGATTGCCAAGATGGTACGCTATGCCGCTAAATCCATAGCAATTGAGGAAGAATACCAGGTAAAGATAAGTAACGAGGACGTGGAAAAAATCCTGGGACCCGCTAGGCTGGAACGCGATAAATACGAGAACAACCAAGTGGCCGGAGTAGTAACCGGACTGGCCTGGACAAGCGTAGGGGGCGACATTCTTTTTATAGAATCCATACTCTCCAAGGGCAAGGGCAACCTCAACATAACCGGAAATCTAGGTAAGGTGATGAAGGAATCGGCAACGATAGCCATGGAATATATTAAATCCAATGCCGAAACTTTTGGGCTTGATCCCGATATTTTTGACAAGTATAATGTGCATATCCACGTGCCCGAAGGAGCCACCCCTAAGGATGGACCCAGTGCCGGGATAACTATGCTCACTTCCTTGGTATCCTTGTTTACACAAAAAAGGGTGAAAAAGAGCTTGGCCATGACAGGTGAAATAACCCTGAGGGGCAAGGTGCTGCCCGTTGGCGGGATCAAGGAGAAAATCTTGGCCGCCAAGCGTGCCAGGATCAAGGAATTGATTCTTTCAGAGGAAAACCGTAGGGATATATTGGAAATCAAGGAAGAGTATCTAAAAGGGCTGACCTTTCATTATGTAACCGATATGAGCGAGGTTATAGATATCGCCATTACCGATCAAAAGGTGAAAAATGCAAAAACTTTATAATGATACGTTAGGGAATATAAAAAGCACTATTTTTATGACATGCAGAAAATCACAATAGCAGTTGACGGTTACTCATCTACCGGTAAAAGCACCATTGCCAAGCAATTGGCCAAGGCATTGGACTATATTTACGTAGATACAGGTGCCATGTATAGGGCGATTACACTATTTGCCATGCGCAACGATTTTATCGGTGTAGATCGTGAAAATAAAACTGCGTTGATAAACCTACTTCCCAAGGTGCATTTAAAATTTAAATACAATAAGGAGCTAGGCTATTCCGAAATGTTCCTAGACGGGGAAAATGTGGAAAAAGAAATCAGGACGATGCCCGTTTCCCAACAGGTAAGCAAAGTGGCCGCCATTCAAGAAGTGCGTTTTATGTTGGTGGCTATGCAGAAGGATATGGGCAAAGAAAAGGGAATCGTTATGGATGGTCGCGATATCGGAACCGTAGTTTTTCCCGGAGCCGAATTAAAAGTTTTTATGACTGCTTCTCCCGAGACCAGAGCTTTTAGGCGATACAAGGAATTGTTGGACAAAGGGGAACAAGTGTCCTATGCAGAGGTACTGAAAAATGTTCAAGATCGGGACTATCTGGATTCCCATAGAGAAATTTCTCCACTGAAAAAGGCAGATGATGCGATAGTATTGGACAATAGCGATATGGGTACGGAAGAGCAATTTGAGCGCATCTATAATTATGCCCTTCGGATCATCGATAAACAAAATGCATAGGGGCGCAAAATTTTGCGCCCCTACAATATGTTTATAATTAATTAACGGGATTATAAATTCGGAATGGCCAAAACCTGACCCGGTTGGATCAAATCGGGATTCTTTAAAATATTGGTGTTCGCTTCAAAAATCTGTTTGTATTTCATGGGGTCATTGTAGTAAAGCTTCGCAATCTTACTTAGTGATTCCCCACTCTTTACGGTATGTCGATGGTAGACCGAAGTGTCCTCGACCTTTATGTCCGCCTGCAGATCCGAAGGATTTTGTCCCCCTATTTCCTTGATCTTGTCCCACAATAGATTCTTTTCGTATTGATCTTTAGTGGTACCTGTTATCTTAAGGATACCGCCCTCCTCTTTTACGTCGCCATTTTGGACATTCAATTTTTCTCCCAAGTCCAAGACCGGTTGATATTTTGCTTTTACACTCATAATAGTCACTTTTAATAATTAGTATTTATACGCTCAAGATACGGAAAATTGACCTATTTGCATAGAAAATGAGCGAAAACCTGCAATACATTAAACCTCCTAACGATTAGGTTTGTAAAACCATTTTAAAGTTGTATTTTTGCACACCTTTTTTGCGAAGTATCAAGAGAAAAAGGGCAAGTTAAAAAAAACAAATTAACACCTTCCACGGTAATCGTTTAGCTCTTGTAAGCCTGTGGAATACAAATTATAAGATCAGCAATGGCTGAAGAAAAAACAACAGCTGAAGTGGTGGAAACCATCGAAGCAACACAAGAAACAAAAACAGAAACCCAGGTTCAACAAGATCCCCAGGAATTTTTGGAGAACTTTAACTGGGACAAGTACGAACAAGGAATTGAGCGTGTGGACGAATCCAAGCTTAAGGAGTTCGAAGCCTTGGTCGCCGAAAATTTTGTGGATACGGCTGACGCAGAAGTAGTAGAGGGTACGGTAGTGTATCTTACCGATCGTGAGGCGATTATCGACATCAACGCAAAATCTGAGGGAGTAATTTCCCTTAACGAATTTCGTTACAATCCAGATCTAAAGGTCGGAGATAAGGTTGAAGTACTTATCGACATCCGTGAAGATAAGAGCGGCCAATTGGTACTTTCGCACAGAAAGGCCAGGACCATCATGGCTTGGGATCGTGTAAACGCCGCCCATGACAAGGAGGAAATCGTCAATGGTTTTGTAAAATGTAGAACCAAAGGTGGTATGATCGTTGATGTCTTTGGCATCGAAGCTTTCTTGCCAGGTTCCCAAATTGATGTGAAACCGATCCGGGACTACGATCAGTATGTCGGAAAAACTATGGAATTCAAGGTGGTTAAGATCAACCATGAGTTCAAGAACGTTGTTGTTTCCCACAAAGCACTTATCGAAGCCGATATCGAGGAACAGAAAAAAGAGATTATCAGCCAGTTGGAAAAAGGGCAGGTATTGGAAGGTGTCGTCAAGAACATCACCTCCTACGGTGTCTTTATCGATCTTGGTGGCGTAGATGGTCTAATCCATATTACAGATCTTTCTTGGAGCCGAATCAACCATCCAAACGAGGTGGTAGAATTGGATCAGAAACTGAACGTTGTTATCTTGGATTTTGACGATAACAAATCTAGGATCCAGTTGGGTCTTAAGCAATTGGAGAAACATCCATGGGATGCCTTGAGCGATGAGATCAAAGTTGGTGACAAGGTAAAAGGCAAGGTAGTCGTTATTGCAGATTACGGTGCGTTTATCGAAGTTGTAGAAGGTGTGGAAGGATTGATCCACGTATCAGAAATGTCTTGGTCTACCCACCTGCGCTCAGCACAGGATTTCGTAAAAGTAGGCGATGAGGTAGAGGCAGTAGTATTGACCTTGGATAGGGAAGATCGTAAAATGTCTTTGGGCATTAAGCAATTGACCCCGGATCCATGGACCGATATTACCTCCAAATACCCTGTTGGTTCCAAGCATAAAGGTATCGTCAGAAACTTTACCAATTTTGGTGTGTTCGTAGAAATGGAAGAAGGAATCGACGGCTTGATCTATATCTCCGATCTTTCCTGGACCAAGAAAATAAAGCACCCATCAGAATTTGTAACCGTAGGCGATACTTTGGAAGTAGAAGTATTGGAGTTGGATGTTGAAGGGCGTAAACTAAGTTTGGGCCACAAACAGACTACCGAGAATCCTTGGGACAAGTATGAGGAGGAATTTGCAGTGGGAACCGTTCACAAGGCCAGCATAGGCGAAATTGTGGATAAAGGTGCCACTATCGACTTTAATGACGATATCACGGCATTTGTTCCTTCCCGTCATTTGGAAAAAGAAGATGGTAAGAAGCTTGTTAAAGGCGAAGAGGCCAAATTTAAGATCATTGAGTTCAACAAGGAATTCAAAAGGGTCGTTGCAAGCCACACCGCTATCTTTAGGGAAGAAGAGGACCGCAATGTAAAAGCAGCCGCCAAAAGAGCCGCTACCAGCGCTGAGGAATCCAAACCTACCCTTGGGGATGCAAATGAGCAATTGCAAGCATTGAAGGATAAAATGGAAGCTTCTGCGAAGAAGAATAAATAAGCTTTTGTTTTTAATACTTAAAAGCCCCGACGATAACCTTGGGGCTTTTTTATGGTCAATAGTCACCTGTTGGCAACATATTCCGGATTGCAGTAATCTTCCAATCCCCTTGTTGCCGCACTACAACAAACGCACTCCACATTTTCCTTTGACTGCCATCGGGATTTTGTATGATATAGCGGGCATCCACAATACCGATATCCGGAGTCAGAAATCGCATTTTCTCAATGGTGAGGGTTCGGGAACCGGATTTTGTAGCCGAACTTTGCTGCATCCCTTGTAAGGATTCATTTAGACCATTGCGCCATTCTCCGGTGGACACTAATTGATCTATATCTGCAGTCAAAATACCCTTTAGCAAGGTAGAATCCTTATTTTCCCTGGCCTGCGCATAGGTGTCGATTAAGGAACTAATTTGTTCCTTTGTCCTATCTTCTTGGCCGCATAAGGATATTGTGGCTATAAGGAACAATATAAAAAAGAGGTGGTGTTTCATAGATTCAGATTTTGTAACCCCAGAAAGAACCGAATCAATGCTTTTAGAAGTGAACCTGTTCCTACTCCGGAGTTAGAACTTGTCCCGATAGCTCACAATAACTAGAGGGATGTAATTGCGCATGAACTTGATTCCTGCTCTTGGACTTGCTCCTATATTTTATTCCTGCGGTCGATTTTCGAAAAAACTAAAAACACTGCCCCCGTATTTTCTTTGATGGGAGAAATATGGAAAAGTGGAGAGGTCCATATGTTTTGAGTGTTCTATAATCAACACTCCATCCTCTTGGAGCAATTCTTTTTTAAACACCAGTTCGGGTATTTTTTCTAATTCGGCCAAAGCCATATCGTAAGGAGGGTCTGCAAAAATAATATTGGTCTTTTGGGCCGCCTTTTCCAGATAGGGAAAAACATCGCTTTTTATGGCCGATATATTAAATTCGAATTCCTTGGCCGTCTGGCCCACAAATTTGATACAGCCATAATCGGCATCTACAGCAACGATTTGGGGAGTACCACGGGAAGCAAATTCATAACTGATGTTCCCGGTCCCTGAAAAGAGGTCCAGGACGGATATTTTCTCAAAATAATAACTGTTGTTCAGGATGTTGAAGAGGGCTTCCTTGGCCATATCGGTCGTAGGCCGAACGGGCAATTTTTTGGGTGCGGTAATACGCCTTCCCTTATATTTCCCTGAGATTATCCGCATTACAGGGCGTTTAGAGTAGTAAAATCGATACTTTCCTGCTCCCTGCCGCCCAAATGGTAGGAAAGATTGGACGGGACAAAGATGGAAACGTTTTTCACATAATCATAACAAAGCTCGTAGATGGAATCCCCTTCCTCCACGGCGCCGAAGAGCTTGAGGGTTATGGCCCCGGTATCCAATTTTAACTGCTCCATGGTAAAGAGGAGATAGTACATAAAATCTTCCTTGGTAGTAAAGTCAAAACTATTGAACAATAGCAATTTCTTTTGGGAAATCACCGTAATGTCCATCTGTTGCTCCAGCACCTGTACATAACAAACCGGTTCGTTGCCGTTAGTATGCTGGTTCAATAGGGATTGAACGAGCACAGTACCACTATGTCTGTATTCGAATTCGCCAAACAGGTCATAGATATAGTTGTTGATGTTGACGAAAGGCACATAGACATTGACGAGATCGTAGCTTTCTATCTCGTCAAAAACAATAAGATCATTGGCCAAGATCTTGGCATTGAACTTTAGATAATTGGCCAATTCCTTTTCGTCGAAAAGAGCCTTAGGTACAAAGCTGAACAATTTGTTGCGATGAATTACAACAACCTCGGAAAAGGTGTATTTGGTCACTTGGAATTTTTCCAACAGCTCTCTTAAGTTCTTTTGTACCTCAAATGGGATCAGTTCTTGTGGAAAGGTCCGTTGCTCCGAAATCAGCAAGGTATTGTCCAGTGTGTCAAGCACATAAAAAGAAAGTCCATTCAAACTAATTTGAATGGACAACTTATGGTATTCGGAAGTAGGATTGTTGCCTACCGTGCTATTTGTTGCCTTTTTTGTCATAGATAGGAGGCCAGTTTCCGTTGGTGCTTACTTCCTTCATGGAACCGACACGAATTTCACTGCCATTTACTTCTTCTACGTTAATATAAGTATTCTCCCGAGCCATCAAATCTGCGGGCTGGTCATAAAGTATAACGTCCTTTTTAACTTTCGCCTCAAAAACTGGGGCCCTATAACCGCTCTTTTCGATGATGCCAGAATTGAGTTCAAACTTTTCGCCATTTTTGGCAAAAGGTACGTTCATCATTGTTTTATAACGATTATCGGTCTTGAACAAGGAATCCTTTACCGATACAAAACCCAAGGTATCAATAATTTTTACTTCCTTAAGCATATCTATACCGTATTGCTTGTCGTGCTCCATATAGGAGGAATCCCTTTGTTGGGTGATGGTATATTTGCCCGTATCCACAAAATTTACTAATTCATCAAAATTTTTGGTGTACTTTCCGTGTACGGCTTTATAAGCTTCTTCAGAATCACGAATATCCTTAAGTTTGGAAATTACTTGAGCAAATCGTTCTTGTTTTACCCTTTTAAACTCGATGGGGGCTTCTACCGATTGATAAATCAAGTATCCCAATCCGATAGATACTATCCAAAGTACAATTTGTATGATGGTCTTCATTGTGATGTTAATTATTTTTGTGGTTATCACAAATCTACAATTTTTTTTCAATCACAAAAGTATTTGACCTTAAAAATGAGATGAACCCTTCCAGATCTTTCGTTTATAACCGAGCACCGACCCATTACCGATGGTTATAGCACCGTAATGAAGACTTCTCTAAGTATCATTTTGGTAGCCGCGATACCTTGAAAAAGGTAAGCCTCCTCTATATAAAACAGGCACGTTAGGATTCAAAATGTAAAATCTGGAAGTAAACGATAAAGTCACGGAGAGTTCATTATCTTTGAGAAAGTATGACTGCACTTACCCCTACCGATTTCCATAAAATTTTACTGGAAAAGTTTCAGCACCATCCTACCATAAATCAGGATCTGGCCATGCAGCAATTGGCTCAATTTATCCTATCCCCAAATAAAGACAGTATTTTTCTACTAAAGGGATTTGCGGGCACCGGAAAGACCACCCTAGTCGGGACGGTTGTTTCCTGCTTGTGGAAAACTAAGATGAAATCGGTCCTAATGGCCCCAACGGGAAGGGCGGCAAAGGTAATGTCCAATTATGCCAATACCCAATCCTATACGATCCACCGCAAAATTTATTTTCCCAAAAAAGAGCGAGGCGGAGGGGTAAAATTTGTCTTAGCTCCCAATAAACATAGGAACACAATTTTTATTGTGGACGAAGCTTCCATGATTCCCGATGCCCCTAGCGATTCTAAGTTGTTCGATAATGGCTCACTGTTAGATGACCTGCTAATGTATGTCTATTCCGGTCACAATTGCAAACTCATCCTTATAGGTGACACTGCACAGTTGCCACCCGTGCATCTGGACCTTAGCCCGGCACTGGATGGCGACAAACTAGCATTGAATTACAACAAGGAGGTGGTGAGGTTAGAATTGGATGAGGTGGTACGGCAGGCCCAGGATAGCGGAATATTGGTAAATGCCACTCTTTTGAGGGAACAGTTGCAGGGAGATTTTTTTGATGCTTTTAAATTTGATGTCGCTCCGTTCAAGGATATCGTTAGGTTGGTAGATGGGTACGATATTCAGGAGGCCATTGATGATTCTTACGCACAGAATGGAAAGGAGGAGACCGCAATTATCGTTCGGTCCAACAAAAGGGCCAATCTGTACAATGAAAATATAAGGAGCCGAATATTATTTCTGGAAAATGAATTGGCGGTGGGCGACTTTATGATGGTGGTAAAGAACAATTATTTTTGGCTAGAGCCCAATTCGGAAGCCGGATTTATTGCCAATGGGGACATCATAGAAGTTTTGGAGATTTTTTCGATAAAAGAGCTCTACGGTTTTAAGTTTGCAGAAGTAAAGGTGAAGATGGTGGATTATCCCAACCAGATACCCTTGGAAACGGTATTGCTGTTGGACACCATTAAGGCAGAAACCCCTTCCCTATCCTATGAGGATGGTAACCAACTTTATTTGGAGGTCATGAAAGACTATGCCCATCTGTCCTCCAAATACAAGAAATTTTTGGCCGTAAAGGAAAATAAATTTTTTAATGCACTACAGGTAAAATTTTCCTATGCCATAACCTGCCATAAATCCCAGGGAGGGCAATGGGACACCGTTTTCGTGGAACAGCCTTATCTTCCGAACGGGGTGGACAAGGAATACCTACGGTGGCTTTATACCGCAGTAACCAGGGCCAAAAAGAAACTCTACCTTATTGGATTTAAGAATGATTTTTTTGTTGATGGCGAATAGTGTTCTGTTGACAGTATGCAGTAATCAGTCCTCAGTGTTCAGTTGGCAGTATAGCTGTTGGCAATAGGCAGTATTTCATCTAACCCACTAAACTCGTTTGAGTTTGAACTTGAGCTTGTCCCGATAGCTCCCGATAAGTATCGGGACGGGATTGTGTTTGAACTTGAACTTGTACTTTTAAATTTCTTTGGTGTTCTTTAGATTTTATAGAAAGCTAAAGGCAAAAGTGTAACTTTGCATCTTATTTAAAGTAATATCCCCGTTCCTCCCTGATAGATCGGGGCAAAAAGTTTAAACTACTTCATATAAAAAGACAATCAATTGAAAACCATTGCAATGATACCGGCCCGTTATGCCGCTTCCAGATTTCCTGGGAAGCTGATGCAAGACCTGGGCGGAAAACCGGTAATTCTAAGAACCTATGAGGCTGCGGTAAATACGCATTTGTTCAATGAAGTTTATGTGGTTACGGACAGTGATGTAATTTTTAGGACCGTAGTGAATGGAGGCGGAAAGGCTATGATGAGCGTAAAAGAACATGAATGTGGCAGTGATCGGATCGCCGAGGCCGTTGCGGATATGGACATTGATATCGTTGTAAATATTCAAGGTGATGAACCCTTTACGGATCGTGAAAGTTTGGAAAGTGTTTTGGAGGTCTTTGAAGAAGATACCCATAAAGAAATAGATTTGGCCTCCCTGATGACCAAAATTACCGATTGGGAAGAAATAAGCAATCCCAATACCGTAAAAGTAATCGTGGACCATAGGAATTTTGCACTTTATTTCTCGCGTTCACCGATTCCTTACCCACGAGCCAAGGAAGTTGCCCCTTCTTATTACAAGCACAAAGGAATTTATGCCTTTAGGAAAAGTGCGTTGATGGACTTTCATAGGCTACCCATGTTGCCGCTGGAATCTACCGAAAAGATAGAGGCCATCCGTTATTTGGAATACGGAAAAAAAATTAAAATGGTAGAAACCAACGTGTCAGGTATTGAAATAGATACACCAGAAGATCTAGAAAAGGCCCAAAAGGAATGGAAGTAAATTTTAGCAACATCAAGGTCATTGGCTTCGATGCCGACGACACTCTATGGGTCAATGAAACCTATTTTAGGGAGGCCGAAGAAAAATTCGCCAGTTTGCTGGATGGCTATGAGACCAAAAATAAGATTGATCAGGAATTGTTCATGGTCGAGATTAAAAACCTGGAACTCTATGGTTATGGAATAAAAGGGTTTATGCTTTCCATGATCGAATCTGCCTTGGATCTTTCAAATAATAAGATTAAACAAGCAACGCTTTTGGAAATTTTGAATCTAGGAAAAGAGATGATCAATAAGCCAGTGGAACTGTTGGATGGAGTAGAAAAGGTTTTGCAACAATTGGTAGACCGTTATCGGCTGATCGTCTTGACAAAAGGGGACCTTTTGGATCAAGAGCGGAAGCTTAAAAGATCGGGCCTGTCCAAATATTTTCACCACGTTGAAGTATTGAGCGATAAAAAGGAAGAAAACTATTCCAACCTTCTGGAGCATTTGGAAATAAATAAAAACGAATTTTTGATGATCGGTAATTCATTAAAATCCGATGTCCTGCCTTTGCTCAATATTGGAGCGCAGGCAGTTCATATTCCATTTCATACCACCTGGAAACACGAGGAGGTACCATCTGCGGATAAATTTAATGGCCACCTAACCCTCTCCGGTATTTCAGAAATTTTAAAATACCTTCAATAAAACAATGAACACAAGTACAGTCATAAATACGAAGAACATATCCCAAACAATGAATAGATACAAGAACTTTCCCATGGTTCCACGAGTAATTTTCGGGACCGGTAGTTTTGATCAATTGGGCGATATTTTGATGCCCAAAAGAACCAGTTCCGAGGCTCCATTTATTTTTCTTGTAGATTCGGTTTTTGAGGATACGGCACTGCCAGGTAGGATACCCCTACTGTTCCAGGATCAGATTATTTTTATTTCTGCGGACGAGGAACCCAAAACTGAGCAGGTAGATACCTTGGTTCAACGGATAAAAGACAGTTTTTCCGAATTGCCATCCGGTATCATTGGCATTGGTGGAGGAACCCTTATGGATCTTGCAAAGGCCGTGGCCATTATGTTGACCAATGCAGGGAGCTCTGCAGACTACCAAGGGTGGGACTTGGTAAAAAAATCTTCTATTTATCATGTAGGTGTACCTACTATTAGTGGTACCGGAGCCGAAGTTTCTAGAACTACGGTTCTCTTGGGGCCAGAAAGAAAATTGGGAATCAATTCCGATGACACCACCTTTAATCAAGTCATTTTAGATCCAGATCTTGCCCAAGGAGTTCCCGCAGAACAGTGGTTCTATACGGGGATGGACTGCTATATCCATTGTATAGAATCCCTCAATGGCACCTATCTAAACGCCTTTAGCCAGAGCTACGGGGAGAAGGCCTTAGATCTTTGTAAAGAGGTATTTCTTAATGATATCTGTGCAACGGACTCAAGGGATAAGTTAATGATGGCATCCTGGCATGGAGGTATGAGCATTGCTTATTCCCAAGTAGGCGTAGCACACGCCATGAGCTATGGTCTTTCTTACTCGTTGGGGATAAGACATGGTATCGGCAACTGTTTGATCTTTCAACATTTGGAGGAATTTTATCCGGAAGGAGTACAACTTTTCCATGAAATGCAGAATAAGCATCAAATTGAGCTTCCTACAGGTATATGTAAAAGTCTAAGCAGCTCGGAATACGATACTATGATCGCTGTAGCATTGAGTTTGGAGCCCCTTTGGGAAAATGCCATCGGCAGTGATTGGCGAAGAACCATTACCCCGGAGAAGCTAAAGTCGATTTATCAAAAGATTTAATAGGCAATGATCTCAGGGTAAGCACACGAGGCATTAAATTTCAAAAAAAGCCAGTAGATTCTGATACATATTCTTTAAAACGTCGTAAATCAATAAATTAAATATTGTTGAAAATTAATTTTTTATCTATTAAAAGTTAAACCGATTTTTTAGAGACCATCAACCAAAAACTATCAGCCATCAACAACCTTGGACCAAGAATCAGGAATTTTAAACAAAAAACAGAGAAACCTATAACGTGCATAGCCTTGCTAAATTTATTTATTATAAAATTTTGGGATGGCAACTTGTTGGCTCTATTCCTAAGGTAGACAAGTGCGTAATCGTGGTGGCCCCTCATACTAGTTGGGTCGATTTTTTCCTTGGGTTATTGGTGAGAAGGGTTTTTAACGAGGAGATCAACTATATTGGAAAAAGCAGTCTTTTCAAACCTCCTTTTGGATGGTTTTTTAGGTGGATGGGTGGCGCACCCATCGATCGAAGCAAAAGAAGTGATACGGTCGATGCCATAGTCAAGATCTTCGACGAGCGCAAAAAATTTCGATTGGCACTATCACCGGAAGGCACCCGAAAAAAAGTGACGGAATGGAAAACCGGATTTTACTACATCGCTAAGAAGGCAAATGTCCCCATAGTACTGGTGGCATTCGATTATGGCAAGAAACAGGTAAAGATTTCCGAGTTGTACTATCCATCAGAAGACAAGGACGCCGACTTTAGGTCCTATAGGGAATTTTTTAAAGGTGTAGTAGGGAAAATACCAGCAAATAGCTGAAAGTTCAAAGTCGAAAGTTCAAAAAATGATAAACTCATAAACACATCTGCTTTTTTGAGTTTGAACTTGACACTTGTCCCGATAGCTCCCGATAATTATCGGGACGGGATTGAACTTTCTCGGAACCTTATTCCTTCATCGTGTGGTACACGTTCTGCACGTCATCGTCCTCTTCGATTTTTTCGAGTAATTTTTCCACATCTGCGACATCTTCTTCGCCGAGTTCCTTGGTAATCTGGGGTATACGTTCGAAGCCTGATGAAAGAATCTCTATTTCACGTGTTTCCAGTTCCTTTTGTATGGCACCAAAACTTTCAAAAGGGCCATAAATATGGATTCCATCCTCATCTTCAAAGACTTCTTCCGCCCCAAAATCGATCATCTCCAATTCCAGTTCTTCGGGATCCAAGCCTTCCGCATTGATACAAAAATTACAGGTATGGTCAAACATGAATTCCACGGACCCTGAAGTACCCAGACTCCCGTTGCATTTATTAAAATAACTTCTAATATTGGCAACGGTGCGAGTATTGTTATCGGTTGCGGTCTCGATTAAAATAGCGATCCCATGGGGAGCGTAACCTTCAAAAAGAATCTCCTTATAATCCCCAAGACTTTTGTCGGATGCCCTCTTAATGGCACGCTCCACATTATCTTTGGGCATATTGACCGACTTGGCATTCTGGATAACGGCCCTTAACCGGGCGTTTGCAGCTGGGTCTGGTCCGCCCTCCTTTACCGCTATTACTATATCTTTGCCGATTCTGGTGAAGGCCTTGGACATGGCCGACCACCTTTTCATTTTTCGCGCTTTTCTAAACTCAAAAGCTCTTCCCATATTATGAACTCATTTAAACTTTTTCAATTGGCTAAAAAATCGCCCTTCCTGCCCGTACCCCGCCAGAATGATAATGTCGGGCTGGCGGTCGGGCGGGTTTCACCCACTTTTTGACTTTTTTTCTTCCGTAGCCCCGACGGTTCGGGGCTATGCAACTCAAAAAAACCTTCAACTGGGCAAAAAATGTCTAATTTTCGCTTCAATCCAAAAAATTTAAATGAGTTCAATATGCTTAATTTTATGAACGGAGACAAATTTAGTGAAAAAGTAGTAGTTGGGTTACTCGGTTATTAAGTTATTCATTAATTGTCAGTCGTCCGACTGTGAAACCATAAACCATACTGCCAACTACCCACCGATTATAACGAACTCCTACATCATTATGGTACCTTGTCCTCCTTTAAATGCTATGGTGCTGTAGAGACGCAATGCATTGCGTCTCTACAATAGACCATAAATATTTTCACTCACTATCCTCGCTATCCTCGCTATCAATAATATCTTCTATACACTTCGCCAATTTAAAATCCATTTCGGTGACTCCGTCAGCATCATGCGTATTGAGACGGATGTGGAGGTGGTTGTATACGTTTGTCCATTCAGGGTGATGGTTCAATGCCTCACATTCAAACGCGATACGGGTCATAACGGAAAAAGCTTCTTTAAAATCCTTAAATTCAAAGGAAGTTTCCAAGGCCCCATCTTCGTACTCCCAGCCATCCAGTTTTTCCAAACGAGTTTTGATTTCTTCTGTTGATAATTTTTTCATCATTTCTATTTTTTTGCTACGTTGTTACCAATGTAATCCACATTCAATAAAATTAGTTAAAATCCATCGTTTCTTAAAGGACTATTGTTGAATTAAACTAAAATTAACAAGAGAAAATCAAGAATTGAATTCCTAACACCGAATCTCCAGGAAGTCTAACTAGTGTTTGCCCATACAGTTCGGCGTCCAAGCTAGAAAGTTCAAGAACAAGGCTTGAAAAGCCCGCCCGACCGGTACGGGCAGGTTTTGAAAACCAAGGGAGTTTACCCGTGTAAATACGATGCCCTGAGCACCCGCCTGAATGACATAGTCGGGCAGGACGTCGAAGGGACTGTTTTCAAAACAAGCGTAACGCAGTTATAGGACTTTATAGATAGAAACTAACTAAAAATATGATAGTCTATAACTTCCTGATACTTAATTTGCAAATTTTTCGGTAGTTTATTGGTCTTTGGCAAAACTGCCAAATAGCGGTCGTCATTGGTGGTAAAAACTCGTTTATAAACTGGATTGTAAAGCCCAAATTTTTTAACCAATTCCTGAATCAAATCCTCGTGGTGCACCAAATCCACGCTGCCCAAGTGGTAGATACCGCTTTTATTTTTGTTGATCAGGTAATGTATCTGCTGGGTAAGTCGATCGTCATTGGTCACATTGAGGATCAGATTGGGGAAAACGTCGATGGGCTCTTTGTCCTCCAAGGCAGTCCTCAACTCTTTGATACGGGGCGAATTAATGCCGAACACCATGGGAATTCTTAAGATTCCCATTTTTTCCTGGGGCAAGCGCAACAACATATTTTCTATCTTGATCTTTAAACGCCCGTAGATGCTTTCAGATAAGGTTTTGTCGTTCTCATAGGATGGATATTTACTATAGGCATCGAATACATTGGCAGAGGATAGGAAGTATATCTTGCAATTGTGTCGTTGCAAATATTCCGATATGTGTTGATGGGCTTGAATTTGTGCGCCAAAATCTCCACGTAGTGCCGAAATTATTAAATTGGGTCGGACTTTCTCCAGTACTTCAAAGATATCATCCTCCTGCAGATCATATCTGATAAAATGATGATTGTCTCCATACGAACGTCTAGCGGAATAGTAGGTGCCATAGGTATCAAAATATTTGCAGAGCTCTTTGTACAACGCATTGCCTATAAAACCGCTCGCACCTAAAATAAGTATTCTGTATTTTCCCTCCTTCACCTTCTGTAAAATAGTTGATAGTTGTTGGTTGATAGATGACTGTTTAACATAGACCGTAACTACTCCAACAACCCAATAACCCATTAACTCAATAACCTAGTAACTCAATAACCTAGTAACTTAATAACCCAATACCCTATTTTTTATAAAATGGTGGCTTCACTATAGTGGCCTGTACCGCATTCTTCCTTATCTGGATAGAAATCCTAGTGCCGGCCTTTGAAAAATCCGTAGCCACATATCCCAATCCGATTCCTTTTTCCAAGGAGGGCGACATGGTCCCCGAGGTGACATTTCCGATTTTAGTTCCCTTGTCGTCCAAAATATCATATCCTTGTCTGGGGATGCCACGTTCATCGAGTTCAAAGGCCACTAACTTTCGTTTTGGTCCTTCTTCCTTTTCCTTGGCCAGGGCAGCGCTGTTCACAAAATCCTTATCAAATTTGGTGATCCATCCCAAACCTGCTTCAAAAGGGGAAGTGGTATCGTCTATGTCGTTCCCATACAGGCAATATCCCATTTCCAATCGTAGGGTGTCCCGCGCTGCCAGTCCAATAGGCTTGATACCAAACTTGGATCCAGCTTCCATAACTTTGTGCCAGATACGTTCTACCTCATCGTTCTTACAGTAAATTTCGAAGCCGCCCGAACCGGTATACCCTGTTGCGGAAATGATCACATAATCGATTCCTGCAAAATCGGCCACTTCAAAACTATAAAATGGGATGTTGCCCAAATCTACCGATGAAAGCGACTGCATGGCCTCAATGGCTTTGGGACCCTGAATGGCCAGCAAAGAATAATTATCGGATATATTCCTCATCTCTGCCTTAATATCTGCATTGTACTTGGTTATATGGTCCCAATCCTTTTCAATGTTCGAGGCGTTTACTACTAGTAAATACTGCTCCTCCTTGATACGATAGACGATAAGGTCGTCCACAATTCCTCCATTCTCGTTGGGCAAACAGCTGTACTGAGCCTTTCCGATGACCAGTTTGGATGCGTCGTTGGTCGTAACCTTTTGTATCAACGCCAAGGCATTTGGTCCAGTGATTAAAAATTCACCCATGTGCGACACGTCAAATACTCCTACCCCGGATCGCACCGTCAAATGTTCCGCATTGACCCCTTCATAGGTAACAGGCATGTTATATCCTGCAAAGGGAACTAGTTTGGCTCCGAGAGCTTCGTGTATTTTAGTTAAGGGAGTATTTTTCATAAGTAAGTTTGTGTTTCTGGTTTCTATTGTTTCGGCCCTGCAAATTTATCAAAATTTAATTGCATCTGGAACAACTCGGCCACCTTGAAAAGATTCCACTTCACTCGGTTACGTGGAATAAGCAATCTGCACATTTCGCCTGCGACTCCGTCTTGCCTCAATGGCATCTGAAAAAACTCGGCTACCTCGAAAAGATTCCACTTCACTCCGTTTCGTGGAATAAGCAATCTGCACATTTCGCCTGCGACTCCGTCTTGCCTCCATGGCATCTGAAAAAACTCGGCCACCTCGAAAAGATTCCACTTCACTCCGTTTCGTGGAATAAGCAATCTGCACATTTCGCCTGCGACTCCGTCTTGCCTCCATGGCATCTTGCTTACATATTTCGTCTGTACTGCCCCCCTACTTCAAAAAGTGAATTCGTTATCTGACCAAGGGAACAGACCTTGGTGACCTCCATTAGTTTTTCGAAGATGTTTAGATTTTTTAGGGCGGTTTCCCCAAGTTGGGTCAATTGTTCTTTTGCTTCTGCTTCATTTCTTTGTTGTAGATTTTCCAACGTTGCGATCTGATTCTTTTTCTCTTCCTCGGTGGCCCTGATGACCTCCATTGGCAAAATGGTGGGAGAACCTTTGGAGCTTAAAAAGGTGTTGACCCCGATAATTGGGTAATCCCCGGAATGTTTTCTTGTTTCGTAGTAAAGGCTTTCCTCTTGGATCTTGGAGCGTTGGTACATGGTTTCCATGGCTCCGAGTACACCACCGCGTTCGGTAATCCGATCAAACTCCAACAAGACAGCCTCCTCTACCAAATCGGTAAGTTCCTCAATAATAAACGATCCCTGAAGAGGGTTTTCATTTTTGGCTAGACCTAGTTCCTTGTTGATGATCAACTGGATGGCCATGGCCCGGCGGACCGATTCCTCGGTCGGGGTGGTAATAGCCTCGTCATAGGCGTTGGTATGGAGGGAGTTGCAGTTGTCATAAATGGCGTAAAGGGCTTGCAGCGTTGTCCGGATATCGTTAAAATCGATTTCTTGGGCATGCAAGCTTCGTCCGGAGGTTTGTATGTGGTATTTAAGCATTTGTGCCCTAGGTTCGGCATGATATTTTTCCCGCATGGCCTTGGCCCATATCCGTCGTGCAACTCTTCCTATGACCGCATATTCCGGATCTATTCCGTTCGAAAAGAAAAAGGAAAGATTAGGACCAAACTTATCAATATCCATCCCCCGGCTTAGGTAATATTCCACATAGGTGAAGCCGTTAGAGAGGGTAAACGCCAACTGACTGATAGGATTCGCGCCTGCCTCTGCAATATGATAGCCCGAAATGGAAACAGAATAAAAATTTCGGACCTTGTTTTTTACAAAATACTCCTGCACGTCCCCCATAAGCCGCAGGGCAAATTCAGTAGAAAATATACAAGTGTTCTGGGCCTGATCTTCTTTTAAAATATCGGCCTGGACCGTGCCACGAACGCGGTGCAAGGTCTTTTGTTTTATTTCTTCATAGACTTCCAAGGGCAATATTTGATCTCCGGTAACGCCCAATAGCATCAGCCCCAAGCCATCATTGCCCTGAGGCAATTTTCCATGATATTCGGGTATTTTTGCTCCTTTCTTCTTAAAAATTGATTTTATTTTGTCGCCAATTTCCTTTTCAAGCCCGTGTTCCTTAATATATTTCTCGCAGTTCTGATCAATAGCGGCATTGAGGAAAAATCCGAGCACCATGGGAGCGGGTCCGTTAATCGTCATGCTCACCGAGGTCATGGGATCACTAAGGTCAAAACCGGAATAGAGTTTTTTGGCGTCGTCCAAACAACAGATGGAAACACCGGCATTGCCAATCTTTCCGTAGATATCGGGTCGGTTCCCAGGATCATTGCCGTAGAGTGTCACCGAATCGAAGGCGGTAGAGAGGCGTTTGGCGGGCATCTCCAGACTTACATAGTGGAAGCGCCTATTTGTACGTTCCGGACCTCCTTCCCCCGCAAACATACGGGTAGGGTCTTCACCAGTTCTCTTAAACGGGTACAGTCCGGCCGTGTAGGGAAATCTCCCCGGTACGTTTTCCTGGAGGTTCCACAGTAATAAATCGCCCCAGGCCTTGTATTTTGGAAGGGCTACCTTCGGAATTTGCAGATGGGACAACGAGGTGGTGTAGGTGTCCATTTTTATTTCCTTGTCCCGCACCTTAAACGTATACTGAGGGCTCTTGTATCGCTGGAGAGTGCCTTCCCAATTCAGGATTATTTCCCAATTAGACGGTGCCAATTCTTTTTTAGTTCGATGGAACTCATCCATCAGAGAATCAAGAAAGGTTTTTTTATCTTCCTTGTTAGATGTTTTAAAGATTTCATCCCCATTTATCCCATTTTCGGATAAATATTGGCTATCCTCGGAGAGTTGGAGTACGGATAAAATGGTTTTGTAAATTCCATAAAGCCGTTGTGCTATTTCGCTTTGCATTTTGGCATCCTCGTCGTATTTCCGATTGGTTTCCGAGATTTCTGATAAGTAACGCGTACGTGCTGGAGGGATTATAAAGAGTTTTTGTGAGGATTCGGCAGGTACTTCCCATTGGGAATGTAGGTCCATTTTAGTTTTCTCTGCCAAAATACCCATAATCGATTTGTAGAGGCGATTCATGCCCGGGTCGTTGAATTGGCTGGCTATGGTGCCAAAAATGGGTAACCTTTCTGGATCAGTATCCCACAGCATGTGGTTGCGTACATATTGTTTTTTTACATCCCTAAGGGCATCTTGGGCACCCCTTTTATCGAACTTGTTTATAGCGACCAGATCGGCAAAATCTAACATATCAATTTTTTCCAATTGGGTGGCTGCCCCAAACTCGGGCGTCATTACATAGAGGGAGACGTCGCAGTGTTCCGTGATTTCCGTATCGGATTGCCCAATACCCGATGTTTCCAGAATGATCAGGTCAAATTCCGCAGCTTTTAAAACCTGAACGGCTTCATCCATGTTTCTGGACAACACTCTGTTAGATTCTCGGGTCGCCAGGGAGCGCATGTAGACCCTTGGGTCATCGATGGCGTTCATCCGGATACGATCGCCCAAGAGTGCGCCCCCGGTTTTTCTTTTGGAGGGGTCAACGGAAATGATGCTGACTGTTTTTTGGTCGAAATCGGTCAAAAACCGCCTGACAAGCTCGTCGACCAAACTCGATTTTCCTGCACCCCCAGTTCCTGTAATTCCCAAAACCGGCACTCTCTTTTGCGAGGGTTTCAGGCAACTCCAATGCTTTTCAAATTCCTTTGGCCTGTTTTCTGCCAAGGTGATCAGACGGGCTATAGTACTTATGTCCTTTTCTTTTATTGAACTTTCTAAAGATGTCCCCTTGGGCAAGCTTAAAGAGGGTAGCGGAAAATCACTCTGTTCCACCAAATCGTTTATCATCCCCTGAAGTCCCATATGCCGACCGTCGTCCGGGGAATAGATGCGGGTAATCCCATATGTCATCAAATCCTTTATCTCATTGGGTAATATAACACCTCCTCCCCCAGCGAAAATCTTGATATGCCCCGCCCCACGTTCCTGCAAGAGGTCGTACATATATTTAAAGTACTCATTGTGTCCCCCTTGGTACGAGGTCATGGCAATGGCATTCACATCTTCTTGGATGGCACAATCCACTACTTCGGAAACGCTTCGGTCATGACCCAAATGAATGACCTCCACGCCCGTCGCCTGTATTATACGGCGCATGATATTGATTGCGGCATCATGCCCATCAAATAAGGACGCTGCCGTAACAATGCGGACTTTGTTTTTTGGGGTATATGGTTTTGTTTGTTCCATGGGTAAAGAAAAAATTCTTTTCTAACCGCAATTTACGGAAAACTAAAGGGAAAATTAGGGCCAACGTGAAACTCGAAATAAGTTCATTGTAAATTATATGATATCTCCAATCGATTCGTTCTTAATACTATAATTTTGTTGCCTTAATATTTATTTGTTTTGAAGACCACCATTTTGATACATTGCCCGGACCAAGCTGGGATTATAAGTACAGTTACCGGGTTTATCCATGCCGAAGGTGGAAATATTATTTACTTGGACCAACATGTGGACAAGGATGCCAACGTTTTCTTTATGCGGTTAGAAAGTGAGTTCGATGAAAACATTATTTCCTTTTCCACTTTTGAGAACGAATTTGAAAAAATTCTGGCCGGACCATATAAAATGGAATGGAATATGCATTTGAGCGAACAAAGGCCAAAAATGGCACTTTTTGTCTCCAAATACAACCATTGTCTTTACGATTTGCTAAGTAGGTATCATTCCCATGAAATGGAGGTCGATATTCCTTTTATCCTTAGTAATCACAAAGATCTGGAGTACATCGCGGAACAGTTTCAAATACCTTTTTATCATATTCCAATCACTGCGGCAACCAGAGCCCAAGCAGAGAAACAGCAATTGGAGCTTTTAGAAAAACACAGGATAGACTTTATAGTTTTGGCGCGGTATATGCAAATTGTCTCCCCTACCCTAATTGACAAATATCCCAACAAAATAATCAACATACACCATTCCTTTTTACCTGCTTTTGCAGGGGCCAAACCTTACCATGCCGCCTTTGCCAGAGGGGTAAAGATTATTGGGGCCACCAGCCACTACGTTACGGCAGAATTGGATGCCGGGCCGATTATTGAACAGGACGTGGCCACAGTTTCACATTCCCACAAAATATCTGATTTTATAACAAAAGGAAGGGATTTGGAAAAGATCGTACTTTCCAGGGCTGTAAAACTCCATATCCATCGCAAGACTATGGTTTACAACAATAAGACCATAATCTTCTCCTAATAATCTCGAATTAGCAGACTTTAATGTATCGATTTGGAGGGAACTCATTGCCCTTAGACGAAGACTTTGATTTTTTAAAAGGAATAATAGGATTTTTTTTACGCTTCACAATAAACTTGTGAATTATACGTTGCTATACTATATGGAATGGAAACTTTAACGAATAGATAGCGTTTCCTTAACCTGAATTTTAATATCTGAAAACGACCTTTGTAAAATAAAGTTTAAGTTAGTTAGTTTGAGTTAGTTAGTTAGTCAAAAAAAACCGGTGGGAGCATCGGTTTTTTTATTGAACTGGTTTAAACTAATAGTTAAGAATCTAACTCTTCTTGTCTGATATAGCTCGCTCGTTTTTCAGCACAAACCCCTTCCTATGAATGTTCTCAATGCTAAGGGTCGGATCCTTACTAAGGTACTTTCTAAGATGGGAGACAAAAACGTTCAAACTTTTTTGATTAAAATAATCATTCTTCCCCCAAATTTGTATTAGAATATCCTTATGTCTGCATAATTCGTTCTCGTGGGCTATAAGATAGGCCAACAGTTCATTTTCTCTACCCGTTAAGCGAATAATTTCATCTAGATAATGGAGCTCCTGTTTATCGGTATATAACGTATAAGCGCCTGTTCTATATATTTTTTTGCTTTGGTCTTCCATTTCCGGACCCGACAATCTGCCCAGCAGGGAACGTATCCTAACCACTAATTCCTCTTCGTCAATCGGCTTCTTTAAATAATCTACGGCACCCAAGGAAAACCCCTTTAGCACATCTATTTTTAAGGAACGGGCGGTAAGGAATATAAAAGGCAATTGAGGGTACTGGTTTTGAATTTTTCCCGCCAAAGTAAATCCGTCCATATCTGGCATCATGACATCCAAGATAGCCAGGTCAAAACTCTGTACCTCCAAGGCACCAAGTCCTTCCATTCCGTTTTTGGCCCAATGAATGTCGAAACATTTCATTTTGAGATACTCGGTCAGCAAATATCCCAACGAAGCATCGTCCTCTACCAGTAATATCTTATTTTTATCTGCCATGTTTTGTCAATGGAATTATTATAGAAATGGTGGTTCCTTTGCCCACCTCACTTATCAAATTAATTTTTCCCTTATGACCCTGGACCACTTTTTTTACATAACTAAGGCCTAGCCCATACCCCTTAACCTTGTGCAGGTCACCATTGGAGACCCGGAAATATTTTTGGAATACCCGGGATTGGTCCTTTTCTGATATTCCTGCGCCATTATCGGTTACATCGATTATCAGTTGTCCGTTTGAGGTTTTAGCCGTCAACTCAATTACGGGGTCAACCGCGTATTTTTTAGCATTGTCAAGCAAGTTGTTAATGGCATTTTCCAAATGGGAAATCTCCGCTCTGATTCGATATTCCCCTGATTCTAAGTTAAAACAAAATTTAATATTCTCCAAAGGAGCCATTAGCAGGAACTCCTCGCAGAGCTTTTGTAGGGGAGGCCTAAAATCTAATTCTTTAAGATCGAAGACTCTTTTCCTAGTTTCTAAACTTCCAAGTTCCAGTACCTTGTCAATATGCTTTTTTAGCCGTTCGGTCTCTTGCCGAATGATTCCCAAAATAGGCTTATCTTTCTGAGAAGCATCAACTTCGAGCATTTTCGTAGCCAGACCAATGGAAAAAACAGGGGTCTTGAGTTCATGGGTGAGGTTATTTATAAACTCATTTGTAGTCATATTCAATTTACGCTGCCAATAAAATGACCGTAAAACCCAGATAACCAAGACAATAATAGCCGTTAGAAAAATAAGACTAGGAATCGTAAGACCATTCAATTGGGATAAAAAATAAGTGTTTATATCCTTGAACTGCAATTCCAAAATAACCCGCGTGCGCAACAGTTCGGGCAGATAACCTTCAAGCTCCAAAGGATATTTTATCAATTGTTCATCATTATCAAATACGACGGGGGCGGTGAGATAATAAGTGGAATCCTTAGAGAAAATTCGAAAGGAAAAATCTGCATCGATTCCATTGTTCACCAGCTTTTCCGTAATAAAATCGTTCAAAAAATGTTTAGATGCATCCTGGACGCTATCCAAGCTCAATTTAAAATAAGTGTCGTCATTGGTGATTGCTTTACCTATCAAAAAAGTGAGTTCATCTTTAACCTTGAGCTCCTTTTTTAAGATCTGACTGGTATTGGCTATTTTTTGATTGAACTGCACCTTGGCCAAATTGAGACCAATTGCCAAATATTTGTATTGAATCACCGCCAAGCCAAGCACGGAGATCACAAAAATTATGATATATATTCCTCTTTTTTTCAAAATTCAATACCAATTAAGCTCAAAAAAACATATCCTTCACTTTCTTTAATTTTTTGTTAATACAATTAACCTATTATTAATCCTATTGTTTTATCGTTAATCCTTTACAATCCAATAATGGCTTAGCTTAGCTTCGAGTTGAGTTTAGTTTTAATATAGTTGGTCCAGCAATGTTTTGAGCTTTTTCAAAAGTAAGGGTTTTTAAAAGCTAACCGCAACCGGTTAGCTTTTTCTTGCTGGGGTACAAAAATGAACATCACACATTTAAAGTTATACTAGTTGTAAATGAAACGACATTTTCAGAAATCAGCGACCAACGTGCTGGCCATTTCTATTGGAATTGTTTACCTATGGTTTGGGTTATTGAAATTTTTCCCACATTTGAGTCCGGCGGAAGACCTTGCGAAAAACACCATCGATATTTTGGATTTTGGACTAATTCCTTCCAACGTTTCCATAATTCTATTGGCAATTTGGGAATCCGGGATAGGATTATTATTGATTTTTAATCTTTTTAGACGTTTGGCGTTGGGTCTCGCCATAGTTCATATAGTCCTTACCTTTACGCCTATGTTCTTTTTCCCGGAACAGATCTTCAACGAAGGTCCCTTTAATCTTACCTTGTTGGGGCAGTACATTATAAAGAATATCGTTATTTTTAGCCTCTTGGTCTACATTTTTAACGAAAACAAAAGAACAATGCAATCTTTGCAGACCAAAAAATTAAGACGATTTGATAACAGCTCAAGAAAACGGATCGTGGAATATTCCTGGCAAGCACAACGGGTTCCCAACGATTCTTTGGAATTATCTTCCTCTCAGGCCTAAAAGTGATAACGGAAAACCCATATTAGATTTTGCTGTTCGTTTAGTTCATAATTTGGGACAACCATAAACCGGTTAACATTTGGGCTAACCATAAAGATCGGTTCGTCGGCCTATCTTATGGCTGCCAAGGCTTTTTCCCTAATTATTTCGGCTACAGGGCGGTTCTGCAAGTGGCTCTCCAACCAAGATATAATATCCAAATAAAGGAATGCACGTTTTTCATAAGGATGGTCCTCATATTTTTTAAGCTGGTCGTATAATTTCTGAAACTCGTTCCGCAGTTCATGGGGATAGATGTTCCCAAGGTTTCTTAGAAATTTGATCATTTCCTTCTGAACGGCGTGCAGGTCGTTCATTTTCAGCAAAAACTTGTAGGTGCTCTTTAGCTGCACTTCCAAATGGTAGTCCATTCCCGCCTCATAATGGGCCACGAGGCTCAACACACGAGCAAAACACATGAGGTCTTCCCTCATTTTGAGATTCTTGTTGTTGATTATCTTTTTTAGGTAAGTGATACAAGTTTTGTTGTCCCCAATACCAAAATAGAGGCAGGCGATCTTGTAATAAAACATCATGACATGGTGCTCGTCTATACGATCCCTGTGCTTTATGATTCCATATTCGATAATCTTAACCAGATACAGGCCCTTGTCAAACGTTCCCTCCAGAAAATGAAGGTTGAGCTTGTTAGAATTGATGTAGAGAAAGGTTAGGGACGAAATATTGTCATTTTTTGGAAATTCATCGCTTTTGACGACGCTCTCCATTGTCTCCAGGGTTTCCTTAAAATGGGAACTGTACTTTACATAAAACAGGGATTCCAATAAATAGTGGTTTCCTTTTAAAAAAAATACCGGGTTTAGATAGATCATATTTCTCTGTTCATAGAACAGATCTACCCATTTGCTTGAATATTTATAGCAGGACAAGAAATCCTGAATCAGAAAACTATACCATAAATAGGCCTTGTAGAGCCATAATTTTTCCCGAAACCCCAAGTCCTCCATTCGATATTTGGGAATGTGTTTATCAAAATAACGTTTCACCTTTTGATAGTCCTCATCGCTTCTAACATAGCCAAATTTGAGCATCATACCATAGAGTTGTACGGACAGATTGGAAAGTTTGCTGGTCATCACATTCTGTTCCGAGAGCCTTTTGGCCTGCAGGGCAAGTTCGTCTGCCCTATCGGGAATACTACGGGTAATATATTGGGTCTCGATTATTTTTTCGAGTTCTACAATCTCATAGGCAACGTTCTTTTCCTCGTTTTCCATGGCAATCGCCTTGGCCTTTTCCAAAATTTTAAGACTTTGTTTATAGAGGCCCTTTTGATAGAGGATAGTGGCAAAATCTAACTGTTCCCGAATCTGCACCCGAATATTTTGGTTTACGGGATTCAACCTTAGACTCACCAATATTTGCTTGTAGAGATGGGCCTTAAGATTGGAGAGTTGTGCCTTTTTTACAATACCGCTCTCTAAGATGGCTTTTTCGTCGTAATCCTTCAGTTTATCGAGAAGATTAAAAAGAGCCAAAAACTTGGCATCGGTATTGACGCCCAGCCGACCAACATAGAGTTTAAACTGTCTCTTTTCGGACTTGGAGAGGGAGTTTACCAATACGAATAAAGCATCTTTATGGGCATTTGTCATCGTAAAAAATAGAATTTAATTAGCTGTGTGCCAACACTTTAAATAATTAAAAAAGTGCTTCAGCGTTGTAAATGATTTTTTGGCACATACAACATTGTGTTTGTTGGCCTTAACTTTGTAATGATTACCCAAAATTAAGTAAATATAATGAGTAAAGATAACGTACATATTTTTGATACCACTCTCAGGGATGGTGAGCAAGTGCCCGGATGTAAATTGGACACGAAACAAAAGCTAGTCATTGCCGAACGATTGGATCAATTGGGTGTAGATATCATTGAGGCGGGCTTTCCCATCTCCAGTCCTGGGGATTTTAAGTCTGTGAACGAAATAGCAAAATTGATAAAAAATGCAACGGTATGCGGATTGACACGCGCCGTAAGAAAGGATATCGAGGTCGCCGCCGAGGCTCTTAAATATGCTAAGAGACCCCGGATCCATACCGGGATCGGCACTTCGGATTCCCATATAAAATACAAGTTCAACTCTACTAGGGAAGGAATTATCGAAAGGGCTGTGGCCGCCGTAAAATACGCCAAATCCTTTGTGGAAGACGTAGAGTTTTATGCCGAGGATGCAGGGAGAACCGATAACGAGTTTTTGGCAAGAGTTTGCGAAGAAGTTATAAAAGCTGGGGCCACGGTACTCAATATTCCCGATACTACTGGCTATTGTCTTCCCGAAGAGTACGGTGCCAAAATGAAATATCTTAAGGAGAATGTAAAAGGGATCCATAAAGCCATCCTTTCCTGTCATTGCCATAATGACCTAGGTCTGGCCACCGCCAATTCCATTGCAGGGGTAATCAATGGGGCGAGGCAGATTGAATGCACCATCAACGGTATCGGGGAACGCGCTGGCAATACTGCCTTGGAGGAGGTTGTAATGATCTTAAGGCAACATCCTTATTTAAATTTGGATACCAATATAAATAGTAAATTATTATACGATACCAGTCTAATGGTATCCCGAAAAATGGGGATGCCGGTGCAACCCAATAAAGCCATAGTTGGCTCTAATGCATTTGCACATAGTTCTGGGATACATCAGGACGGTGTGATCAAGAATAGGGAAACCTATGAAATCATGGATCCCGAGGATGTGGGCGTAAACGAATCTTCCATTGTGCTTACGGCAAGAAGTGGAAGGGCCGCATTGGCATACCGAGCAAAAAAGGTAGGCTATGAGCTTACCAAACTACAGCTGGATATGGTTTATGTGGAGTTTCTTAGGTTCGCAGATATCAAGAAAGAGATTTTGGATGATGACATCCATGAAATTATCGTGGCCAGCAATATAAACGCCGAAAGAGGGGTAGCGTAGTACATTTATCTGTAAATTGCTTGACTAAATTTTTGCTATTATTTTTATATTTGGCAAGGTAAAATTGGCGGACATAGCATGGTTACGGCTAATAATTTTTACGTAGCATAATGGAAAAAGAATGGTGAAAATAGTTAAGGAACCTATAGATTACTGTACTGAATGGAATTAAAGATCGCCCTATTGCCGGGAGACGGTATTGGCCCCGAGGTCATGGAACAGGCCGTAAAGTGTCTGCAGGCCGTGGAGGAAACCTTTGGCCACAATTTTATTTTTTCCGAGGCACCTGTGGGAGCCATTGCCATGGCCAAGGTGGGAAATCCATTGCCTGATGAAACGCTACAGCTTTGCCGGGATTCCGATGCTGTTTTGTTTGGAACCGTGGGTTCCCCGGAATTTGACAACAATCCCCATGCTAAGATACGGCCGGAACAAGGCTTGTTGCAACTGCGCAAGAAGCTGGGCCTTTTTGCCAACATAAAACCGATAAAGGCATTCCCTATCCTAGACCGGAAATCTCCACTGAAAAAAGAAATTATTACGGGTACCGATTTTATAATTTATAGGGAACTTACAGGGGGCATTTATTTTGGGGAGAAGACGCTTAGCAGCGACGGCACTGTAGCTACGGACCAGTGCGTGTATTCCGAAAGTGAGATAAGCCGTATTGCCCATTTGGCATTTAAGTCTGCCAAGAGCCGCAACAACAAACTTACCTTGGTCGATAAGGCCAATGTGATGGAAACGTCCCGTCTTTGGCGTAGAGTAGTTTCCAAAATTGCAGAAAGCTACCCCGAGGTGACGCTGGAATTCATGTATGTGGATAACGCAGCTATGCAGATTATCCTAAACCCAACCCAGTTCGATGTTGTTTTGACCGAAAACCTGTTAGGAGATATTATTTCAGACGTAGCTGGGGTTATATGTGGATCTATAGGACTTTTGTCCTCTGCCTCAATTGGGGAGAACCATGCCATGTTTGAGCCGGTCCATGGATCGTATTACCAGGCTGCTGGAAAAAATATGGCGAATCCTGTTGCCTGTATTCTGTCCGGCGCACTTCTTTTAGAACATTTTGGTTTACACGAGGAAGCACGTGCGGTACAAATAGCGGTATATAAATCCTTGAGAAAAAATATTGTTACGCCCGATTTGAATCTGAAAACAAAATACGGCACCGATCAAGTGGGAGACTTTATAGCGAACAATATTACCGATACGGACGACAAACCAAGCATGAATATTGAAAATATCGGGTTGGGGAAATCCACAATCATTTAGTGCCCGTCTATAAAATCCGATAATTGCGTTACACTCGTTTTGAAAGCTTTGTTCTCTAACCTTCTAGCTCAGACACATGAAGATAGGAACAGACTTATTTGGCCCATACCTATCCGGAAAAAGCTGAAACTAATCAATTGAAATATCATACCGCGCATCTTTCAGATATTTGGCCACCAGCGCGTTAAATTCGGGGGTGATCCTTAGTAAGGCGGTGTCTTTTAAGTCGTAGAGCTCGCTTTTGTTGGTATAACCTTTTTTTAACAGTTCCTCGGTGTAGAAGAGCGCGGTGCCAAAATCATCGTTCTTGGCACAATTTGAGATTACTTTGAGATAGTAGGAGTACTCCTTGGGCGCGGTGATGGTTTTCAACATCCAGAGGAACCGAAGACCTTCTTCATCCAATGGATCTTCCTTTTTTAGGACGCCAATATTTTCTTCGATCAATACATTCACGAAACCGTTAAGTCTTTCCCCAAGTTGGCTTTCTATCGTATTGGGGCTTGCAGAATGCTTTTTTAGCTCCTCCATTTGATAATTCCACCATCCAAGATTCTTAAAATTATAAGTGTTCACATCTTCTTCAAGATAATATACATAGTCCATACGAGAGAGCGACTCTTTATCAAAAGCATTGCTTTCATCTCTTTTTTGGGTTTTATAGACTTTGTTCTTTTTCAGCTGTCGCAGCTTGGTATTTAGGGAATCCAACGAAACCAACCGCCCGTACACGGATCCCGTTTCTGTAATAAGTTCCTCCGCTTCAAGCATTTTTAGAGAGTAGATCAATGAATTTATCCTATCCCAATCCGTAGTATAGCTCGCCTTTATAAAAGCCATGTCCTTGGGGATATTTCCGTTGGCCATGGTTGATAGCGTGAGGATTTGAAAGGCTTTTTCCAGTTTTTCAGCGGGCGGCCATTCATGTCCCCCATCAAATGTCAGCAGTTGGTTGGGGAATTTTAATTTATCCAAGACCTTTGTCGTTTGTAACATAGTTTGATAGTTGAAATCTCCCTTGCCCACAATACCGATATAATGAAAACGACGTTTAGGATCTAATACCTCGATATTGCCAATATCCGATCCACAGGAAATGACGCCATCCACACTGCTGATAAGCAGGGGCAATATGCTGGCAAACCTTGCACCCTCGGAAAAACCTGCAACGTAAATTCTTGCCGGATCTATGGAAAATAAGGTAGGCATTGCACTAATCACCTTATTGGCAATCAATACATTCTCGGATATCGAAAGAGTATCGGTCAGACTATTGATCGAAACCAAAATGTAACCCAGGTGCTCCGCAGAAGCCTTGTAGCTTTGTAACGCATTTACTCCTCTCCTGTGCATATCACATACATAAACCACCGGCCACTTTTGGGAGGCTTCATAGTCTTTAGGTAGGTAAAGACCAAAATTTTCAGTAGAGTTTTTGGCGACCGGGATGGAGTCTAGTACCTTACCCTTTTTAAGAACCATTTGTTGGGCAGTAGAATAAACCGATACCCCCAGAAAAAGAACCCATAAAAATCTTTTCATATTTAGCAATTTATCATAAATCTGGCCAAAATAGCGCCAATAAAATTACGTAATTTAAAATCATCCTACCAATCGATTTGGAACGGGATTTATATATATTTTCTTAGCTAATGCATACCATTCTCGTAAAAAGCGAGCTGCAGCGTACATAAGTTTAGATGTTAGATTACACTAGGGACTCTTTTCGTTATAGGGGAATCAGAGATGACTTCCGAGAGAATAATATGGGTCCTAGTCTCCCCATATTGAATGAGTTTATCTATAAATTTCTCTAAATGGAACTGATCTTTGAGCACCACTTCCATAATAATGTTCTCATTTCCGGTAATTCTATAGCAGTTGACAACTTCTTCAAAAGAACCAACGGTCTCCAGAAAAGGTCTCAATTTCCCCATAAAAGCTCTCAAGGTTATTATGGCTTTTAGTTGATACCCTACTTGTATGTGCGAAACAATTGCCTTATACCCCATTAGAATTCCCAAATCTTCCATTTTCTTTACCCGTTCCGCAACGGCTGGGGGCGTAAGGCCAATTTGCCGCCCAATATTGGCAAAGGTTTCACGAGCGTTTTTCTGAAGTAATTTCAGAATCCGCCAATTTAAATCATCTACCTTCGAATCTAAGTTTTTTGTCATTTTATTCCTTATTTTCAATAGCAAATGTACGAAATTGCAAAGTAATGTTAAGATGTTTTTCTCAAATAACCCGTAATTTTATATATTGAAAATTGCATGAAAATAAAATGTCCCAAGAAAACCTAAGTTCGGTCCCATTGTATCTTAAAGCGTTGGATCTTTGTAAAATGAGCAGGGAAATTGCCTCCTATGTTACCTATAACAAGGATTTGCTCAAATTATATCAGTCTAACAGCCACAGGGATATCATTGCCGATTCCTTGCTTACCGACGCCATTCTTATTCCCCAACAAATAGCGTATGCGGAATATTCCGACTGTCATGCTACTCGTATGAAAAGCGCGACGTTTATTAGTATTATGACCCGTAATATCCTTTCTTATTGCAAGGGCCTCGAAATGGACGGGGTCAAGGAAAAGGAATACTTAAATCTGCTTCGAATCGAAATTAGAAGTTTTCGAAGACTGTATCACAAATGGAAGAAATCCCTTCGCCGGGACGACAACTCAAAGGGTTGGGGATTTGGCGATTCTTTTGGATTTTAGGTAAGGGTCTGCTATCGATTTCTTTTTTTCCTAGAACAGAAGTGATTTAAACTATCTCACGTCTACCATCCCATATCATGTTCCACAACCCGTTGGGTGACCAAAATGGGCATTATCTTAATTTCGTATAGTGGGAAAGAACCTTTTTCCATAAATTCGCCGATAATACATCTTTATTAGAACGAAGAACCTGTTTAGGAATTTATGATAAGCACAAACATTCCGCGTTGGAGCTTCTCTTTCCTAATAACGGCATGCAATAACCGACATTACAGTTTACGATGAGAAATACTTACCACCAATTTTTTACGATGTTGATGCTTTTATCATCCTCCGTAGTTGTCTCGCAATCGCAACCAAGCACCATGATACAGGATGTACATAAGGAGGTTATCGCACAGCATTTTACGAATTAATTGGTATGCATTGCCAAATCTGAAATTACTTTCACTAAAGTAACTAATGAAACCATGAATGGTACTTTCTCGGGTACTTGGAATGACTTTGGTAGGGATATTAACAAGACGGCCAGAACTACCGAAGATGAATTTTTTGCGTCAAGGATTAGAGAATACAGCAAGAGGGCAATTTAAAATAATCAAAAAAATGTTGTTACTTTGTGACACCTTTAACAATTTAGCACTAAAAATAAAACACTAAAAATCATGAAAAAATCAGTTTTTTATCTTGCATTCTTCCTGTTTACTGCCCCTATGGTCATGGCGCAGGAATTTAACGTAGGCACCAATGTAATTACTGCTGGGGTAGGCTTTGGTGGTAGTTATGATTATTACGGCTCCCCTGCTCAAAGCCCAGGGTTTAGCTTCACCTACGAAAGGGGAATCTGGGATATTGGAGGCCCGGGGGTGATAAGCCTTGGCGGATATTTGGGTTTTAAAACCTATAAATATGGCTCCTATTATGATAATGCCAAATGGAACTATACCATCATCGGGGTTAGGGGTGCATACCACTTCAATGGTCTGGATGTGGATGGCCTGGACTTATATGGCGGGCTTATGTTAAACTATAGTATCTTATCGTACAATCACAATAATGCCTATGGCTCCACTTATGGCAGTACTTTCGGCGCTACACCCTTTGTAGGGGGCCGGTATTTCTTTACGGATAATTTTGGAGCATATGCCGAGCTGAGTTATGGGGTTGCCTATTTTAGCATTGGGGTCGCGTTTAAGTTTTAAAACAGAAACAATTCGGTTTAATTCCGAAGAATATAAATCAAGAAAAAATGCCCGCAGGAGAAATCTTGCGGGCATTTTTTATATGAGAAAATTCAATCCAAAAAACCTTGTGTATAGTGCATGGCTGAAAGCGTATAGCGATTACCGCTTTAGCGTAAAATGATTGCGCAGGGAATGGGCCACCAAGCTCCCCTCCTCTTCCCGGGAATACTCCATCCGAAACCAATAGTCCGAGGATGGTAAGAGTTTACCATTAAAGGTCCCGTCCCACCCGGTGGAAGTTTTGTCCAATTGCTTCAATAACTTTCCGTACCGGTCAAAGATATAGATGGTGGCGGTCTCCAATTCAGAGATACCATAAACGTTCCATTCGTCATGGATACCGTCCCCGTTGGGGGTAAAGAACTTGGGGTACCCCACTACGAAAAACGAAAAATATCCGGAGGTGCCACAACCGTTCGCGTCACTGATGACGACCGTATTTTCACCTGGAGGCACATTGTTAAAAATAGTGGATTCCTGAAATAATCCTCCATTAATGGCGTATTCGTACTTTCCTTCCTTTAAAGGAACAATCTCTATATTGTTGCTGTCCGCCATATCGGCCAATACCTTTACCTCGCCTAGCTCCGGGGTACCGTAAACTGTAATCAGGATATCATCGGTGATAACCGTACCCAAAGTGGTCTGTATCACCACATAATAGCGGCCGGAATTGGCCAAAATAAGGGGGACTTCCAACTCACCATTATAAGGTCCCGTTCCGGTAGGCGAATTATCAATAGTGCCGTCATCCCCATAGTCTACCGTCCACGTAACACTAAGTATGTCCGGGCCGGCAGGGGAACGCAAAGCATTCAAAGTAACTTTTGGATCGGCTTCACATGCGATGATGTCGAGTCCCAAAAACTCATCTCTTAAGGTACAGTCCAATGCACTATCTTGATCAGCATCTACCGAACTTCCCGTAAAGGTCAAAAGATAGGATTCTGGATCCCCATCAAAATTGGTGTTATAATTATTTATAAATAGGTAATACATTTCCCCGGCCTTTACATCGAGCCAGGTGTCATAGGTGTTTTGGTTGGCCGTTAAGGGAGGTTCGCCCTGCTGGCCGTTCCCTGGGTTTACCCCTATTCCCGTAAAATTGGTGTTGTTTACTTCGTAGTTGCAGCGGATGGGCTGGGCGTTTCCGTTACCTATATCGGCCGGATCAATATCGGGGCCGTACAGGGCAAAATCCCATTCCGCCGTCGGGGTAAGGGCTTCCAGATCAAAACCTATTTGTCCGTCGGTACCGGCCCTAAATACGTACCAAGAAGTATTGTGCTCTATGTTTGCAGAAACATTGCTCCCTTTTTCCAAACACCCCGTTTCCCTAATTACTTCAGGATCAAAATCGTCGATATCCCCGCTGCCATTGGCCATGCCATCAATAGGAGCATCGGCGCAAACGGGAATGGCGGTTCTTAAATCGGGAGAGTTTTGTGCTGTTGCTCCAAAAACAACAAGCAGCAATGCATAGATAGAACAAAAACTTGTTCGCATAGATTAGGGGCCTAACGTTAGTGTAGAATATAACTCTTAGGATGGTAAAATAGTATAGTTCATCGGTATTTTATGTCTTTAATCGATAAACTGCATCCTGCTTATTCAAAAGTGAACCCACACTTACCTATTTCCGAATTAAAAAATCGACCTTCCAAATACTTATTTCGCATCATTCACTTGTCACCATATAATTCGCAAACATGGGATTTATATCATATAAATATCATATAATCACTATCTTTGCACCCTTAAAAAGTTTGTTTTTTACCGTCGGTATGGACCTATATTATTTGAACAACAGATTACACAACGAATGAAAATCGACAATATCCTGGAAGAGCAATATGAAGAAATGGGAAACGAACATGTTTCCGCCTCTGAAGAAACTCCAATCCGTTCGGACGCCTTTGTGCTGAGCGATTCAGAAAAAATTGAAAAAATAAGGAACAATGTACAGGAGATAATGCTCACTCTTGGTCTGGACCTAAAGGACGACAGCCTAAAAGGAACGCCGAACCGCGTCGCCAAAATGTTCGTCAACGAACTGTTCGGGGGGCTGGACCCCAAACGAAAACCAAAATCCTCTACCTTCGAGAACAAATACAAGTACGGGGAAATGTTGGTAGAAAAAAATATTACCTTATACTCGACTTGTGAGCATCATTTGCTTCCGATCGTAGGGAGGGCCCATATAGCCTATATCTCGAATGGAACTGTCGTAGGCCTTTCTAAAATGAACCGGATCGTGGATTATTTTGCCAAAAGGCCGCAGGTGCAGGAAAGGTTGACCATCCAAGTCGTTAGGGAAATGCAGCGAGTTTTGGGGACAAAGGATGTGGCCTGCGTAATCGATGCTAAACATTTGTGTGTCAATTCACGGGGCATAAGGGATATAGAAAGTAGTACCGTAACCGCTGAATACGGCGGAAAATTCAAGGACGAAGCCGTTCGCCGTGAATTCTTGGACTATATCAACTTGGAAACGAATTTTTAGAAAGATAAATGACAAAAGAAGAAAGACAAAGGACATAAAGACGAAAGACTGTAACCTAGGAAGAAACAAGTCTTGATTCTTGTTTCTAATCTCTTGATTTTTATGAAAAAACTCCACCCAACTAGGTTATCTTATGTTTATATTACTAACAATAATTTATTCGTGTGAAACTGTACCAAAGCCAGGCGCTAAAAGTTTATAATTCCCTATCCGGAACCAAAGAATTGTTTCAACCTTTGACAGAAGGCTATGTGGGGATGTACGTATGTGGACCAACGGTCTATAGCAATGTACATCTCGGAAATTGCAGGACCTTTATGTCCTTCGATATGATTTTTAGATATCTGTTACATTTGGGATATAAAGTGCGCTATGTACGTAATATTACCGATGCGGGGCATTTGGAGAACGATAGCGATGACGGAGAGGATAAAATTGCCAAAAAGGCCCGTTTGGAGCGGATAGAACCAATGGAAGTTGTACAACGCTACACGATCGATTTCCACAACATCCTACAAAAATTCAATCTTTTACCGCCAAGTATCGAACCGACAGCCACTGGCCATATTATTGAACAAATGGTAATTATCAAGGACATCCTGGAGAAGGGGTATGCCTATGAAGTTAATGGTTCGATCTATTTTGATGTACACAAATTCAATATAACCCACCACTACGGGAAACTTAGCGGCAGGAAATTGGAGGATATGATAACCAATACCCGCGAGTTGACCGCCCAAGACGAAAAAAGAAGTCCGCAAGATTTTGCCCTATGGAAAAAAGCGGAAACCCAGCACATTATGCGCTGGCCATCGCCCTGGGGAGAAGGATTTCCGGGATGGCACTTGGAATGTACTGCCATGAGCTCCAAATATTTGGGGGAAACGTTTGATATCCATGGTGGGGGAATGGATCTGAAATTCCCCCATCACGAATGCGAAATTGCACAAGCCGAAGCGAGCCATGGACATGCCCCGGTAAAATACTGGTTGCACACCAATATGCTTACGCTAAACGGCAAAAAAATGGCAAAATCCACCGGAAACAACATTCTACCATTAGAAATTTTTTCTGGTGCGAATCCGTTGCTAAGTAAACCATTTTCTCCCGCCGTCATCAGGTTCTTTATGATGCAGGCCCATTATACGAGTATTCTGGACCTCAGCAATGAAGCAGTATTGGCCTCTGAAAAAGGATACAATAGATTGATGGAAGCAATAGATGCCCTGGATACCGTACCGGCCAAGTCCCAAAGTGATTTTGATGTGGACTCATGGAAGCAGAAGTGCTACGATGCTATGAACGATGATTTCAATACCCCTGTCCTGATCGCTAATCTCTTTGAGGCCGTTAGGCATATCAACCTTTTTAAGGAAGGAAAGGAACGTATCACCTCCAAGGATAAAACAGTCCTAAAGGAAGCCATGGCAGCCTTTGTCTTTGATGTCCTGGGCATTGAGAACAAAAGTTCCGATTCCGATACGGGATTGCTTGCAGGGACGGTAGAACTACTGATTCAATTGAGGAACGATGCCCGTACCAACAAGGATTTTTCCACCTCAGACAAAATTAGGGACCAATTGGTAGCCCTGGGGATACATCTTAAGGATGGGAAGGAAGGGACAACGTTTACTGTTAGTTAATGACTATTGGTTGATGGTTGATAGTTGAAGGGTTAAGGGTTAAGGGTTAAGGGTTAAGGAAAATACGAAATACGAAATACGAAATTGGGCGAAATTGCTCAAAGGGCTCTTAGACCAATATAAAGTTTTCAAGTAAAATCAGAAAAGACTTTCAATTAGCGAAATGATAAAGAAAATCCTTATCGCACCATTCATTCTGTTAGTAAGACTATACCAGCTACTTATTTCGCCCCTACTGCCGGCTTCTTGTCGCTATACCCCTACCTGTTCCCATTATACCTTGGAAGCCCTGAAAAAACACGGCCTTTTTAAAGGAGGGTGGTTGTCCTTAAAACGTATTTTTAGCTGTCATCCTTGGGGAGGCAGTGGCTATGATCCCGTTCCCTAATAGCATACTACTTCACAACCCCATACTTATCAAAAAGATACACCAAACTGGCCATGGTGGCAGCTCCCAATTCTAGTTCTCTTTTATTGACCTGATCAAAGGTATCGTTGGCGGAATGGTGCACGTCAAAATAACGCTGGGAATCGGGTCTTAGCCCGGCGAGTACAATTTGATTATTTTTAAGTGGGCCGATATCGGCGCCGCTGTATCCCCTCTGAAATAAATGTATCAGGTAAGGCTCGAACAATTTTTTCCAACCTTGGGCCTGCGCTAGGTTGGCATCTGAACAATCAAAGGAAAATCCGCGAGGTGTATATCCGCCAGAATCACTTTCCAGGGCAAAAACATGTTTTTCATTTTTCGTTTTGGCCTCCTCCGCATATTTGATACCGCCACGAAGACCGTTCTCCTCGTTCATGTATAAAACAACCCGGATCGTCCGTTTCGGCTTATAGCCTGTTTTTTTTAAGAGTCGTAAAACCTCCATGCTTTGAACACATCCAGCTCCATCATCCTGGGCCCCTTGGGCCAGATCCCATGAGTCCAAATGCCCGCCAACGACCATAATCTCGTCGGGATGGGTACTCCCCTTAATTTCTCCAATAACATTAAAAGAAAGAACATCCGCTAAGATTTGGCAACTTTGCCTAAAAGCAAATTTGATATCGGGGTTCAGTTTTAGGGTTACACTCAACAGCTCGGCCCCCTTGGTACTTATAGAAGCCGCAGGTATCCAGTCCTTTATCGGGGTGTCGCCATAGCTCATGGCGCCGGTATGGGGAAAATCGTCTAAACGAAGGTTCATGGATCGTACGATGACTCCTACTGCCCCATACTTTGCAGCCTCGGCAGCCCCCGAATAACGCTGGTCTACGCAATCTGAATACGCTTCGAAAGTTTCAATTTTTGTTGGATCCATCGGCCGATTAAAGAATACTATTTTCCCTGCCAACTTTTGCCGTCCCAAAGATTTTAAATCGTCTAGCCCATGCACTTCCACCACGTTGGCCTTGACTCCCCCAGCAGGGGTTGCAATAGAACCTCCCAAAGCGCAGATAGGAACGTTTGTAGTTTTGCCAGGGGTTGTCTCATAATAGGCGAACTCAGGGATTCCGCGGACCCATTTGGGCACCTTGACGGGCTGTAGCCATACACTGTCCAATCCCAAGGATTCCATCTGTTGTTTGGTATAATCCACAGCCTGCTGGGCCTGTATCGAACCGGAAAGCCTCCCTCCTATCTGGTTGGAAATATAATTGAGCCAGTCGTACGCCTTTCCTTCGGTCAGCGCAGCATCATAGATAAGTTTTAGCTGCTTTTCATCCGCGGTTTGAGCAAAAACCTGAATAGAAATTAAAAAAAATAGTATGGTGAGGTTTTTCATTTTTATATATACTGAGGTACTTTGAACTTTTCTTTATTAGAAAATAGAATATAGACAAAAAGGAGAATGTCAAAGGAAAACAGACTTGATTCTAGGTTCTTGATTCTTGACTCCTGGTTCTTGATTCTTTAAACTATTTTTCTTTTCCTAATTGCTGTTTATAGCTGTCCAAGTTAGCCATAATTTTATCGTTGAGTTCAGGGTTCTTCACATCTTTGTATTTTTTTAATGCTTCCCATAAAACGGATGCCACAATAAAGCGGGCAGCGTTCTTATCATCGGCCGGAATTATGTACCAAGGGGCATGGGACTTGGTGGTTCTTTGAATGGCTTCTTGGTAATATTGTTTGTACTCGTCCCATTCTTCCCTTTCCTTTAAATCCCCTGGAGAGAATTTCCAGTTCTTGTTGGGTTTATCCAACCTTCGCAGCAATCGATGTCTTTGTTCCTCTTTGGACAAATGCAGGAAAAATTTAAAGATTATGGTTCCGTTTCGTGCCAGGTGCTGTTCAAAATCATTAATGTCCTGAAAACGTTGGTCCCAGAATTTTTCATCTATATCGTCCACAGTATTGATTCCCGGAATATTCTCGTTTAGGATATACTCTGGATGTACCCGGGTAACCAGCACATTCTCGTAATGGGTGCGGTTAAACACGCCAAATTTACCCCTCGCCGGCAATGCGAGATAGTGCCTCCATAAGAAATCGTGCTTCAATTCTAGTTCAGTAGGCACCTTAAAGCTGTGTACCACGACCCCGCGTGCGTTAAAATCCTTGAAGACCTCGCGGATAAGGCTGTCCTTCCCCGAAGTATCCATTCCCTGCAAACATATGAGCACATTGTACTTGGCATGGGCATACATAGTGTCCTGAAACTCCCCCAAGTCTTTCCGAACTTTTTTTAAACCTTTTTTCAGTTCCTTTTGTGTGGCATCTAAATCGTCCTTAGTGTTATAATCCCCAAAAACAGAATTGGTGTTTGCCTTATATGATTCGATGTTTATTTTATCCATAGGTTGAATATATGATTTTTTGAACTGGGGGAGAACACTTCCTTTAAAAAAGGTAATTATCGACCCAAATTAATTCATAGTTAATGTTATCGGCCAATAAAATGGTCATTGGTCGAAATTAAATTGCTATCCGCTTTGCTCTTCCTACATTTGGTTGTATGAACTCTTTGAGTTCAATAAGATCCCAATCTTACTTCTTAAAATCCTACAGCTATGAGACTTCTTACCCGATTTCTGGGGATTCTAATATTGTTTGCATTCTTTTCCTTTGTTAACAACAAGGCATGCGCCTATGCCGATTCTAATATAGGCTATGTAAAGACGCAAACCGAGCAGGCATTGGAAAGCACGGACCTAAACTCGGCTCGATACTACACCTACAAAGCCCTGAACGCGATTGAAAAATCTAGGAAACAGTTGGAATCCTGCGGCTGCGAATATGCGACCAAAAGCATTTACGACGGATTGGAGAACCTGAAGGACGCCACACGCGCCACCTCCCTAAGCAGTACCAAAATATTGCTTAACAAAGCTTTGGAGAATACCATTGCAAGTTTGGAATCCCTTGAAAAACACGAACTGCACAACAGCAAATATGCAAGTGATGTACTTGTAGTAAATACCAAAAATTCGGAAGAGGGGAAACCAGAATTTATTTTATCCGAAGGAAAGAGCCTACAATTCAAAATTGATCAAAGTTTGATAAATTTCCAAAACTCCCTTCAAGAAGTCGTCATCTCCGTACCCTGTGGGGAAGCCCACGATTTTGCTGATCGAATCTATAAAATTTGTGAAAACGAACTGCTAAAATCGGACTTGACGGAAGGCAAAAAATACTACAATTTAAGGGTAAAACAAATCACGGCCAAAGCCTTGGAGGAACTGGGGAATTGTGAATAAAAAGTTATTGGGTTACTAAGTTATTGGGTTATTATGTTTCTAAATTTTAGGTTAAGGGACATTCCCATTCAAAATTTTCTTACATAGAATTCATATATTTAACCTATAAGAATCAGTAACGTTAAATAATTATGAAAACCCTACCTTATCTTTTGACATTTTGCATGATATTCGTTTTGATTTCATGCCAAGAAAAGGGGCCCAAGGCCGATCAAGGAAAATCTATTGGGAGCCTCCATTT
>CAJDXC010000017.1_pt1 | contig 45616 bp, 44 predicted proteins | sample 7391681 | NCBI WGS metagenome assembly CAJDXC01 (sample SAMEA7055742, study PRJEB34461) | soil metagenome | biome: terrestrial ecosystem; feature: Peninsula; material: soil | place: Antarctica | collected 2016 | reverse complement strand
CCTCGTCCGCGATTTCCTGCATGCGGGCACCTGCCAGTCCCCGTTTCTGAAATATCGAGGTCGCAGCTTCTAGGATGTCCTCCTCCGTACTTGAATCTTGCATTAACCAGTCTATTTAACTCTCTTATTCAACCATATGGTTAATCAAATGTAAAAAGAATATCTACACGATCATAAAACAGTCAATACTTTAAGATATATTTAAGATTTAATCAAGGCGTGATTTGAAGTATTTAGATTGAATGCGTTCTAAGATAAAAGTTGTACAAGGCCAAAGTAACCCGGCTATTCAAGAAGATGTCGTTTTAACGCCCTTCCCATAAACCTTATCTTTTCTTTCATTGTAAATCGGCCTAAATTAACCTTCACCACCCCCTTGGTCATATACGTTTTTTTGGAATAATCAATGTTTACATCCACGATAACGGGGATATTATTTTCAGCTTCCAAAAAGGCCTTCTGCATGATGTTCTTTATTTCCGAATCGTTTGCCATATGAAAATAGGTGGCACCAGTAGCATCTGCTATCCCCTTAAAATTGACATTGCCGATTATGGTTGCCACCTTTCTGTTTAGTGGAATTTTTTGGAATTGCGAAATCTGCCCCAATTCCCCATCGTGAAAGATAAAATAAACAACACCCTTTTTATAGGTAGTGGCTGTTAGGGTTTCCATGCCGGTCATTAAAAAACCACCATCACCAACAATGCCGACAACTTTATGGTCCGGGTTCATAAATTTGACTCCAATGGCCGCGGGAACGCAAAAACCCATACAGTTAAAGTCGGTTGGGGAAACGAAATGCCGGGAACGGTTGATCGGCAAAAGCTCCGCGGCCAAATAGGTGTGCTTGCCATCATCTACCACAAAATAAGTATCATCGTCGGTAAATGTGGTCAAAGCCTCAAAAAAGTAACCTGGCGAAACCTTATCTACCAAAGGTTTCCCTTTCCACTCCTTGAAATAGTTCTTTTTTTCGGTAGCAATCAATTTTTTTAAGGTAGAACTATCCTTGGGTCCTTTTACAACAATTTTTTCCAATTCTTGCACCAACAAGGATAGCGCGTCCGATGCGTCTCCTTCAATAGCAACTTTCGTTGCATAATTTTTATCGAAAACAGTGGGGTTAATATCGATGTGAACAAGATTTTCAGGAACCTTCACTCCAAAACTCCCAGTCCCAATTTCCGAAAATCGGACTCCTACTGCGAGCATGGCATCGCAAGTTTTAAATGCTTTCTGTGATGCTGGGACCGAGTTGGGACCAAATCCAAATCCGGTGTGCAACGGATTGGAAGCAGGGAAAGAAGCCTTCCCTTGTAACGTTGTAGCGACCGGAGCACCAAGGAGTTCCGCTAACCTTACCGTGTGCTCCGTGGCACCAGCAGCACCCCAACCCACGTAAATACCCGGATTCTTAGCTTGAGCAAATATTTTGGCAGCATCTTTTATTTTTTGTACATCGATGGCAGGATTCTGGAATTGCTGGGTATAGGCCTCCATTTTGTCCACTTCGCCCTTGAACATTTGGAGTTCTATGGGGATTTCAATAAAAACGGGGCCCGGTTCTCCCGAAATAGCTATCTCATAGGCATTATAAATCGTTGGGATTATATCCTGATGTGACTTTATTTTAAAAAAGGCCTTGGTTATTTCATCCACCAAGTTCTCTTGGTTCAGTTGGTGTAATTGGTAATGCCTACCACTGTCTTGTCTGGTGCCACCAGTGATAATTAGCATAGGAATGCCGTCCAAATACGCTTCCCCAATACCGCTCATAGCATGGGTGGTCCCGGCAGCGGGGACGATCATGAGGGTACCAATACTGTCCGATGTACATGAAACACCAAATGCCATAAAGGACGCTCCACCTTCATGGGTCACCAAAATAGGTTCAATGTGTTCGGAATTATTGAGTTCATCGTACAATTCTATATTGTGCACTCCTGGAATTCCGAACGTGTATTTAACCCCAATTTGTTCCAAGGCATAAACCGCCAAGCTTGCTCCTGTTCGTTTCATATTAATTTTATCTATTCTTTATTATTCTTTTCGGTAATATGTTGGGTTGCCTTAAGTGCCGTAAAAATACAACTGGTCAAAAAAGTGCCTTCCAAAGCCCGTTTTCCATGCGATCCCCCTCCTCCAAAACCAGCGGCCTCCCCTACCGCGTACAAGTTTTCAAAAACTTGGGGAGCATTGGTCTTGGCGTCGGTCTTTAAAACCTGGGAATATAAATTGGTCTGTATGCCGCCGAGGCTTTTTCGGGATAGGATAAACTCCCTGATCGCAACAAGGGGATACGCTTTCTTTTGATTTAGTTTCTGCGGCTTTAAGGTTCTTTTCCGATCTCCTTTATACTCCCGGGCATGCATTATTCGTCTGATCTGTTCGTCGTTCCATATATTTTTTCCCCGCTCAAAATTACTATCATAATCATCAATGGACCGTTGTAAAACGGCTTCGTTCACGTCATTATTACCTGTTAGCCGGTTCATTTTCTCTGCCAGTTCCCCAACACTCTGGGCGGTAATATAATTGGGGGAATCCTTTTCCAAGGTCTTTATCAAGTGTTTGTTTCCCTTGATGACCGAATATAAAAATGAAAATAGCTTTTTGTTCTTGATTCCCTCGTTAAATTCCGAACCGGAAACCCCCAACTCCTTGTAGGCAATTTTATTATTGAGGATCTGCCACGAATATTGTTTCTCCTGTTCGCAAATTTTGGTAACCAAATACCTTGTATCAAAAGACGTTACCAAGGGTACGGGACCCATGCGCTCTCCTTTGTAGTTTACCCATAGGGCCGATTTTGGCGGAACCAGGCTTAGCCCGTGGTTTTCTCGTTTGGGATAGGGGTGTGGGATCCGTTTAGGAGTTCTTTCGGTGGATGGGACCATTCCGCATGCCAATTTTCCCTTACCTTTTGCATATTTCCGTTGATGCCACCAGTGGCAACAATAAAATTTTCAGCCCTACAGTCGAAGGGTTCTCCGTTAGATTCATCTACCCCGTTTAGGGCGACTAGCTCAGAATTTTCAAATTCGAATCCATTTACTTTATGGCCAAAATAAAGGGTCAGATTTTTATAATTGGGGTGCGATTTTAAATGAATCAATAAAGCTTTGATCAATCCATCCCCAGTTCCCCAGACCATATGAAAACGGGGAACGGAATTCCCCGGAGAAAACAAACCGCGTTCTACCCAATGGACCACAGGAAAAAATCCGACCTTCTTGGAGCGGACCCATTCGTAGATTGTTTGGGTTGATTCTATATACTCATTGGCCCACTTTTTGCCCCACACTTCATTTTCATCGAATTCGGCAAAGGAGAACCAATCCTTTTTTGCTTGGGCAACGCTATCCTTGATACCCGAGAACCGTTGTTGGGGCGAGTTGATGAAGAACATGCCTCCAAAGGATTCTTTTGCCAATCCTCCAAAGTTTTGCTCAAAATCGCGATCGAAGAGGATTACCTGTTTATTGGCATCTAGTAACTCTATTGCCGATGCGATCCCCGCAATCCCACCACCTATGATTGCGGTGTGTGTTTTGTATGTTTTTTTCAATAGTTTATATTTCCTAGGTTTTGTAATTGGCGGTTCTTTCTCCATGCAACTTACAAATTTTTAAGCTATGGTAAATACGGACACCTTGAAATGTAGGAACAGTGCTTATTGCACGAATTTCCTGAATCTAATGTGCTTTTTTATAGGACAAGGAAAAAATCAAGATTTTATCCATTATGTCATTAACTTTTAATCCTGGAGCCAAACAAAAATAGGGTTTGGTTTATCCCGATAAAATGATATTAGTCAGGCTTTTTTTTTAAGAACGGTCGACCAAATCTCCAATCGAAAATTGTACTTTAGTTGCATCGACCTCCAACCGGTAAAATTAAATTATGGCCGTAAAAAATTTTGATATCAAAGGATTGACCTCCGAGGAAGTGCTTCGGGCACGGGCAGCCCACGGAAAAAACACCTTAGAGGGAAAAAAAGCCCATGGATTGTTGGATGCACTTAAAAGCCTTGCCAAAGAACCGATGGTCATCCTCTTGCTCATCGCCTCGGCCGTATATTTTATCAGTGGAAGTATCGGCGACGGTATTTTTATGGCTGCTGCGATTGTCCTTGTATCCGCCATTTCCTTGTACCAGGATGGTAAGAGCCAGAACGCGCTAGAAAAGCTGAAAGACTTCACCCGGGCCAAATGTAAGGTCGTCAGGAATGGCGAGGTCGTGGAAATCAATAGCGAGGAAGTAGTGCTAGGTGATAGCCTAATGGTAGAAGAAGGCTCTACAATTGCGGCTGATGGAGAAATAGTACACTCCAACGATTTTTCGGTCAACGAATCCCTTCTTACCGGGGAGTCTCTGTCTGTCTATAAGGACATCACAAAAGAAGATCGTGCCATATACAAAGGAACCACAGTAGCCAGTGGACTGGCCATCGCCACCGTTACGGCCATTGGAAACGCAACCCAACTTGGGAAAATAGGGAAAAGCCTGGAGGACATTCAACAGGAAAAGACTCCTCTAGAGCGGCAAATCAACGAATTTGTAAAGAAAATGGTGGTAGCGGGTGCCATCGTTTTTGCTATCGTTTGGGCTATCAACTACTACAATTCCCGTGATGTGCTAGACAGTTTGCTAAAGGCCCTTACGCTGGCAATGTCCATATTACCTGAAGAAATCCCCGTTGCTTTTACCACTTTTATGGCTTTGGGATCTTACCGTTTAATGAAAATGGGAATCATAGTAAAACATATCAAAGCCGTCGAAACCTTGGGAAGTGCCACTGTCATCTGTTCCGATAAAACAGGAACAATCACAGAAAACAAAATGGTCCTCAACAAGATTTTTGTCCTTTCGTCAAATAAAATAGTCGATGCCAAAAATCCACTAGGGCAAGCTGAAAAAGAACTCGTCCGCTTGGCGATGTGGGCAAGCGAGCCCATTCCCTTTGATCCCATGGAATTTGCCCTGCACGATGCCTACGAAAAGACTGCCATAAAGGACGAAAGGCCAGACTACCAGATGGTACACGAATATCCCCTGGGAGGAAAACCGCCAATGATGACACACCTGTTCGAAAGTACCAAGGGAGAACGAATCATCGCAGCCAAAGGGGCACCGGAGGCCCTGATAGAAGTATCGAACCTATCCGACAACGAAAAAAAACAGATCAAGGAAGCTATTGATAAACTCGCCACCGATGGATATCGGGTATTGGGAGTTGGGCAAACCCATTTTAATGGTACGGACTATCCAAAAAAACAACAGGATTTCAAGTTTGATTTCAAAGGAATCGTTGCCTTTTACGATCCACCCAAAAAGAACATCGAATCGGTCTTCGATGCATTTCACAGAGCAGGTATCAAGGTCAAGATCGTTACTGGGGATAATGCCGCCACCACCGCAGCTATTGCCCGGGAAATTGGCTTTCGTGGCTATGAAAAAAGTATTTCGGGAGATGAACTGATGGCGTTAAACCAATCCGAATTAATTGAACGGGTACAGACAACCAACGTTTTTACCCGAATGTTTCCAGAGGCCAAACTAAAGATCATCAATGCCCTGAAAGCGAATCAAGAAATCGTGGCCATGATGGGAGACGGGGTAAACGATGCCCCTGCGCTCAAAGCAGCCCATATCGGCATAGCGATGGGAAAAAAGGGTACGGAAATAGCCAAAGAGGCTGCCTTATTGGTACTTTTAAAAGACGACCTTGGAGACATGGTCGATGCCATAGCCATGGGACGGCGTATCTACACAAACCTAAAAAAAGCGATCCAGTATATTATTTCCATTCATATCCCTATTATCCTCACCGTATTTATCCCGTTGGTCCTATGGTGGTCCTATCCAAATATCTTTTCGCCCGTCCATGTTATCTTTTTTGAATTGATAATGGGCCCCACCTGTAGCATCATTTACGAAAACGAGCCTATGGAAAAGGATACCATGACCCACCCACCCCGTCCATTTAGTACCACCTTCTTTAATTGGAACGAATTGGCCACAAGCGTGTTACAAGGTCTGATGATTACCGTAGGTACCTTATCGGCCTATCAATATGCTGTATTTCACGGATCCGACGAGCCTACCACCCGAACCATGGTCTTTGTTACCCTTATTACGGCAAATATTGTATTGACGCTGGTAAACCGGTCGTTCCATTATTCTATTCTGACCACATTAAAATACAGGAACAATTTAGTGCCACTGATTATTCTAATTACGGTAGTTTTGACGGGATTACTGCTCTTTGTTCCGCCTTTGACCCAATTTTTTGAATTTAAAACCTTGAATCTCGATCAAATCCTTGTCTCAGTGGGAATTGGACTTTTATCGGTCATCTGGTACGAAGGGGTCAAATGGAGGAAGAGGGTAAAGGAACAAGGTGAATAGTTACCTCCCGCCTGATATAAATCATAGTATACTTAAACCTATAGTCCTTAATTTGGAGCGTATATAATTTGCTAGACTATGAAAAAAATACTCGTCCCCGTAGATTTCTCGGAAAATTCGGAACATGCATTAGAGGTGGCGGCGACCTTGGCCAAAAAACATGGTGCCGAAATTTTGGTACTGCACATGCTAGGGTTATCGGAAGCGGTGATTACCAAGGATTCTACCCAGGAGTTCTTCGAAGCCAAATACTATATGAAGTTGGCCAAAAAGCGTTTTGATATGTTCTTGGACAGGCCTTGGCTAAAGGATATCAAGATTACGCAAACGGTGCAGAATTATAAAATTTTCGGGGAGATCAACAATGTGGCCAAGGAACGCGATATCGACCTGATCGTGATGGGGTCTCACGGCACTAGCGGGTTGAACGATATTTTTGTGGGCTCGAATACAGAAAAGGTGGTACGAACTTCCGAGGTACCTGTATTGGTGATCAAAAAAAGAAAAGAGGATTTTAAATTGGGAAAAATAGCCTTTGGTTTTGATTTTGAACTGAAGAGTCTTCAAGCTTATAAAATTCTTCTTGCCTTTTGCAATACGATGCACATAGATCTATCTCTCGTATATGTAAACTTACACGGTGTAAAATTTTTAAGTACGGAAGAAATAAAAGAAAGGATAAATGCCTTCTTCAACATTGCCTATCAAGATAAAATCGATGGTATTCCACTAGTAACTTATCTTTGCGATTATTCTGTAGAAAAGGGAATTTATTACCATGCCGAAGAAATCGACGCCGATGCGATTACCGTTATAACAAATGGTAGGAGCGGCTTGGCACATTTTTTCAAAGGCAGTATAGGCGAGAAGATTGCCAACCGCGCTAACTTACCCGTTCTTACCCTTAAGATCTAAAAAAGCAAGGCATTATTCCTTTTTTGGAGATTTCACGAACATATTGAACAACAATCCTCCCATCATTCCCCCATAAAGGGTACTGTTCAGGGGTTTCGAGGTAATGGGGCAAGTTCCGCTCGTACATCCTATCTCGACATAATAAATATATCCCGCGACCATACCTATTATTATGCCCGCTACAGTTAGTATTATTCCTTTCTTCGTCATTAATTCGTTGTTTTACGTGTTCCACCGTGCCCACCCGCTACAATGAGCAATATCTTTAAACTCAACCAAATGAACTTAAAGAACTGGACAATCGGGTTCATCATAAAAAAGCGTTTGGTTTTTGATATTCTACGTGTCATCTCATTTAAATTTTTTGGTTTCTTGTGTTTTTGACTTAAGCTAATCGAACTTAAAGTACTCCCCTATTATTAATTTTGAAACTACTCTGGGATCAACCACCAAAACGGTTTCATTTTGGCCTTGTACAAAAACGCGTAATGGAGGGCCAGTTTCAGCCAATGTCCTGCCAGACCTATATCCCCGAATGTCTTTCCCAGTTTCCTGCCCTGGGTGTCCGGATACTTTTCGTAATCGGGCACTATCGGATATGTGGTTATACTAACACCGCTCCCTTGGGACATTCCGTACCCTGCCGAGGCGATACAGGCCGCCCCCATGTTCCCCATGGAACCCCGGTGATCCAATTCCTTTTTTCCATTGATTATATCAATAATATTATCGGCAACTACTTTTGCCGTAATTCCCGATGGCATTCCGGTACGCGGAGGTGCCGGAGAAATTACCGTTCCATTTTTACTTGTCCTCGGCTTAGAAATTGCATGCGGAGGTGCAAATGCGATTCCCGGTGCGAATATATTTTTGTACGACGGATTCTGATAAGTTTCTGGCCAGTCCTTTACCGACCATTCTTCGTAAGGTTTCGGAGTATAGTCAGCATCTACGATCATAAAACCTTTAAATAGCCGATCCGTAATGTCTTGATCGTCCTTATCAAAGGCTTTAAAACCATGACCAGAAAAAGCCGGAATTAGCATTGCAAAATCATAGCTTTCTGAGTGATATTCACCATCCAAGGTTTCATAGTGGGCTATTCCGTCCTCTATTTTGTTGACACCCGCACCGATGATCCACTTAATGCCTCGATCTTCAAAGACCATTTCGATCATTTCACTAGATTTCATGATGTTATTGCCATAACTAAGCAGCATCCCATCCATACCAAAATCGCCCAATTGGGCCTCGTTCGCAATCCAGGTCAGTTCGGCCTTGTCGCGGACCTTATGGCGTCTCAATTCGTGTTCAACATTCAAAATATACTCAAAGGCGGCACCCTGGCAGGTAGATTTGCCATGGCCCGTACCAATCAATATCTTAGTCTCTTTTCCCTGCTTCATCTGTTGGATCAAATCATCAAGAGCGTTCCAAGCGTGTTCAGCATGGGTATAAGTACAAACAGAATAGGCTTTGTGGATGCCTGGATTTAACCCCTCGGTCATATCAAACGCTAACTTTGGACCCGTAGCATTGATCAAATAATCATAGGTAACTTTTTCTTTTTGCCCTTTCTCGGAGCCAACTACATATTCAACTTTTACAAAAGGTTTGTCCGTCTCCCTATCCCCTTCTGGATGAAATGTTACAACTTTGGCCTGTTTATAGGCGATTCCCTTCTTCTTGTACAAAGGCGCCAAAGGAAATAGTATCTGTTTCGATTCCATTCTTCCTACACCTACCCAAATATTGGAGGGAATCCATTGATAGTTGCTATTGGGCGACACCACTAACACTTCGTGTTCTTTTCCTAATTTTCTTCGAAGGTGCCCTGCGGCCACATGACCCGAGATTCCTGCACCCAATATGACTATTTTTGCCATTTTTCTATATTTAAAAACCTAAACTAATCTAACTTTTATTTAAAATCCATGACTATGGTCATCACGACCATAAAATTTATAGATATCACGAATTTCTTCATTTTTACAGAAAGCTACAGCAACAAATGTTACATAGAACAAAAAAGGCATCCCCCGAAGGCATGCCTGTCTATGGTAGACATTTGCAATTACCACAACTTATTTACTTAAATTCATTAACGGCTTCTCCCAAATCAAAGACTTTTGCGTTTTTGATTTCCCTTTCTACAATACTACTGCCCGCAGCACTTCTATACCCACCCGCGCAATGTACTACAATAGGTTTGGAAGTTGGAATTTGTGTTATGGATTCCCTTAATTCATTCAAGGGAATGTTGATCGCATTTTTAAAAAAATTTCCTTCTCTTACCTCACTCTTATTTCTTATATCCAAAATGGTGTAACGATCTTGGTGGTCCTTAAAATCGAAAAAATCCATAATCGGGGAGGATTCCAAGGGTTTTTCGGCCAAGGTCAAAACCTTCTCTACTTGGGCTTCATATCCTATCTTGGCTATTCGTTCCAGGATAGGACGAATATTTTTAGCGCTTTCTACAACTAGGTAAAAATACTCTTCCGGTTTAATAATCGATCCAAGCCATGTTTCGATTTTATCATCTCCATTTCGAGCCATAATGTTAACGCTATTGGGCAAGCGGTGCTTTTTAAATGCCTTTTCATCCCTAGTATCCACCACTAGCAAATCTTTCTCAACGTGTGCCAAATTGGCGCGGAACGGCACTTTTGAAATACTGCTTGCCATATTTGGCGCTCCCCTTTTGTTCGTAGCTACATCAAAGCCAAAGTAAGCGGGTATAAAAGGTTGATCGTTCAAGAGGTGTGCTACAAATTCTTCCTCGGTCAGGTTTTTAAATGCCCAATTATACATACGCTCGTTGCCCAAAGTACTAGATGATTCCACACTCAGGTTCGAGCCGCAGAGCGAACCGGCACCATGTGCAGGATATACCAAAGTATTGTCGGACAAATGGGAATATTTATTTTGGATCGTGTGGTACATGTTCGCGGCCAATTCTTCCCTTTTTGCTTTCAAATTCCCCACGCTTTCACGTAGATCAGGTCTGCCAACATCGCCTACAAACAAGGTATCACCGGTAAACATAGCAGTTTTGCCCTGTTCGTCCGTTGCAACTATGGTAATACTATCGGGAGAATGACCAGGGGTATTGATTGCCGTAAAAAGCAATTTTTCCATTCTAAACGAATCTCCATCGTCGAACGTTTTATGATAGTAATCCGCACCCAACAATTTACTTGCGTAAATCGTTGCACCGGTTTCTTCTTGGATCTGCAAATGGCTACTTACAAAATCGGCATGGGGGTGCGTTTCGAATACAGCTACTATTTCTGCATTGTTCTCTTCGGCAAATACATAATAGGGCATGGGATCTCTTGCTGGGTCCACCAAGGCCATTTTTCCGTCGCTTACAATGGCATAGGAATAATGTGCAAGGGTTTGATCTTCAAATTGTTTTATTGTCATAGTCCATAGTTTTAAATGATAAATCCATCAAAGATCATAACATTGCTTTGTGACCTTTGATCAACGCTTTTTAAATTTACTAAATCCTAACGCTTTTTACAGGTACTAATTCCCAATAACGCATATATGGGACAAAAGCTAATAAAACTCGTAACCAAGAAAATTACCGCGAAGGCCATTAAAACATAAGCAAGTACACCCTCTATGATACCATTATACCAGAGCAGTCCAACTGCAATCGCCAACAATATTCGAATAATCCTATCGGCCGAACCCATGTTTTTTTTCATTTAATTTAGTTTTAGTGGTTAATTAATCTGTTTGTTCTTAATGAACTCCTTTAAGCATTTCCTTTATTAATCAGGAATAAATTTGGATGTGATAATGCGCATTACTCCGTTGCCTGTTGATCAAAAACTATGGCCCAAATTCCCCGAACTTCGTTTTCATTATAACCGATGGCCAGGTCGGATGGATATAACTCTTGCAACTTGGCCATAGTTGCGGGTTTTATCTGTTCTTCGGGCTTTCCGTGGCATTGCAGACACATGGCATTGGTGACAATGGGAGAATAAAAGTGTACCTGACCTCCTTCGGTTTTAACGACCGGCTCAATTTTTGAGCCAGAAGCTACATCTTTCTTAAACCCTTCTATATATCCAAGTTCCACTGAATTCGCCTTATTGGAAAGATTTCGAGGTTTATCCGATACTCTTTTTATACTCGCATGATGTACAACCGCCATGCTATCGGTCAACGGGTAGGCCTGCACATTGCAGAATTTCAATGCCCCCAAGGTTCCCTCCTTTTGGATGGCACCTACCAAGTTTTTGCCCAGTTCGGCCTGGGTAGTGGTTGCGTATTTTAAACCTATTTCCTTATAGTTTTTTGGGGAAACAGCTACGCTTTGTGTCTCTTTGTCGGACTTGGCCTTTTCCTTGCATCCGCTGAAATAAAGAAGTCCTGCAAACAAGACCAACGATAATAATTTAGTTGTTTTCATGTGCTTATTTTTTATTGTTTTTAAATGGTCACACCAGCCCGAAAGATTCATTCTGGCGGGTATAACCTTTTATGAATACCTACTACGTCCATTGCATATAGCCACCTTTTAAATCGTAAATTTGGGTAAAGCCCATTCCTACCAATCGTTTGGCCGCTTTTTGACTCCTAGAGCCCGAACGGCAATAGAGGTACACGGGTTTTTCCTTATCCAGTTTTTCAAAAGACTTTTCAAAATTTGCACTATTGAAAAAGTCGATATTGATGGCTTTCTTGATATGGCCTCCCTTGTATTCTCCCGAGGTACGCACATCTACCAATTGCACCTTGTTCCCCGTTATGGCCTTGGAATAGGTGTTTGAATCTAGTATTTTTATTTTATCGGAAGTATCCTTGTTTGTTCCGAAGAGGGCTCTTAAAAACGACATAGTATATAGATTGGGTTTGCAATAGAATATTTTACCTTGGACTTTAAACCATGGATTATTTAGTCACAAAATTAAGTCCAACAAAACATTCTTACAGTAACTTAGGTTACACAGTTCATAAATTGATAATATCTATATTATTTCGGTTCAATTTTATTTTGCCCCGATTTTCCAAAGTTTTTAGCAAACGTGAAACTACCACTCGGGAAGTGTGCAGGTCATAAGCTATCTGTTGATGTGTACTCTGTATACGCCCATTACCTGTTATCCTTGCCTTGTCCTTTAGGTGCTTAAGCAAACGCTGGTCCATATTTAAAAAAGCGATACTATCAATGGTCTCGAACATTTCGTTGAGGCGGCCTTGATAGCTGTTCAACACAAAATCTTGCCAAGATTTATATTTGGCCATCCATTCCTCCATTTTTTCGACGGGAACCATTATCACTTCGGCATCCGTCTCGGCAATGGCCCTTACTTCACTTTGGGATTGTTCCATACAACAATTCAAGGTCATGGCACAGGTATCCCCATTTTCCAAAAAGTAGAGTAACAATTCGTCCCCTTTATTATCTTCCCGGAGTACTTTTATGACCCCCGATAGCAATAAGGGCATCGATTTAATGTATTGTCCGATTTCCATTAGTTTGGAACCCTCGGGAATTCTTTTAAAAACTCCCACTTCATCGATCTCTTTCAAAAGAGCATCTTCGAGAATATGCCCATAGATGTCCAAAAGCTTTTTTTTCATTTCAATTTTAAGATTCGTTCAATGTGTGAATTAGATGTTAGATTTTAAATATACATTGGGTTAAAAGTAACCATAGCTATTATTAATCAAAATGATTAAAATCATGTGAAATACAAGGTACAAGTTACAAAGAAGGCGCATAAATTCTGCTTTTAAAAAGACAGATACTAAATATTTTTCGCCGTAACGGCTGTCATTATAGGTTATGAAGGGCCCTAAAATGAAATTTCTCCCTTAAAATACTGATATAGGGTAAGACTCTACGTTTTCCTTTAAGTATCCAAAATCATATCGGGCAACTGACCAACATCATTCCATATATCCTTTTCCCAATTTAATTTTGTTTTCTGAATCGAAAAGAAACTGTAATATGGAAAATGGAAAAAAACAATTAAACACAATCGATTACATTTTCGAGGTAAGCTGGGAGGTCTGCAATAAGATTGGTGGAATTCATACCGTGATATCGACCAAGTCACCATTGATGCAACAAACATATGGCGACCGTTTTATATTGATAGGCCCAGATCTTTACAAAGGTGAGGAGGGCAATAGAGAATTTATGGAAGACCTTGAACTTTTCAAGGATTGGAGAAACCAGTTCAGTATGGACGGCCTTAAGATTCGGGTCGGACGATGGGATATTCCAGGCGAACCTATTGCCGTTCTTGTAGATTTTTCACCTCTGTTTACCAAAAAAGATCAGATTTTAAGTGAACTGTGGACAAAAAATAAAGTGGATTCCATCATGGGTGGATGGGAATATATTGAGCCCGCCCTATTTGGGGTGGCCACGGGTAAAGTAATCGAAAATTTTAATGCGTTTTTTATACAACCTAACCAAAACGTAATCGCTCATTTTCATGAATGGATGACAGGTGCGGGCGTACTGTACCTAGAAAATACTGTGCCCCATATTTCTACGGTTTTTACCACACATGCTACCTTTACGGGCCGCGCATTAAGTGGTAGCGGCCGACCTTTCTACAGCGAATTCAACACCCACAATGGTGATCAAGCAGCCAAGGATTTTCATGTCACGGCCCAACATTCCCTGGAAAAATCCTCTGCCATAACCGCTAATGCATTTACCACTGTAAGCAATAATACGGCACGGGAATGCCAACAACTTTTAGGCAAGGCGGTCGATAAGGTTACTACCAATGGTTTTGACGATTCATTTTTGCCCGAGATGGCACAATATGACAAAAAGCGCTCCGAGTCACGAGAAAAAATGCTGAAAATTGCTTCCGCCGTAGTGGGCTATAAAATAGGGAATGATGCTGTTTTGTTAGGTACCAGCGGCAGGTATGAATACAGAAACAAGGGACTCGACATTTTTATCGATGCCGTGGCCCATTTGAAAGGCAAAGAAGCTGTTGCAAAAGAAATTGTCGCCTTTGTATTGGTCCCTGCCGGCCATACTATTGCTATCCCTGAAGTATGTTCGGGCATTGAAACGGAAAATTTCACAAGGGGCAATGCTCCCACTGCACTCACTCATTATCTGCAGGATCCCGATTACGACCTCATCCTAAAACAGATCAAAAATAGCGGTCTGACCAATACGCACGATTCAAAAATAAAAATCGTATACGCCCCCATCTACTTAGAAGGACGGGACGGGGTTTTCAACATGCCTTACTATGATGTTCTAATGGGAATGGACCTTACCGTTTTCCCTTCCTATTATGAACCTTTTGGCTATACGCCCTTGGAAAGCCTTGCTTTTCACGTACCGACCGTAACCACAACATTGACCGGCTTCGGGCATCAAGTAAAATCCCAATTGAAAGATTACAAAACGGGAATGTTAGTCATAGAACGTTCTGACTTTAATGACAGCGTCGTTACCGAACAGATAACCAATCATATTTACGAGTTCAGCGCTAAGAATACTTCGGAAATACAAGTGGCACGTGAAAAGGCTTTTGAAATTTCCCGTGCTTTTCTATGGAAAAATCTGATCGAAAATTACGAGGAAGTCTATCAATTAGCCATGGAGCGCAACTCCATGCGCGCACATACGTTGGAACGTTTAAGGGAAGCATCTCCAAAGGGATACGTAGAATCTGCCAAATCTAACGAACCCATTTGGAAAAGTGCCATGGTAAGGTTCAAAGTGCCCGACAGTTTGAAAAATCTTGAAAAACTGGCCCAAAACCTGTGGTGGACATGGCAACCGGAGGCTAGCGCACTTTTTGCTTCCATAGATGCAGATTTGTGGGAAGAATCCGATCACAACCCGATTTGTTTGTTGAGCCTATTGGATTATCAACGGCTTTTGGAATTGGAAAAGGATACCAAATTCATGACCCGTTTAAAACATGTTTCCAAAACCTTTGAAGACTATATGTCCAAGGCATCGGAAAAAACAGGTCCTAAAGTGGCGTATATGTGTTTGGAATACGGGTTGCACGAATCCATTCCTATCTATTCTGGTGGATTGGGCATTTTGGCGGGCGATTATCTCAAAGAGGCTAGTGATCAAAATACCGATATGGTCGCTTTTGGATTGCTCTATCGTTACGGCTATTTTCAGCAGGGGCTTACCCTTCAGGGAGAACAGGTAGCCCAATATGTAAAACAGCATTTTACGATGTTACCGATAACCCCTGTAAAGAACGCCAATGGCGATCGTTTGATTCTACCATTGCAATTGCGAGGCCCTGTCATCAATGCCCAGGTCTGGCGGATGGATGTCGGGCGAGTTCCACTTTTCCTCTTCGATACCGATATTCCCGAGAACAGCGCCGAAAACAAAGTTATTACCCATAACCTGTACGGGGGCGACAAGGAAAATCGTTTTAAACAAGAACTTTTACTGGCGGCCAATACCCTGTTATTAGTAGAAAAACTTCAGATCGAACCAGACTTGTTCCACTACAACGAAGGCCATACCGCTTTTACGGGAATTATTCGAATCATGAAAATGGTCATAAATAAAAACCTCAGTTTTGAGGAAGCGGAGCAGTTTGTAAAAGACTCGACTCTTTTTACCACCCATACACCAGTTCCGGCAGGACAGGATGTCTTTAGTGAAGACCTACTTCGCGGCCATCAGTCCCATTTCGCCGATACCATGAACGTACCTTGGCAACGGTTTTTAGGTTTTGGCAAACTGAACCCCTCCAATGCCGACGAAAAATTCTCCATGACTTATCTCGCCGCCCGTTCGGCGGGGGAAATCAATACCGTGAGCGCGATTCATGCCAAAGTGACCCAAAAAATGTTCTCGCCTATATGGAAAGGATTCTTGCCCGAAGAATTACAGATAAAAAATGTGACCAATGGTGTGCATTGGGGCACATGGACCGCCCCTCAATGGCAACAACTATTCTTGGAAACTTTTGGGAAAGATTTTTTACAAGATGTATCAAACCCTGATCATTGGGCCAAGACCAAGAAAATTCCATTTAAAAAAATAATGGATATTAAGAAAGAATTGAAAAAGGAACTGATAGTAAATGTCAAAAAAAGGTTATTGTCAGAAATGAAATCCTTGCATTCTGCCTCCAAACAAATGTACGGGGCACTGAATTCCTTGGATGAAGACGATCTGATCATCGGTTTTGCAAGGCGTTTTGCCACCTACAAACGCGCTGATCTGCTTTTTAGAGACCTAAATCGACTTTCATCATTGTTGGGTCATACCGATAGGCCGGTGAAATTTATTTTTGCGGGTAAGGCGCATCCTGCAGACATCGAGGGTCAGAACTTGATCAAACGGATTTATGAAATATCCGAAAGACCAGAATTTATCGGTAAAATTTTCTTTATTCAAGACTACGATATGGATCTGGCGCGTTTGCTCGTGCAAGGAGTAGATGTATGGTTGAACACTCCAGTAAGGGGAAACGAAGCCTCTGCTACCAGTGGCATGAAAGCTGTGCTTAATGGCACCCTCAATTTTAGTGTTATGGACGGATGGTGGGCCGAAGGCTATCGTTCGGATTCCGGTTGGTGCCTCCCCAAAGAACAAGTTTATGACGATTACGACGATCAAAATAATCTCGACGCAGAAACTATTTATAATATTCTTGAATACCAGATTATTCCAGAATTCTTTGAAAAGAACGTTGAGGGAATTCCAGAGAAATGGATTTCAAAAATCAAAAATGCTTTTGCATACATTGCCCCAAATTTTACGACCGCCCGAATGCTACACGAATACACCGAAAATTACTATGCCAAAATGTACCAGCGTGTCGAAAAAATGAGAGAAAACAACTTTCAAGGAATCAAAGATCTAGTGGGCTGGATGCGAACGGTCAATGAATCATGGGACAAAATCTCAGTAGTAGATGTCCAAGTTTCAGATGGTATCAAAATTTTGGAACTGGGAGAGAAATTCCAGGCGGAAGTTACCTTAGACCTCGGCGGGCTTTCCTCGGAAGATATTGGCGTGGAACTTGTCTTTGCTACACGTGGCAAAGATGGCGAATTACACATACGCGATGTATATGAACTAAAATCGGGTTCCCGAAAAAAACATAAAGTTGTTTACAAGGGAGAAGCTACGGCAACTTTGACAGGAGCCCTGAGATATGGCATCCGTTTTTATCCGAAGAATATCAGCTTGAACTATCGACGGGATTTGCCTTTGGTGGAGTGGATATAGGGATTTCACTCCCAATTTTAGTTTAGTGTCGGGTCGAAGCTCAAAGCACGTATAAAACAAATCGTAGATTTTGGCCTGACTTGACACTAGGCCTATCGATCAACTTTTTGTATCGCCTCAAAACCAGCGATCACATCAAAAAGTTCTGCGTCTATTGTGCTTTGCCTAAGACGGTTATAACCAAGTTTTAGTTCATCCCGCATGTCGTTTATATTTTTTTCTGCACGTTGCATGGCTTCCAGCCTACTTGCATTTTCGGCTGCCAAGGATTCTGCACAGGCTTTATAAATGGAAACAAATAGGTATTCCCTGATCAAGGCCCGAAACGTAGTTGGAGTATCTCCTATCACCTGGGGTAAATTTTTTGAAGGCCAAGTTATTTTTGTTATTTCCCGTTCCCATTTTTCATCTGGTGGAAATAATCGTTGGCTTTCCTGTTGATATCCAGCACCCGTCAATGGGCTATTATGAAAGATATAAAAGCTATTTAGTCGATTTTTCTGTCGATACTCCTCACTTTTGATTAAAATATGATTCACCAAAGGGGTGATGGAGGAAACCGAATTGGGAACATTAAAAAGTCGTGTAGGCTTATACCCTCGATCCGTAAGCAAGGAATACGCACTTTCACCAACCGCCCAGGTTTCTATCTGTCCCGATATGTCCTTTATTCCCTGTTGAACAAATGTGGTTATCGTGTCATTGAACCGCCCGACCAACCCTTGGTCCGACCCAAAGACGAGGACAACGGACAATCCGTCCTCTTTGTTTCCCCCACTTGCTTTAACTGTAAGTTTTTCTCGATTAAAACATACATATAGACCAAGGGAAATAGTATGGTAATAATCCTGTAAGGAATGTACCGCCATTTCATACTGGGTAATACTGGAGGTAGCCATAGCTTTCATGGTACGCACTACCGATCCCAGATCCTCTGCGCTTTGTTGCCTTCTTTGCAAACTAATCAAAGTATCACCCATGGCTATTGGATTTTATCTCTGGGATACCCGTTATGGATCCAATTGCTTCATTTGCCAATGTCATAATGATGTATTCGTCATTTTTATCCAAAGCTTCAGAGGAATTTATACGTTGTAGCACTGTAGCAGGTAGTTGCAAGGCTTTTTTTCGGATCAAACTTTCTGCCTCTATTATTTTATTGAGCGGCACCACATCAAAAAGTCCGTTGGTTAACGCTACCAAAATCATCAACTGTTCCGGCACGGGAACGGGTTGCATTTCCGGTTGTTTAAAAAGCATTCGTATTCTTTTCCCATGCTCGATCTTTTTTTTGGTATCCTCATCAAGTCGGGTACCAAATCGAGAAAACGATTCTAACTCCTCGGACTGGGCGTAGGCCAATTTTAAGTTACCGGCAATTTTACGGTATGCACGCAACTGTGCCTTTCCCCCTACCCTCGATACGGATTTCCCAATATCGACCGCTGGTAGCATCCCTAGTTCAAACAACTTTGGCGAAAGATATAATTGCCCGTCGGTAATCGAAATTAAGTTCGTGGGAATGTAGGCCGAAATATCCTGGGCTTCCGTTTCCATAATGGGCAAGGCGGTAAGCGAGCCGCCCCCGTTACTTTCATTTAAATGGGTCGCTCTTTCCAGTAAGCGCGAATGGATGTAAAAAATATCACCAGGAAACGCTTCCCTGCCCGGTGGCCTTCGCAATAAAAGTGAAAGTTCCCGATAGGCCCTGGCATGATGTGTAAGGTCGTCATAAACGATCAATACATCTCGCCCCTGTTCCATAAAATATTCCGCAATGCTCGTGGCGGCATAAGGGGTAATGTATTGGAGGCCCGGTGGGCTGTTTCCTTCTGTAACCACGACCGTCGTATAATCCATCGCACCCCTATCGGTAAGTTCCGCGATTACTTTGGCAACAGAGGCCGTGCGTTGCCCGATTGCACAATAAATGCACAATACATCCTTATCGCGCTGGTTTAGAATAGTGTCTATGGCAATGGATGTTTTACCCGTTTGACGATCACCCATGATCAATTCGCGCTGCCCACGGCCGATAGGTATTATTGCATCTATAACCTTAATACCCGTTTGTAAAGGGACACTTACAGCTTCACGGCTCATGATCGGCGGGGCGGGGCGTTCGATCGGGAAACGTTGTGTAAAAGAAATTGGACCCTTGTCATCCATCGGATTTCCCAACGGATCTATCACTCGTCCGATGAGGTCATTGCCTACCGGAATATCCGCAACTCGATGGGTCCTTGCGACAACATCGCCCGCTCGTATTTGATCGTCCCAACCCAACAGGACCACACCTATCTGGTCTTCGTCCAGGTTAAAAGCGATACCGTATAAGTTATTTGGAAATCGCAGCAATTCTTCAAAACCAGTTCCGGGTAAGCCCGTTACCGTGGCAATCCCTGCAGAAACACTTTGTACTACCCCCATTTCCCGGAATTGCAGACCAGGGTCATAATTCTCTCGACCACTGCTCATTTCCATAAACGTGTCGTCTATTATTTTGTTCAGGTCAGTGGGTAGCATTTTCTTTTTCCTTTGTAGCAATATTATTATTTAACGCATCTAGGTAGGACTCAATATTCCATGACAGTTGATAGCTCGTAGTGTCAATTTCAATACCACTTATTAATTCCGGTGACGATCGATAATGAAATTCATTTTGTTGTCCTGTAATTCTTCCAATTGCTTTTTCGAGTTCCGATTTTGAGGAAGGCGATAATTCAAAAGCGCTTTTAATAGTTATGGTCTTATCATTACCATCGAATGCTTTTTTGAAATTGGACCTGTCCTCATCGCCCAAACCTTGAATTTTTTTAATAAATGCGTTTACCGTCTGTTCTTCAAGGTTTACATTGGCGAGATCGCCAAGCGTTTTGCCCGCGATGGCAAATACTTCATCCCTGGTTTTGCGTTTAAACATTTCCGTCATTTGTCGTTCTTGCTGCTTTAATGAATCCTCATATTTTAATCGCAACTTATTTGACTCATTTCTTACTTCTTCGAACAGACGTAGCTTTTCAGAATTTGTTTCCTCCAGTAGTCCGTTCATTTTTGCTGCACGTTCTTTGTCAAACGTCTCATTTTTTTGTCGGAACAAATCCTGCTCCTGTTGGGCCGAAGCTTTTTTCACCGTGGCATCGTTCAGTTGCGCCGCGATCTTTCTTTCCCTTTCGTCAATAGCCTTCAGTACGGGCTTGTAAAGAAAACGTTTCAGCAACCAAACCAAAATGAGAAAATTTACTATTTGCGCTATTACCGTAAACCAGTTGATTTCCATTATTTGTGTATGTTTTGATGATTGGACATGTGGTTTCATCCTAGTATTAAGTACCTACTATTTAGAATCAAGATTCGTGGACCCAATGATTCAAGCGAGCAGAATATATGATTAAACCGCAAATCTTGATTTAGCCACTTTGTACTAATTACTATGTACTAACTACTTTATACTCTCTTACCCTACAAAATGATTCCAGAAAGGATTGGCAAAAATGAGGATCATTGAAAGCACAAAACAATAGATCGCCGTTGATTCGATCATTGCCAGGCCCACAAACAATGTCCTGGTTATTGTTGGTGCAGCATCCGGTTGCTGGGCAATCGAATCCAATGCGGTCGAAACCGCCCTTCGCCAATCCCTGTTGTAAAACCTGCAGTAATAATAGATGCTACTGCGACAATTGTTGTACTATCCATATTCTATAATTTAGATTTTAGATTTTAGATTTTAGATTTTAGATTTTAGATTTTAGACAAAAAACATAATTCCTGAACCTTTACACTTTAAAACTAAAATAGTTACAAAGCTTTTTTTAACTTTCTCATATCTCATATCTCATATCTCACGACCCTTGTGTCTCTTGTGTGGCAGCGGTGATATAAACAGTTGCCAGTATGGCAAAAATATACGCCGGAAATAAAAATGGAGCGATGGAAAGCAGCACGGAGACAATCAACCCCCCACTCATTATATTCCCAAATAATCTGACTGCCAAGGCTAGAGTCCGTGAAAGCTCGCTGATAATATTGAACGGCAGCATGATGAAATTGGGTTGCAAATAAGATTTCAGGTATCCCCTTATTCCATTTTCGGCAACCCCAAAAACAGGCACCGCAATAAACACGCAAATGGCAAGCGCCGCCGTGGTAGAAAGGGATGCCGTAGGCGGCTCGTACCAAGGAACGATCGACAACAGATTCGCTACGACGATAAAAAGAAACAGGGTTCCGATAAAACCCATATACTTTTCCGGCTTATTCAAGCCCACCTCTTTTATCTGATCCCGAATAATAATTACCAACATTTCCAAAATGCCTTGCCAACGGGTTGTCTTGATATCCGATTTTAGATTTCGGGTTATAAGCCATGCACCCACCACAAGCAAAATCATCAATACCCAGGTTGTAACGATGGTAAGATTTAAACTAATAAATCCGTACTCCCAGAAAATCTTTTGGTCGGGACTAATTCTCATCGCTCACTTCTTTTATCAATGCGGACTTTGACCGATCCTGTTTTTGTGTAATATGCGTGATCGCGATTCTCGCCAATAAAAAACCTCCCAAACAAACCATCATTTTTTGCCAATTGTCGGCGCCCACATAATAGAACCCTAACACGATAATTGCCATTCTTACTATAAAACTGCCCATAAAAACCAATCCGGTCATTTTGGAACGCAGCCCTTTTTGTACGGTCAACCAAAGACCCCCAAAAAATATAACCCCCAGAATTACCCCTGCAAACAATGCGGGAATCAGACCTATAACTACATCAATTTTCATCTTCTTTTCTTTTGTGAATTTCCTTATTCTCTTTTTGAATCCAGTTCCATGCAATTGCACAGCCCAGCATTAAACCGGCAACCAATAAACTGAGGGTCCATGAAAAATCTTCCTTGTATGTTTTATCGAGCCAGATACCCAGTGCCGCACCCAATAAGGTGGGTACCGCAATAGACCAGCCTATCATTCCAAATAATCCCAATCCCGACCATACGCTTTTATTTTCGCGCTGCGCCCGCAATTTTCTTTTTTCCTTATCGCCAACTACTTTGCCGAAAGAATTGTTATTTGTTTCTTCTTCCACAGTTATTCAGTTCACTTTCTTAATTTTTGAAAATTTCGCATAAAGCCCGTTTCCAACTTGGCCATCACCGTGCGGGCATTTTTTTCAAGTTCATCCAGTTGCATCATTTCCTGTTCTACCAAGACACGTAGTTTTCCGAGCGGGGCATCACCTATCGCATTACGAACGGACACTAGTACTTTTTTGCCCTCTTTTATTAAAATTCCTTCGGTTACTGCAATATATTTTTCGTCGGCACCCTCTGTTTCAAACAATAAGATACCAGGTCGCAAGGCCGCCGTGCAATCGAGCCTCTGTGGTAGGATCCCATACGAACCTGCGGTCGTTTCGACCACGATTCTCTTTACATTTTTTATATCTGCAAATACTTTGTACGGCAGTAGGATTTTAAGATGCATTAAAGAGTTTTCCATAGCTTAAATTTCAACTTCGGCTACTTTTTTCACTTCGTCAATTGTCCCGATCATATAAAAATCGCTTTCCGGATAATCTTTGAACTCATCGTTCAGTATTCTTTCACAACCATCAAGTGCATCTTTAAGGCTTACGTTCTTTCCCTTATATTGGGTAAATTGTTCCGTTGTATAAAAGGGTTGTGTTAAAAATCGCTCTAGCCGGCGCGAACGGTGCACCGTGTTTTGATCTTCCGTCGATAACTGCTCCAGGCCCAGCATGGCGATGATGTCCTTGAGTTCCTCATATTGCGCCAATGTTTGCCGTATGTTTTGTGCGATGTTGTAATGCCTTTCCCCGATGATACTTGGAGTAGCCATTTTGGAACCCGATTGCAGCAGGTCGATTGCCGGATACATTCCTTCGCTCGCCCTTTTTCTGGATAGCGTTATTGATGCTGACAAGTGGGAAAAAGTATGGACGGCTGCGGGATCGGTCAAATCATCCGCAGGCACATATACAGCTTGGATAGAAGTGATGGCACCTGCAGTGGTGTTGGCTATCCTTTCCTGCAATTGGGATAGTTCGGTGCCCATTGTAGGCTGATATCCAAGCCTTGAAGGCATCTTGCCCAACAGCCCGGAAACTTCCATACCCGCTTGGATAAATCGGAAAACGTTATCTATAAGCAACAACACATCTTTGTGTTCGTCGTCCCGAAAATATTCTGCCATGGTAAGGGCTGCGTGGCCCACACGAAAACGGGCGCCCGGCGGTTCGTTCATTTGGCCGAACATCATGACCATATCTGGCAGTACGCCTGCATCCTTCATATCGTGGTACAATTCCAGTCCCTCACGGCAACGTTCCCCAATACCGCAAAACATGCTGATACCACTATGGTTTTTCACCATATTATGGATAAGCTCCGTCAATAAAACCGTTTTACCAACCCCGGCACCTCCAAAAAGACCTGCCTTGCCGCCACGCTCTAGCGGCACCAATACATCAATAGCCTTTATACCTGTTTCAAAAACTTCGGACGTGGTAGAACGCCGTGTAAGAGATGGCGGTGGATTATGGATACTGCGTTTTTGGATGCTTTGAGGTAACTCAAATTCGTCCAGCGTATTGCCGAAGACGTCAAAGATATGGCCCAAGGTTTCTTGTCCTACGGGCACTTTCAAAGGCTCATTGTCCGATACGGCCTCCATACCCCTTGCAAGACCCTGAGTAGGGTTCAATGCAATGCACCGAACGTGTTTGCTGTCTAGCTGCATTTGCACTTCAAGGACGATTTCCAGACCCTTTCCGGTTTTGACTACCGCATTGATGGAAGGAAGGTTCTCCTCAAAACGTATATCTACTACACTGCCACGAGTGGCGACAACCATTCCAATATTCTTCGGGGATATTCCTTTTTCCATTCTTATTTATGAAATATTTTGTGACTGCGTATCGCCTTTTCCTAAGTTAAGGTTATCCGTGTTCTTAAAAAACTAAAAAGGCAGGAATATTGGTTTGCCAAATTGTCCAACATACTGGTACTCTAGGCGTAATATAACCCAAAACCCTACAAAACACTCAGCAATCTTGCCACATGCTTAAAGAAGTTAGTCCACTATCCTTAATTATCATTTTAGTTTCCATTGCACAATCTGCCACTTATCGTTCTTATCCTTTACAGCCAAAAGATTATCCGATAGTATTTTGGTGCGTAGTTCTGGTAACTTAAAACGCTTTTTAGACATAATAATATGGGTTCTTTCTTGGACTGGCCATACCATTTCCCCCTCTTTATTTACAAGTACCTCTGTAAAACTATAATCATATATGTCTAGTTGAAACTCGTTTTTTCCTCTCGAAGTTTTTCTTGCATATATACCAACTGCATGGTTGTTTTCAAAATGGGTAATATTTACAAATTCAGGCTTAATGACCTGTTTGCCATGAATATCAATAAACCCGTAAAGCGGTATGCCTTCATTGGTAAGTTCCTTTACCATACATAAACCTTCTCTAAATTGGGGGTGTCCTATACTCTCGACACCTTGTTTGGTCGTGTCGGGGTTTTGATTCCAGACAACATCTTCTCGAAAATAAATGACCAATTGTCCTGCTTTGTCAATAAAGCCCCATTGATTTCCTTTCCTGACCGCTGCCAGACCTTCGCTAAATGGGGCGACTTCATCAAGACCATCCAATATTGGTTTATTATCAGTTACAAGCAATTGTGAAATTCCCATAAAAGGTAAGCCTATAAATACCGCAAGCAAAAGAATACGTTTCATCTTATTGAGATTTTAGTTTGGTGCAAGTTACCGGGACTAAACTTCCCTTGAAATGATTTTGGTCAGTCGCTCCCACCAAACCTGCTACTCACCTTCCCGATATTCTCAGAACATTAGGTTAGAATAGATCATACTTTTTAAATTTTTGGGAAGCGTGTCGCGTATGTCTTCCATTTGGCCGAGCGATACATATTTTCTGAGATAGATAAAGGTAACATCTATATACTTCTCAGCAAGATCGTTCTCGTAACCAAAATCATTTATGGCCGAAGGACCGGAGAATTGCCGTACAAGTTCTATAAACTGCTCTATATTCTTGATTTTTGGCTTCTGTTCTCGTATCGTCCACCCGTTAACATAGACCGCTTTCAAAAGCATGGGCAGTTGGGCGATGAGTTGCAAGGATTCCTCAGTAGGTATGATCTCGCGCAATGCATGCATTGTGCTAGTAAATATCCTGCCTGCCTTGTCTGTATCTTCCCCAAGGTTTAGCTGTTCTGTGTAGTCGTTTAAAAATGTATTTGCTTCAGCTGCGTATTGATTGAAATTAAGTGCCATGATATCCCTATTTAAAGTGAGGGATAAAATTCGCTGATCTCGCTATATCCCCAAATGACCTAGGTCATTCTAAAAGGTTTTCTCCCAGGCAATCTTTAGGCATTGAGCAAGAGCGTATTTATGCGGTAGGATTTAATGCAGAATCACTGTCCGGGGAAGCAATAGAGATATTTTTAAAGTCAATGTCATTATCTTGATATCGTTTAGCTTGCCTTTTTCCGGTACAGGTGCAAGATTTCATTGGGTAGCCGATCCTTCGAAGCTCTTGTCTCACTTTTTGCAATGTCAATGGATCGTCATAAAAGAAAATAAGCAACCCATTTTCCAAATCAATATCCACAATACGGATGTCCAAGATTTGTTTTAGATTACGGACTATAGTATGTTTTCCGTTGTCGCATTTTAAGTTACCGATTTCAGCTACAGCTTTCATAATATTATTAAGATTTTTAAATTTTCCACTAAAATAATTGGTAACCTGCACTCTAAAAATGACTTGGGTCATTTAAGAAATTTTTAGCTGTTTTTATTCGGTTAACCGCTCCCATCCCTGAGGTAGAAAACCCACAACCTGGTAGATTTCCGTTTCAACGATCGACCTTTACTTTTCATACACTTCCAAAACTATCCTTATAGCGCATTCTCTGTGATTGACTGATCCTAATCATTCCCCAAACTAAACCACCGATCTAATTTTGTGACTTGAATGCAAAAGGAATGAACTTATTCAAAACAACATGTACGATACTACTCCTCACGGTTTTTAGTCAGATCGACTTGATCGCACAGGACAGTATTCCACTTAGCCTAAAGGTGGCAGTAGATCTTGCCATTCAAAAAAACACCGATATAATTATTTCGGAATATGGAGTCAATACTTCAGAGTTCGCTCTAAAGGAAGCCAAGGGCAATTTTTTGCCGAAGCTATACTTGAACGCCAATTACTATAGGAACATCGACCGTCAAGTCATATATCTGCCGGATGGTCTTGGTGCTGGAGGCCCCACCAAATTAGGATTTAACAACGATTACCGCAGTTCCCTGAACCTGTCCGTTCCCGTATATTCCAATACTAATTTTGCGAACAAAAGGTTGGCCGAGACCCGATTGGACTTTCAGAACGAAGTAGCCAGGGGCACGCGCCTTTCCATTGCTAATGCGGTAAAAAAAGCATATTTCTATTTTTTGGTATCCCAAGAAGTGGTCGACGTACAGCAAAGCAGACTGGCCAACGCCGAACAGACCGTTGAGGATATTCAAAAAAGATTACGGCAAGGTACGCTTACAGAATATGATCTGACTTCCGCCAAGGTGCAGGTAGCTACTGCAAAAAATAGCCTCTTGGAGGCCAAGAGCAATCTAATACCCGTTGCGAATACATTAAAACTCCTGACGGGCTTAGAAGCTGAAGTCACTCCAATCTTGACCGAACCCATCGAATTGATGCAACAAGAACTTGTGGTAGAGGAAGATAAAGCAATACTCCTGGAACGGAACAGCCGATTGAAACAGCTAGAAATCGATGTTGAATTGAACCAAGAACAAATAAATTTAGCCAAATCGGCCTACTACCCAACTTTGGATGCCATTGGAAACTATAACTACCTGGCCCAGGCGGACGACTTTAATGTTTCAGAATACGATTGGATCAATACCAGTCTTGTAGGACTACAGCTGCAATTCAGCATTTTTAACGGTACCGTAACAAAAAACAAGGTAGCACAGACAAAAATCTCCAAGGAAATCGCAGAAGAGGAAAAACGCTACACCACTAAAGAGTACCTAATGAAATACGGGGAACTACTGTCGCAATTGGAATTTTCAGAACAGAAAGTCGCCGTACAAAAGGAAAATATGGAATTGACATCGGAAGCCCTGGCCTTGGTCAATAAACGATACGAATTCGGGGTAGGTACCTTCTTGGAGGTAAATGAGGCCGAACACGCATATACCCAAGCGCGACTAGGTTGGTTACGGGCTATTTCTGAGTACAAGTCTGCATATTACGATTACCAGTTGTTGATCGGGGAAGAATGAAAAATGGGAGTCAAGGAGCAAGAAAAATGAAAAAAGACAAGAGAATATAGAGAAGAGACTAAATAAGTTATGAGTGCAGAGTTATGAGTTAATGAGTTGATTTTGTTCTCAATTTTAAATACTAAATGTTATTAAAAAATGAAAAAATCTACATGGATCATATTTGGGGTTATCATACTGGCCATAGCGGGTTACTTTTTCTTAAAGCCCCGACTGGAAAACAAAAAACTCGAATATACCTATACCCGACTTAAGCAGGGGGATATTGAATCGTTGGTATCGAGCACGGGCACTTTGGAGGCAATAAATACTGTGGAGGTGGGCACCCAGATATCGGGTACCATACAAAAAATATATGTCGATTATAACGATGAGGTAAGAGCGGGCCAGCTGTTGGCCGAAATGGACGTTCGGCTTTTAAGGACCAATCTCGTCAATTCCCAAGCCAATTTGGCGGTAGCCGAAGCAAGGTTGAACCAAGCACAGGAAGAGTTTAAAAGGGATACGAACCTGTTCGACGAAAAAGTAATCTCAGAGCAGCAGTACACCAATTCAAAATACACATACGAACAAGCTTTGAGTTCTATGAAAGCGGCCGAGGCCTCGGTTAATAGTATTAAAGTGAACATGGGTTACGCTAGTATTTCCTCACCCATAAATGGCACCGTGACGGAGCGCTCCGTTGAGGAAGGACAGACCGTTGCCGCCAGTTTTAGTACGCCCAGACTGTTCGTCATTGCAGAAGACCTTTCCAAAATGCAAATCCTGGCGGATGTTGACGAAAGCGATATCGGCTTTATCACAGATAGCATGCAGGTGCGCTTTACCGTACAGACATATCCTGAAAAGAAATTCTTGGGTATTGTCAGCCAAATAAGGCTTCAACCCATAAACATCAACAATGTGGTAAATTACCAGGTAGTTGTCGATGTAGACAATAAAGAAGGGGAATTGCTGCCCGGCATGACGGCCAATATCGAATTTATCGTCGCCACGGCAAAAAATATTCTCCTGATCAATAATTCGGCCCTGCGTTTCCGTCCAAACGAACAAATGCTAAGGGAGATAAAACCCAAACTGATCGCAAGGTCCAAGGAATTATTGCCGGATAGCCTACACGGAAAATTTAACGAAGCAATAAATAGCGACGAAACCTATAGTCCTGCGAACTTTAAGAAAACCTTGCCAGCAAAGTATAATGGGTTCTTTTATACGGACAATGAAGGAAAACTAGATTTTAAATTTATCGAAATAGGCATCAAATCCGGTCTGGAATCGGAGATCAAGCGATTTTTGGACAATGCGCCGATGCAGGAGGGCGACGAGGCCATCAACAGTATCAAATCAAAAAAATAGAAAATGACCGGAAAAAGGGTAATCGAGACCAAAAATATAAGTCGAGTTTTTAAAACCGGCGAGATAGAAGTGCATGCCTTGACCGATGTGGATATTGTGATCGAGGAAGGAGAATTCGTGGTCATTATGGGTGCCTCAGGATCTGGAAAATCCACTTTGTTGAATATTCTGGGATGTTTGGACAAACCCTCTTCGGGCGAGTACTTTCTAGACGGGGTACACGTAAACAAATTAAGTAAAAATGAGCTGGCTGATATTCGCAACCAAAAGATCGGATTTATTTTCCAAAGCTACAACCTGCTCACCCGTACAACCGCTTTGGAGAATGTGGAGCTACCTTTGGTCTATGATAGGACCGGGCGATTTGCAAATTCAAAAGAACTGGCAAAAAAAGCTTTGGAGCAAGTAGGTTTTGGAAACAATACACACCATAGGGCCAATGAGCTTTCCGGGGGGCAACAACAACGTGTGGCCATAGCGCGGGCTCTGGTCAATGACCCCACCTTGATCCTGGCCGATGAGGCCACCGGAAATCTAGATAGTAAGTCCAGCATAGATATCGCCGATCTCTTTGTACGCCTTAATGACGAGGGCAAGACTATCGTGATGATTACCCACGAACCAGATATGGCACTATTTGCCAAGCGGAAAATCTATTTAAGGGATGGCAAGCTATTGACGGATGAAATAATCGAGAATAGAAGCACCAAGGAAAGTGCATTGAGGGAATTGAAGTTGACTTCATAGAAAAAACAATGAGACAGTTTTTAAAAATATTCAAAGTGGCCTTAAGTGCCATTACCAAAAACAAAAGCCGTAGTCTTCTTACCACCCTGGGCGTCATTATCGGTGTCGCGGCGGTGATCATGACGATTTCCGCCGGGGAAGGTGCGGCAAAACAGGTCAGTGACCAAATATCGGGAATGGGGACCAATTTGTTGATGATCCGTGCCAAAAGCGAACGCAGGGCCGGCGTGGCGGTAAGAATGGGAAGACCATTGGATAAAAGAGACTTTGATATTTTAAAAAAGAATTCTGTCTGGATGCCCAAAATCACACCATTGGTAGGCGTAGGCGCACAGATCGTAGGCCCCAATGGTAATGAATCAAGTACTGTTTATGGGGTCTCGGAAGAATATTTCGACATATTGGGAAGGGAATTGTCACTAGGCGATTTTTTTACGGCAGAAGATGTACAGACCGCAAACAAGGTCTGCGTGATTGGCGAGACCCTGCGGGAAGAGCTTTTTTCCGTCGAGGACCCCATAGGACGGCAAATACAGATCAACAAAGTACCTTTTACAATAGTGGGCCTATTGAAGGAATTAGGGGAAGGCCCTATGGGGCAGGATCAAGACGACATTTGCATTGCACCTTATACCACCATACAGAACCGCCTATCGGGTAGTAGCGATTACAATATGATCATGGCAAGTGCTTCCGACGAGAACACCGTTGAAGATGCCAAATTTGAAACTAACATCCTATTAAGGGAAGCCCATAGACTTTTACCGGAGCAGGAAGATGATTTCGAAATTAGGACGCAGCTCGAAATCCAGGAACTTTCCGGGAATATTATGGGCATACTTACCATTTTATTGGGTGCCATCGGCAGTATCTCCTTAATTGTTGGCGGTGTGGGCATTATGAACATCATGCTGGTATCGGTAACCGAACGCACTCGTGAAATAGGAACAAGATTGGCCATTGGCGCCCGTGAAAGCGACATTCTGATCCAATTTATGATAGAAGCCATCGCATTGAGTTTGGCGGGGGGTATCATTGGCGTTTTATTAGGCGTTTTGGGCAATCAAGTGGTATTCAAATTGACCGATTTCTTTATACCCACTTCCTTAACATCCATCTTGATCGGTTTTGGGTTTTCGGCATTCGTGGGTATCACCTTTGGCTATTTTCCCGCTCGAAAAGCAGCCAAATTAAATCCTATAGATGCACTTCGATACGAATAAGCATATTGAAATCAAGTTCCGTTTCTACATGACCTATATCATTTTGAATTAGATCCACATTGAATACTTTTAACCTTTTAAGATGGAATACATTCCCTCATACTAAAAATAAGTTTAATCAAAATATTAAAGAGATGATAAAGGATTACTCAAAAAATTACAACGACCTCGCCCAAGCCATGAATAAACTTGGATCCCGCATACCCGATACCATGAAGGCGTTTACCGAACTACACAGTGCAAGTACGGCCAAAGGCTCATTGTCTACCAAGACCAAAGAACTGATCGCCTTGGGAATCGCAATTACAGTACGCTGCGATGGTTGTATTGCCTTTCATGTTCACGATTCGCTGATCTCTGGTGCCAGCTCGGAAGAAATCATGGAAACCATTGGGGTGGCCGTAATGATGGGAGGCGGACCAGCGGTAGTCTATGGTTGCGAAGCTATGGAAGCATTAAATCAATTCTCAGTTTTGGAAAAAAATGAAGCAGTCATCAAATAAAAATAAGACGTCCGACTCTTCGGGAAACAATAAACCAAAACCGCCTTTTGGAGGTTTTGGTTGGTTCTATCTTGTGCTTATCTCCTTTTTATTGATTTTTTCAATTTTCTCCGGCCCCAACTCCGGTGCTAGGGAAATTAGCTGGGGTTTCTTGCAGGACTCACTTTTGGCACAGGGAAAGGTTACAAAAATCTTGGTAATTAACAAGGAATTTGCAGAGATCCACAGCAAAAAGGACGAGCTTGACGGACCAGGGAATCAGAGTATCAGTGAAAAGCTTTTCGGGTCATCCGAAGGCCCACAATATCTAATGACGATTGGCTCGGTCGATACTTTTGAAAATAAGCTAGAGCGTGCACAAGCGGATCTTCCCGGGACGGCAAAAGTAGATGTTCAGTACCAGAACCGAACCAGTTGGACCAGCGTCCTATCGTGGCTCCTACCCTTCGGCATCATCATTCTATTCTGGTTGTACATGCTGCGCAGGATGGGAGGTGGAGGAATGGGAGGTAGCAATCCGCTATTTAATTTCGGAAAATCGACCCCTAGAATTTCGGAAACGCAAACCAAAAGCTCTGTCAGCTTTAAGGATATTGCAGGCTTAAAAGAGGCCAAAATAGAAGTCATGGAAGTGGTAGATTTTCTAAAAAATCCCGAAACCTACACCAAACTGGGAGCAAAAATTCCGAAAGGCGTTATGTTGGTCGGTCCTCCCGGAACAGGTAAAACATTAATGGCAAGGGCCGTAGCCGGAGAGTCACAGGTACCCTTTTTCTCCATATCGGGTTCGGAGTTTGTGGAAATGTTCGTTGGTGTGGGTGCGTCACGGGTACGTGATCTGTTCAAAAAGGCAAAGGAGAAGGCTCCTAGTATCATTTTTATCGACGAAATCGACGCCGTGGGACGTTCCCGTGGCAAGGTCAACGCCTTTCAGGCCAATGACGAGCGCGAAAGTACCTTGAACCAATTGTTGACCGAACTCGACGGGTTCGGTCCCAATACAGGTGTCATTGTGTTGGCTGCCACAAACCGCCCCGATGTATTAGACAAAGCGCTCTTACGTCCTGGCCGTTTTGACCGCCATATTTACTTGGAACTGCCGACCAAAGAAGAACGAAAGGAAATTTTTGGAGTACACTTGCGTCCATTGAAGCTTTCAAAAAATGTAGATGTAGATCTATTGGCGAAACTGAGTCCCGGCTTTTCGGGTGCCGACATTGCCAATATCTGTAATGAGGCCGCTCTGATCGCAGCTCGGAAAAGTAAGAAAGCAGTAGAGCAGGAAGATTTTATGGAAGCTCGTGATCGAATCATTGGGGGAATGGAGCGAAAGAGCAAAATCATCTCCGAAAAAGAAAAGGAAATCGTGGCCTATCACGAAGCGGGTCATGCGGTGGTCAGTTGGCACTTGCAACACGTGGATTCATTGGTAAAAGTCTCCATTATACCCCGCGGAAAGTCGTTGGGCTCTACTTGGTACTTACCACAAGAGCGGCAGATCGTTACCAAATCACAATTCATGGATCAGATCTGTGCTTCTCTGGGAGGTCGGGCAGCCGAAGAAATTATTTTTAACGAAATCTCGTCGGGGGCCCTAGACGATCTGGAAAAAGTGACCAAACAAGCCTACAGTATGGTGGCTTACTACGGCTTAGACAAGGAAATAGGCCCCATCAGTTTCTACGATTCCTCGGGCAGGAACGAACAAATGCTCGGTAAACCTTATAGCGAGAATATGGCACGACAAATAGACAAGCAAGTACAAAACCTGATTGCCACCGCTTATGAACGCACAAAAAACCTTTTGCGTGAACATAATGACGAACTTGAAAAACTGGCACAACTGCTATTAAAACAGGAAGTGGTAGAGAAAGAGGATTTAATTCAGATTTTAGGAAAACGAGCCGTTGCGGAATTGGAAAAAAGAACAGTAAAAATGGAATAGGGAGAATTCAATATTTCGAAATAACCAATTTTAAACATCAGATTAAATGGGATTCGAACATACCATTAATGAATTTTTGAATCCCTATCTCTTGGGCCTTTTGATAAGTTTAGGTATCGGCCTGATCTTAGGTTTGGAACGAGAATATGACAAACTTAAGGACGATAGGGGCTTTGCGGGTATTAGAACCTTTCCCATCGTTACTATTCTAGGGTATGTTCTGGGCATCTTATCGGAAACGTTTACGCCTTGGTTATTAATCATCGGGCTGGGTTCTTTTATCTTGTTTCTAGGAGTTGACCAAGTTGTAAAAGCAAGAATTGAAACTCCCTTAGGTATTACTACGAGCCTTGCCTTAATAATAACTTTTGTGCTTGGCATCATGGTCTCGGGTGAAATGTACCGCGATTCTGTTGCAACAGCAGTCATTGTGGTTACGCTTCTCTCACTAAAAACTACATTTCGATCTATAATCCAAAACATTACTTCAATAGAGCTTTTTGCGTTTATCAAATTTGTGATAATAGCACTTTTGATCCTTCCTTTTTTGCCCGACCGGACTTATGGGGCAAATAATCTATTGAATCCGTTCGAGATTGGTTTGATAGTAGTTATTGTGTCTTTCTTGAATTTTATCGGATATTTTTTGGTAAAGTTCGTAGGATCTAGAAAGGGAATATTATTAACGGCAATCTTGGGCGGACTGATTTCGAGTACCGCAGTTGCATGGAACTACGCCTCTAGAAGCAAGAAAAACCCAGAACTGTCCCGGGAATATAGTGCAGGTATCCTCATAGCTTCAGCAATCATGTTTCCCAGGCTTGCCCTGCTCGCTGCAATCTTCAATATTACAATTTTGAGCTATCTGGTCGTTCCCTTGACAATTCTTACAATGATCTGCCTAATCCCTGCCATCTTATTTATTAAAAAAGACACGAAGAAAGCTGCAACCGACATTGATCTGGGCAATCCATTGAACATTTTGAACGCTCTAGGCTTTGCGGTCATTTATGTAGTCATTTTGTTTGCCGTGTATTATGGTTATGTCTATTTTGGTCAAAGTGGGCTCTATTATTCCGCTCTTATAGCCGGCCTTGCCGATACTACCGCCATTACGATAAACATGGCAAAATTTGCCTTGGAGGGCGAAAAGCTTAATCTCGCCGCTTCTGTTATCATTGCAGCCACTTTAAGCAATACATTGGTAAAGTTGATTATTTCCTTCACTAATGGTTCAAAGGCCATGCGAAGACTGGTCGGATCCGTCTTTGGAGGAGCAATCGTTTTCGGGACGCTGTATATTTTGTTCAGTAAGTAAGCCGATAATTTCTTACTACACTCTTTTTTTTGTTCCCTGACCTGGGTCATTTTGTGGCTAAAACTATCTCCATAATTTTGATGTAATTAAAAAAATGGAGACCAAAAATTTAACAAAGCCTTTGGCAGTTGATTTCATCTTGCTCCATTAACTATACAACGTTAAAAATTAACCATAAAAGATTAAAAAAAGACGGTATGGAAGCATTGATCATAGATCCCATCAAAACACTTATAGGACATTGGAGAATGACATTGTACCTTGGGATTTTATTTATACTATCCGGAATCTTAAGCCTCTCCCAATCCGATAACGGCAATACATCATTATCGATATCCTTTGGAATATTGATTTTGATATCTGGTCTTGCCGAAACTGCTTTTTCCATCCAAAAAAGGAAACAGATTAAAGGTTGGGGCTGGCTGTTGGCGAGTGGTATTGCCGACTATTTAGTTGGCGGAATACTGTTGATCCTAAATCCAAAGCTTACGGTAGGAATACTATCCTTGTATGTAGCGTATTGGCTCCTTTTTCGCAGTGCAATAGCAATTGGTGTTTCTTTTGGGCAACAATCGACGAATTCCTTACCATGGGAATCGCTCTTGCTATTTGTCCTACTTACTTTTCTGCTCACCTATTCTACCCTAGCGGAAAATGTTTTGGGCGGACTCCATATTAATAAGATGCTGGGTATTTCAGCTATTTTTATCGGTCTTATTAAAATCATGATGACCATAGGCCTAAGACAGATATATAGACAAACGGCGGATTGAGGTTAACGTCGCATAAAGTTCCTGGTAAGGCCGATTAATTTCCAACTTTTCAGATAGGTGTTTATAAAGCTTACTTACGTCCAGGCAATAATATGACGAGGGTCATATTATTGCCCCTTGGAATCCGATACTTTTGATATAATTTTTGGAACTTAAAACAGTAGAACATGAAAACGGGACTTGTACTTTCGGGAGGTGGAGTGCGCGGCATTGCCCATATTGGTGCGATAAAGGCATTGGAAGAACATGATATTCATATAACACACGTCGCCGGTACAAGTTCGGGTGCCATTGTAGGGGCCCTATATGCCGGAGGGTCCAGTTGGGAAGAAATATTGGACTTTCATAAGACCACACAACTCTTTAGTATAAGTAAGTATGCAGCTAATAAACCCGGTTTCGTTGATCCAGAAAAGTTTTACGACCGGTTCTCCAATTACTTCCCAAAAGATGACTTTCAATGTTTAAAGAAGTCCCTATACATAACTGCCACTAATATTTTAGATGGTACACTCAAAGTATTCCATCAAGGTGAATTAATACGGCCCGTTTTGGCCTCCGCCTCCTTCCCTGGGGTGTTTGCACCTGTAAGAATAAGGGAAGGCTACTATGTGGATGGGGGCGTACTCAACAATTTCCCGTCAGACCTGATTAAAACGCATTGTGATCGGTTATTAGGAGTTTATGTGAACCCTTTCGAAAAAAATGTAGCGATCGAAGGGCTCAAACATTCCTATTCAGTGCTGGAACGGGTTTTTAAGATAATGATGGCAAAGGAATCTTTAACGAAATTTGAGGATTGTGACCTCGTCGTCTGCCCTAAAGGACTTAACAAATACAGTACTTTTGATCTAAAGGATGCAGATGCTATTTTCAATTTGGGATATAAGGCTACGGTATCGGCTTTGAAAAACGATCAGTTGTTAAAAGTAACGTCAATGGCAGAGGCAGAATTGGAGGCCATGAACGGTTTTGTAATGGAAGTGTAAAGGATTATAGGCTAGAAGAAATTCCAACTTTGTTTGCTCTTCTCTTTTCAATCTTCCTTAAATTCATCATTACTTAACCAAGTAATTTCTTTTTTTTGATCGATGCGCTGTAGAGCGTATGATTATTCCCCACCATCTGAATAAATTAAATCGCAAAGCCCTCCTACCGCAAAGACTCACATAAATATGATCTGGTCTTGGTAGGAGGGCTTTCTTGGAATGCAAAATTCAATGTATTTTATGCCTCTAAAAGAGAACAACCATATGAATCGTTAAAATCGGTAAAATGCATTCACTCTTGAATGTGGATTCGGCATTTCACTTTTTTCCAATAGATATACCTTGCCACCGTTCAAGAAGGTTTTGATGGCAGCTGTGTTCAATAGCGACATGTTCGAAGCTGTCGGTTCCTCATCTATCCGTACCTGCCTTTTTTCGGAATCGTAGATACCCCAAATATCGGCCCTGTTCTCAACGAACAAGGTATCTATCCTACCTGCCAAGGCCTCGGGAAGTACCCGCTCAATATCCGAAGAAGTTCTCCCACTGCCTTCGTACTCCTTGAAAAGTTCCAGTTTTTCCTTGCGTTCCCTATCAAAAATAGGTGCCATCTTCTCCCACGCCATTTCGTGCAGGTGAAACTTGTCCACATCCGAGGGGGTCTGGTCAATAAAATCGTCTATCAGATGCTTATAGGTGTTCTCTTTTTTATAAATGGGGAACATAACCTCTTGGGCAACAACCAGCATGGGTGAAGTTTCATCCCGAAGCAGCGTCATCAAGCCTTTGTCTATTGCCCTGAAAAATCGCGTAATCTCCGCTTTGTGACCTCGGTCCGCTCCCGCATGGCCATGATAAAATGCCCGACCCTGTCCGTCCGCCATGCTTTTATACTGAAGGCTTTTGGGTTCGTAATCGTAGCCCACTTTTTCCTGTAGTCGTGAAGGAACAAGATCCTCAATATCCACTTCTGTAATACTATGGCGGGTCTGTTCGTAAAATTTGACGTACTGCAACTCAAGGGCGAGTACATAAAATTTACCATCGCCAGTAAACATGGGCAACAAAGGTTTTAGGTAAAAGTTGTTCCCTAGATAGTTGAATTCCTCAAAATAAACTGGGAGCGTAAACTTTTTAAAGAAGCCGTCGGTAAGGAAAATCGCCAACCCGTCTGATCGATACCGCCAGAACTCGCTGTCGTCCAATAGTTCTTGGACAGGAGCGACCAGTTTATCGATTTCAACCGGTCCCATTGTTTGGGCCAATTTATGTTTTATCGCCTTTAACTCGTTCTTAAGTTTCAAGGCATCCTTTCCATCAAAAACTTCTCCACCTGCCCTGTGGGTGGGTATAAAAATGGAGATACAATTTGCGTTATGTACCCCATCCAATTCCTCGATTTCCTTTTTTGTGATTAATGGCATCTTATTCTTATTTTAAAATTATTACTCATCAAAGTTAAGCATGTGGAATATGCCTCAAAATGATCTTGGTCAGTACTAGATTCTTTTGGACGAAAAAACACTAATTAAAGACTATGTTTTCTTCCATTTTTTTTTGATCGCTATAATTCATGGTGTTTTTTCATAAAACTGAACCACACGTCGAAGTCTTATTTCCTGGTCGACTGATAAATATCATTCCAAGAGATAGTTGGTCAACGTATGTTGCCAGGGCTAAAAAAACAGGGTCCCCTAGCCTAACACTGGTTTGATTCTTATGAAAAAAAACTTATGGGAAAGGTAACTTATCGGAAATGTCCGGAATGCGATCATCTAAATCTAAATAGTGATTATTGCGAACAATGTGGTGCATTGATCAATATAAATTTAAAGCGAAGGTTGGAGCACGAAAAGCGGGTGCACGAAAAGGAAAAGGAAAGAAAGCTAAAAAACCCCAATACAATAAGCCTTTATTTCAAAAAAATGAGAAAACACCCCAACCTCTTCATAAGAATGTTGGCAAAAGCGTTGTATTCCGTTTGGTTAGTGGTTATGGCCATCGGAGCTTTTATAGCATTTATATTTAGCTATTTTACATTTTAGAAAATACAATAAATGAGTTCTATATCAAAACCGATACAAAACGGATTACTGTACACAAGTTATCTATATGTACCTGTTTTTTGCTTGTTAGCAGGCCTCATTCATATGGCCCAACAATGGAGTCTGGCTTTGCCTTCATGGATAAATAACTACATGAATGATTTTTTTTGCATGCCAATCGTACTTTTCGTATGCCAATACACCGTACGTAAACTCAAATCCAATATGGAGTTTCAATTATCATTGCCACTTTCCTATATTTTTCAGGTGCACTATTCTTTTATGTAATGGAAAATGGGGTTCGGAAAACTAAGGGATAACCAATATCCCTATTTATTATCCCCTAAGACTTGCAGACACGTTGACTGGAACCAACAACCATGACATTTGTCATGCTTAAGCGGTAAAAAGTACACTAATATTGATATTTAATAGAATGCTTTGTAAATTAGCTGGATATGGATTTAGTAGCAGGAATAGATATTGGAGGCACCAAAACTAAGATCGGACTGGTGGACAAAAATGGTGAATGCCTTGAACAATTATTTTTCAGAACACGGGATTTCGATAATTTCGATGCTTTTTTGGACCAGATAGTAGAGGGGATAAACGAGCTGAAGGCAAAATTTGAGTCGGACGTTAACCTGATAGGGTGTGGCATTGGTGCGCCTAACGCATCGAGCCGGAACGGAACCATAGAAAATGCCGCCAACTTAAAATGGAAGGGAACGGTGCCCATACTGGCAAAGATGAAGCAACGCATCGATGTTCCTATGCGGATCATGAACGATGCCAGTGCGGCAGCCTTGGGAGAAATGCTCTTTGGAAACGCCAAAGGCATGGCCGATTTTATCGTGATCACCTTAGGGACGGGTTTCGGAGCAGGCATTGTCGCCAACGGAAAACTCATAGAGGGCTACGACGGTTTTGCTGGGGAATTGGGGCATGTAGACATGACCTTGGGCGATGGTCGGTTAACGGGTCTTAATGTCAGAGGTGGACTGGAAGCCTACGTTTCTGCCACAGGACTAAAACGAACCGTCCTATATATGATGTGCAAGTACATGGACGATAGCCGGTTTCGGGGCATCGCCTACAACGACCTACACGGGGAGGATATCACCAAGGCCGCCGAGGAAGGCGACCTTATTGCTAGGAAGGCTTTTGACTACACAGCTGATATACTGGCATTGGCACTGGCCAATTTTACCGCTTTCTCGCAGCCAGAAGCTTTCTTTCTGATGGGTGGCCTCGTCAACAGCGGAAAATGGATTATGGATCCTGTAAAGACCTATTTAGAAAATTACTTGTTAGAAGTATACAAAGGAAAAGTAAAAATACTCTTGTCTGGCATGGAGGGAAAAACCGCCGCCATTTCCGGAGCTGCAGCTCTGATTTGGGAAGGACGGCAAAACTGAAAATTGCAAATTAAAAGGCTAATCTAACGTCATATTTTTTATTTAAAAAAAGCGAAAATAATATTGCAGAGGAAATATATTCATCGTAATATTGCAATCAATAGATATATGGAATGGGGGTTACCAAAACTGAAATGTTTACGAAAGAGCAGAATAGAATTGCTTTGATTGCAAAGGTCTTTGGGCATCCTGCCAGAGTGGCAATATTGCAACACTTGTTCAAAATAGATGCTTGTATCTGTGGAGATTTGGTAACGGAAATCGGGCTTGCACAACCCACCATTTCGCAACATCTAAAGGAATTAAAGCATTTGGGCCTTATCAAAGGCAACGTGGAAGGAACCAGTGTATGCTATTGTATTCACAAGAAAAATTGGACTCAAATGAAAAAGGTTATTTTGCAGTTTTTGGACCAGGATATGTCGAAAGACAATTGCTGCTAAAAAACCTTCAATCAATTAGTGTCCGTCTATAAAGCCCGAAAACTGCGTCAATCTTTTTCTCGAACTTTCTAGCTGAGATACTAGAATATATGGACGATAAATTTATCGAATTAAAACAAAAAAAATGAACAAGGAACAAGAATTAAAAAACATTGTGAAAGAACGCTATGCCCGCATCGCCGAACAGGGCAAAGCCGAAAACGCTTCCTCTTGTTGCGGTGCTACCACGCCTACCAACAAAGTATACAATATTATGATGGATGACTACTCCGAGACGAGCGGTTATGTTGAAGAAGCCGATTTAGGCCTGGGCTGCGGGCTGCCGACCCAGTTCGCCAAGATCCAAAAAGGCAATACCGTAATCGATCTAGGTTCCGGAGCTGGAAACGATTGTTTTGTTGCTAGGCACGAAACTGGTAGTGAAGGCAAGGTAATCGGAATCGATTTCACCCCCATTATGATCCAGAAAGCTCGAATTAATGCAGATAAGTTGGGTTATAACAATGTAGAGTTCAGGGAGGGGGATATCGATGCCATGCCCGTGGGTGATAATATTGCCGACGTAATCGTCAGTAATTGTGTCTTAAATCTGGTTCCTGATAAACAGAAAGTTATCGGCGAAATTTATAGGGTATTAAAACCAGGGGGACATTTTAGTATTTCTGATATTGTTTTGGAAGGTAGCCTGCCTACTGCTTTGCAGGAAGATGCCGAGATGTATGCTGGATGTGTTGCGGGAGCCATTCAGAAACAGGGATACCTACAACTGATAAAAGATAAGGGCTTTCAAAACATTAAAATCCAAAAGGAAAAACCCATCATCGTTCCGGATGATATCCTTGGTAAATATCTTTCAAAGGAAGGAGTAAATGCTTTTAATAAAGGTGGAACTGGAATTTTCAGCATCACGGTTTACGCAGAAAAGCCGGGAACAAAACAAGAAAAGCCAAAAGCAAAGCTTTCCGAAATCCAATCTGAAACTTGTTGTACTCCAGATAGTGGATGTTGCTAGAAATCTCGTTCAAAACAACCTAATTCAAGAAGATTGGCCTCCTGAAATTCAGGAGGCCAATTTATTTGACTCTTTCTCAATAAACATCAATATTAGTTTTCCAGGACATCATGTCGGTTATTGGCAATTCTGGCTGTAAGCTGATCATTGTCATGCCCAAAGGTAGATTTTTGTACTAATTTTGGTATACGACCGTAAATACTATGGGTATTTACCAAAGTTAGTTGCATGATTATATAATAAGACAAGCTAAGTGGAAGAACCTAATATAGAGATTGTAAAGTCAACCGGAGAAAAGGCAAAATTTTCGATGGAAAAGCTACGTAGGTCGTTAAAGCACAGTGGTGCCGATGATACTTTGGTAGGGCAGATTGTTGACACTGTGCGCGATGAACTCTACCAAGGTATTTCCACAAAAGAAATCTACAACCGCGCCTTCGCCCTTTTAAAGAAAAAGAAATCTGTCTTCGCCTCAAAATATAAACTAAAAAAAGCAATTTACGAACTGGGACCCACGGGATTTCCCTTTGAAATATTTGTGGCCGGCATTTTGGAATACTCTGGATTTAAGACCGAGGTAGGTAAAATTATGCAGGGAATATGTGTGTCTCACGAAATAGATGTATTTGCAGAAAAAGACGGAATTATTAGTATTATTGAATGCAAGTTCCACGGTGTGGAAGGCCGCAATTGCAATGTGAAGGTACCATTGTACATCCATTCCCGCTATCAAGATGTAAAACTTCATTGGGAGAAAAGAAAAGATCAATCTAAAAAGTTGGATCGGGGCGGGGTGGTCACCAACACACGCTTTACCGAGGATGCCATCCAATACAGCAATTGTGTTGGCCTAAATCTGTTGAGCTGGGATTATCCAAAAGAAAACGGACTCAAGGATCGGATAGACCGGTTGGGACTTTATCCGATAACCGTTTCCCAATTGTTGACCAATAGGGAAAAGCAATTCTTATTGAGCAGGGACGTAGTGCTGTGCAGGCAACTTGTCAAGGATAAATTTTATCTGGATCACCTGGGCATTTCGGAAACCCGCAAAGAGAGGATTTTGAAAGAGATCGTAGTACTTTGTGATCATTGAAATTAAAAACCATGACCCAAGTAAAAATCCATTTTCTAGGGGCCTCGGGCACTGTAACAGGCTCCAAATACTATCTGGAGACCCCGGAGAACAATATCATGATCGATTGTGGAATGTTCCAAGGATTAAAGGAACTCCGGGAGATTAATTGGCAACCCTTACCCATCGATACTTCAAAAATCGATGTCGTTCTTCTGACCCATGGTCATCTGGACCATACGGGTTATCTCCCCAGGTTAGTCAAAGAAGGTTTTGGGGGCCCTATCATTGGCACGGCCCCTACCCTAGCCATTACAGGGATCATTCTCAGGGATAGTGGTAAAATACATGAGGAAGAGGCTGCGAAGGCCAATGAGGAAGGATATAGCAAACACCATCCTGCATTGCCGTTCTATACGGTAGAAGAGGCTGAAAAGGCAATTTCCCTTTTTGAGCCGGTGGAAAAGGATGCTTGGATATCCCTATCCGAGAACGTAAAATTTCGGTTCAACTATAACGGCCATATTATCGGAGCCACCTTTCTGGAGTTGGATATATTAGGAAAACTGTTCGTCTTTTCTGGTGATGTCGGCCGAACGGAAGATTTACTGTTGAATCCGCCTGACAAACCACAGTGGGCAGATTTTTTATTTTTGGAAAGTACCTACGGGAACAAACTGCACCCTGAGGAAGATGTGGAACAAATATTGGTGGATCTGGTGCAAAGGACTATCCAAGAAAGGGGAAACCTGATCATTCCCTCCTTTGCGGTGGAGCGTTTGCAGTCCCTGATGTACCTCCTTTGGGAATTGTACAAAAGGAACCGAATTCCCAATATCCCCCTATTTATCGATAGCCCTATGGGCAATAATGTACTGTCCGTTTTTGAGCGTTTCCCCGAATGGCACAAACTGTCGCTAAAGGAATGTCGCGCCATGTGCAAACATTTTAATATCATCACCTCCTATAAGGATACCTGGAAGACTATTGATGACCCACGTCCCAAAGTAGTCATCGCCGGAAGTGGTATGGTAACTGGTGGAAGGGTACTCACCTATCTAAAACAGATGATAGACATCCCGTCCACAACCGTACTTTTGGTCGGTTATCAGGCCGAGGGCACAAGGGGCCGGGAATTGCTGGAAGGTGCCCACGAAATTAAACTGTTTGGAAAGTACGTACCGGTAAAGGCAAAAATTGAACATTTGGAAAGCCTCTCCGCGCATGCGGATCAAAATGAGCTTTTGTCCTGGTTGGCAGATATCAAAAATATCCCCGAAAATATATTTTTAGTGCATGGCGAACCAATGGCCTTTGACGCCTTTAGGGTTAAAATCAGGGACACGACCGGCTGGAAGGCGCAAATTCCCAAACTTTATGAAACTGTAACTGTCATGGTATGATAATAAATTACTTATGTATATCATTTTTCATTTTGGCTATAGGACTTAACTTTATAGAAACCCAAACTCCTATAAATAATGGACAGGTCATACTTAAATCCGACCAAAAACATTAAGTCTTATTGGCAGCCTAAGCCTTTTTTTAAGGAAATCCAACTTTTTATTCTTGTCAACAAAAGAATTCAGTAAATTTAAGTTGAAATAAAGTGATCCTATATGATTCCCGTAGAAGTGGCCCTAAATATCGTTGAAAAGAATATAACTCCACTTGAAGAAAGGGAACAAAAAAGTGTTCTGGAGTCTAGTGGGCAAATATTGTTCGCGGATGTATTTGCGCCCATCGATATGCCGCCGTTTCGACAATCGGCGGTAGATGGCTATGCTTTATTGCTACAAGATGATCCTGTCTATATGGTTATCGATGAGGTACCGGCCGGTGCTAATCACCATCCCGTTTTAAATATAGGTGAAGCAGTGAGAATCTTTACTGGCGCTCCTGTGCCAAATTCAGCTAACGCCATCATCATGCAGGAAAATGTCGCCGTAGAAAACAGTAATATAATACTGCAACAATCTGCTTCTATTGATGAAAATATTCGCCCGGTTGGTGAACAGGTTAAAAAGGGCAATCTCGCCTTAAGCAAGGGAACAAAAATAACTGCAGCCGCGGTTGGATATTTAACCTCATTGGGAATTACTAAAATATTCGTTTATAAAAGACCTTCCATAGCTATTATTGTCACCGGAAACGAACTTGTAGCAGCCGGAAACTTATTGACCTATGGAGAAATTTATGAAAGCAATTCGGGTATGCTCCAAAGTGCCCTGCATGGTCTTGGGTATACCGATGTTACCGTACACTTGGTTAGGGATGATTACGCCCATACATTTTCCGTTTTGGAAAAGGCTATCGACCAACATGATATGGTATTGATTACGGGTGGAATTTCTGTAGGGGATTACGATTTTGTGGGCAAAGCACTTCCGGAACTAGCCGTGGAGCAATTCTTTTATATGGTAAAACAAAAACCGGGGAAACCATTGTTCCTTGGTAAAAAGAAGAATACAATTGTCTTTGCCTTACCAGGAAATCCAGCGGCGGTTCTGAGTTGTTTTTACGTTTATGTATATCCGGCGTTGCAAAAGTTAAGCGGGGATATTGGCTTTAAATTGCCAAGAATTACTGCAAAATCCTGTTCGGGTTTTACAAAAAGAGGAGATAGAGCCCAGTTTTTAAAAGCAATATTAAAAGATGGCGAAGTTACTATATTAGAGGGACAGAGTTCTGCTATGTTACAAACTTTTGCCTTGGCAAATGCAATGGTCTATATGCCAGAAGAACAGAACGAAATTTCTAAAGGAGATCTGGTCGAAGTAATTTCTTTACCCTTTTAAATCATCATCATAAAAATTCCAAATTTCTTCCGAATTCTCGGAA
>CAJDXC010000001.1_pt1 | contig 48487 bp, 46 predicted proteins | sample 7391681 | NCBI WGS metagenome assembly CAJDXC01 (sample SAMEA7055742, study PRJEB34461) | soil metagenome | biome: terrestrial ecosystem; feature: Peninsula; material: soil | place: Antarctica | collected 2016 | reverse complement strand
ATAAAAACCTGAATTCCGATCCAGTTAGGTGCATTCAAGACTTTGGCAAAATATTCCGGGTAACCGTTCTTCCACCAGCCAACACGGGTTTTATCGGGGTAGTACACTCCGGCAATATAACTGCCCTGAAAGGTGTGGCCGGAATAATCTTCCTCAAAATTTGCCCTTTGTCCCATGGCTCCATTGCCCAAGCTAAATAGACTTTCGGAAGATTCCACGTTTTCCGGGTCAAATCCTTCCTCGATAATGGACCATTTGTCCGGTGTTATATAATCTTGATTCATATGTTGTTGATGATTTGTAGGATTTTTTAAATTCTCTATTTAAGCAGTATAACCCACCGCTATATGCTTTCCTACTTTATACCAAGTACCTACCAACTGGCAGGCTGAAGGTTAGAGTTTTTTCTTAAAATTAATAAGTTAATTTTTCTTCAAAAATTGGGTCTTCAGTACAATTTGGCTTTTTCCTATCCGGCATTCAACTTCCTGTGGGTTGGAGGTCAACCGAATATTCTTAATCATTTCTCCTCTTTTTAAGGTTTTGGACATGCCTTTTATTTTTAAATCCTTTATCACCAATACGGCATCACCGTCTTCCAAAATATTCCCGTTACTGTCTTTTACTTCCATAGAACTTGTCTGTTAGAATGTGAAATTAAATGTCTTGGTAATCAAAAGCTAATTTTCACTTCGAAAAATTAAAGAGTAGGCCACTTGGACCTTCATTACCAACAATTTTGAAGTAACTTGCACCCTTCTTCACCTATCAATTTCAAATTGTCCCGATAGCTATCGGGATTGAACTTGATACTTGAACTTGAACTTTACCTATGTCCGATAAAAAAGTAAGTATCCTTAAAGCCTTCCAGACTATCATTTGGCCCAGACGAAATTTGGTCTTTACTGGTTTGGCTCTTATTGTAGTTAGCAATGCGGCCAGTTTTGTGGCCCCGATATCGGTCAAATATCTGATGGACGACATTATTCCTAATAAAAATGTGGAATTCCTGAAATTGTTAGTTCTAGCCGTGGTGCTTGCCGTTACTGTACAGGCGGTCACTTCATTTCTGCTGACAAAAATTCTGAGCGTACAGGCCCAATTCCTTATATCCGAACTGCGAGCACAAGTGCAGAAACAAGTGCTTTCCTTGCCTATCCGATTTTTCGACAATACCAAGTCCGGTGCCCTTGTTTCTCGGATTATGACCGATGTGGAAGGGGTTCGTAACCTGATCGGTACCGGGCTGGTGCAATTGGTGGGAGGAACGATAACTGCTGTTGTTTCCTTGGTTTTATTGTTGTGGATTAGTCCGTCCATGACGTTGTTCACCTTAGTCCCATTGGCCATTTTTGCCGTGGTGGCATTAAAAGCTTTTAAAATTATACGTCCCATCTTCAGAAATCGGGGAAAAATAAATGCAGAAGTAACCGGAAGACTAACGGAAACCTTGGGAGGTATCCGGGTCATAAAGGGGTTCAACGCCGAGGAACAGGAACATCGTGTCTTTGAGAACGGCGTAGAAAAACTGTTCCAGAATGTAAAAAAGAGCCTAACCGCCACAGCCTTTATGACCAGTGCATCCATCTTACTTTTAGGATTGGCCACCACGGGGATTATGGGTATCGGCGGGTATAAAATAATGATGGGGCAGATTACCATTGGGGATTTTTTGATGTTCACTTTTTTATTGGGATTGATGGTGGCACCCATTGTGCAGATGAGCAATATAGGTAGCCAGCTTACGGAAGCTCTGGCCGGACTGGACCGTACCGAGGAATTGATGAATATAACGGCCGAGATCAATGAGGAGGATAGAACGATCTTATTGGAGAATATTCATGGGGACATCGTCTTTAACGATGTTTCCTTTGCCTATGAAGAGGACAAAGAGGTGCTTCACAATATCAATTTTGAGGTGAAGCCGGGCAATGTGGTGGCTCTAGTTGGCAGTTCCGGATCAGGAAAATCGACTATCGCCGGGTTGGCGGCCACTTTTTTAACTCCAACATCGGGAATCATTACCATTGACGGACAGGATTTGTCCAAGGTTCACCTAAGTAGCTATCGCCAGTATTTGGGGGTGGTACTGCAGGACGAATTCTTGTTCGAGGGCACCATTCGGGAAAATATCCTTTTCCCAAGGCCCTTAGCAACCGAAGAAGAGTTGCAACTAGCGGTAAAGGCTGCTTATGTAAACGAATTTACCGATCGCTTTGAAAAGGGGCTGGACACCTTGATCGGGGAACGTGGAGTGAAGCTTTCCGGAGGGCAACGGCAACGTATAGCCATTGCCCGTGCGGTATTGGCCAATCCCAAGATCTTGATCTTGGACGAAGCCACCTCCAATTTGGATACAGAAAGCGAAGCTTTAATACAAAAAAGTCTGGCCACGTTAACAAAAGGCCGAACCACGTTTGTTATTGCCCACCGTCTCAGTACTATTCGCAAAGCCGACCAGATCCTCGTCATCGAAAACGGCCGAATTGCCGAGGAGCCATGACGAACTTATCGCCAAACAAGGGAGATACTATAACTTGTTTACTTATCAAGCAAGGATTTAGGGAAATACGAAGTACGAGGTACGAAATATCCCTTTGGATTGAAGGTTGTGAGTTAAAGGTGGGTTACGCGTTGCGAGTTAAGGGTTGCGACAGAAAAATGTTTAAATTTAGCCATACCTTGAATTCATTGAACCTTCAACTTTGGACTCTTGTTTTTAAACTGTGAGCATCGGTATGTATCAAAACTGCCAACTGCTCACTGGCTACTGCGAACTGAACACTGCCTACTGTTCACTGAAATCTATGTCTCCGGAGCCAATTCTACCCCTAGTCCATCTAAATCCTCTGGCAGCTTAGTCGACTGTTGTCCCTTACGTTAAAGGCCTCGGCCAACATGGCATCCTCCTCATCGGACATGGGCGGTAGCTTATGATCGGAATTTACGTAGCATTGGCATGAAGCGCACATGGCTATCCCACCACATATCCCTATGGTACCCTCGGGGGCCAATTCGTAAGATCGCACCACTTCCATAAGGTTCATGTTCATATCGGTAGGGGCATCTACTTCATGGACGACACCCTCACGGTCTGTAATCTTTATTTTTATATCGCTCAAAATGTGATTAGTTTGCTAGTGAATTAGTAGGTTAATCAATGGCTTGTACGACAGCCTTGGGGGCTTCTTTTCTTGTACCATCAAAGCCTTGGACACCCCCTACCGTGGTATATTTCATCACATATTTTCTATCGGGATGGATACGTTGGTAGGCACTTTGGCACATAAGTGTTGCCTCGTGGAAACCGCATAAAATCAATTTTAATTTTCCAGGATAGGTATTCACGTCTCCAATAGCATAAATACCTGGAACGTTGGTCTGGTAATCCAACGCGTTGTCTACCTTTATTGCGTTTTTTTCTATCTCCAGGCCCCAATCGGCTATGGGTCCCAGTTTTGGGGAGAGTCCGAATAAAGGAATATAGGCATCCGCCTCTAGTACGATGCTCCCATGACCATCAGATTTATCAATGACAACCGATTCCAATACTTTTTCCCCCTCTAGCCCGATAACTTCGGCCGGGGTGATTAGGTTGATCTTGCCCAGAGCCTTTAGGGTTCTGACTTTTTCTACCGAATCCAATGCTCCGCGAAATTCGTTTCTACGGTGAACCAGAGTGACTTGCGAAGCAATATCGGCCAAAAAGATACTCCAATCCAATGCGGAATCTCCTCCTCCAGATATCACCACCTTTTTATCCCTGTACATCTCCGGATCCTTGATCATATAGGAGACACCATTATCCTCATACTTGTGAAGGTTTTCTAAAAGAGGCTTCCTAGGCTCAAAGCTTCCCAATCCTCCTGCAATAGCTATCACTGGAGCATGATGGCGAGTACCTTTATTGGTCGTAACTATAAAAGTACCGTCTTCCAATTTTTCAATGGTCTCCGCCCTTTCCCCCAAGGTAAATCCTGGTTGAAAAGACTTGATTTGCTCCATCAGGTTATCCACCAGTTCCCCTGCCAGTACTTCTGGAAAACCGGGAATATCATAAATAGGTTTTTTGGGATAGATTTCTGAACACTGCCCGCCAGGTTGCGCAAGGGCATCTATCAAATGGCATTTCAATTGTAAAAGTCCGGCTTCAAAAACGGCAAAAAGTCCTGTGGGGCCCGCACCGATGATCAATATATCTGTTTCAATCATCTAATATATCTTCAATATAACTACTTCCAATAATCCAACTGTCCAACAGCGATTTACTAGCTATTGCACACTGATTACCTCCTCTATCTGGGGTGCATATTTTTTTATTGTCATTTCCACCCCGCTTTTTAGGGTCATTTGATTGACGCTACAACTAATGCAAGCCCCTTCCAATCTAACCTTTACAGAGGTACCATTGTCAATAGAGATAAGTGTAATATCACCACCATCACTTTGCAAAAAGGGACGGATTTCCTCCAATGCCTTTTCCACATTCATTATAGTCTCCTCTGATGTCATAGCTAATGTTTTTTAACGGCCGAACAACCTGCCATTGTAGTAATTTTTATGGCTTCCGTAGGCGGTAGATCCGTATTTCTGCGTACCACCTCCTGAACCACATTTTTGGTGAGCTGCTCAAAGGCTCTTTCTACCGGCGTCGCGGTCTGCATGGCAGCCGGACGGCCCACATCCCCGGATTCACGGATACTTTGAACCAAGGGAATCTCGCCCAAAAAGGGAACGTTAAGGTCCTCGGCCAAATGTTTCGCCCCTTCCTTTCCAAAGATATAATATTTATTCTCAGGGAGTTCGTCAGGAGTAAAATAAGCCATATTTTCAACGATTCCCAAAACCGGGACATTGATAGACTCTTGCTGGAACATGGCCACACCCTTACGCGCATCGGCCAATGCCACTTCTTGGGGAGTACTCACAATTACTGCCCCGGTAATGGGAAGGGCCTGCATAATGCTCAAATGAATGTCTCCCGTCCCCGGAGGGAGGTCCAAAAGCATAAAGTCCAATTCGCCCCAATGGGCATCAAAAATCATCTGGTTTAAGGCTTTTGAAGCCATAGGACCCCTCCAGACAACGGCCTGGTTGGGCTGGGTAAAGAATCCGATGGATAACATCTTCACCCCGTAATTTTCCACTGGTTTCATTTTGGCCTTTCCGTCTACGTTGATCGTCCTAGGCTTTTCCTGGGTCACATCGAACATAAGCGGCATCGATGGGCCGTAGATGTCAGCATCCAAAAGTCCAACCTTAAAGCCCATCTTGGCCAAAGTTACCGCAAGATTTGCCGTTACGGTAGATTTCCCTACTCCTCCTTTTCCCGAAGCCACGGCAACGATATTCTGAATCCCAGGTATGGGTTTTCCCTTTATTTCATTCCCTTTGGATTTCGTCGGGGCATCCACTTTAAGGTTAATCGTAATCTTTGCTTTTTCGTACACCTTGCGGTGAATGATTTTCAATATCTCGACTTCAGTCTTCTTTTTGGCCTGTAGGCTTGGGTTGTTTATGGTGATATCCACGATCACCTCGTCCCCAAATACCTGCACATTGGTCACGGCACCACTCTCCACCATATTCTTACCTTCTCCCGGAACGGTGATAAGCTCCAAGGCCTTAAGGACATCTTGTTTGTTGAACTTCATACCCTATACTTTATTATCTATATTCATTCTAAACAACAAATATACATCTTACGGTCGAGAAGCTAAAGTTATTGGATTAGATTCTTCACTCCGTTCCGAATGACAAGCTTCACCATAGCCTATAAACTATTAAACTACTACGACAACTCCTTAAACGGATCCCAAAAATACTTTTCAAAATCCACAATCTGGTTGTCTATTATTTTGATTCCTTCGTTTTCCAGAAGTTGCTGCATCAGGTTGGTACCTGCAAAGTGATGCTTCCCGGTTAACAGACCCTTTCGGTTCACGACCCGATGAGCCGGCACTTCTTCCCTGTCGCCTTTATTGTTCAGGGCCCAGCCTACCATCCTGGCACTTCGGACAGCTCCCAAATATTTGGCAATGGCTCCATAAGATGTAACCCTGCCATAAGGAATTAGGCGGACGACATCATAAACCTTTTCGAAGAAATTATCATTTTTATCGAACTTCATTTAAATGAATTATTTAGAAAAGAGAACCTAGATTTTTTTCATATCTATAGGAAACAAGAGCCAAAAATATAGATGGAAGACTTTCCAATACTCCATCTACAATTGACATCTAAATATCATTTCATTGGTCGTTTGTCTTTTGTCTTTGCTCTATTTTCTATGTGTACAAAATCCGAAAAACAGTGATAACCAACAAAACAAGCATCAAGGCGCTCAAAATATAATTGGAATTCTGGGAAAACCGATTGGTCTTGGTCTCTAATTTATTAAAATAGACCACATAGAGATACATAATAGCAAAAGTGCCACATCCCGCTGCAAATACAAATGCCAGGATGTCTCCAATCTTAAACTTTATCCATCCCGAAGCGTTCCACATGGCGTTTAGACCGCTAAAAAACGGAATGGCCAACATGTTTACCGAACTGAGGAACATCCCCTTTAAAAAACTCTTTCTTTTTTTTATCGGCTCCACTTCTATAGGCTTAGTCTTATTTTTTTTAGCCTTCACAAAAAAATAGATAGCAAAAAAGGCAAAGACCAATAAGGCTATTTTTTGTAACCAATTGATGGTTTCGGGATGAGTGTAGAGATATTTGGAAATAAAGACGGCAATGATTGCTTGAACCATGACAATGGTAGAGACCCCAAGACCAAAAATATAACCATTTGTCTTTCCTTTCTCCACACTTACCTTGGCTGCATTGACATTTAGTAGCCCAGGAGCTGCACTTGCCAAAAAGGCGGCGGAAAAGGTGGCAAAGAAGAGGATGGTTAGGTGCTGCATAAATCAGGTAACCTTAAATTGAATATAGGTAATTGGCTTCTCTTTTTCCAAATACTGTTGCTCATAAAAGGTCTGGATGCCCAACACTTCTTTTGGGCTGCCCTCATTTCTGTATACGTCATGGTTAGCATAGCAAACCTCAAGTCCCAAGCCGTGCAATAGCCCCAAGGTGTAGCCGTGCAAAAATTCACTATCTGTTTTTAGGTGCACTACTCCATCTTGTTTTAGAATATGCCTGTACCGCTCCAGAAAGCTTTGATTGGTAAGTCGGTGCTTGGTACGTTTGTACTTTATTTGTGGATCGGGAAAGGTAATCCAGATCTCGGATATTTCGTTTTCTGCAAAAACATGTTCTATCAACTCTATCTGGGTGCGTAGGAAGACAACATTGAGCAAGTTTTCATCCAAGGCAGACTTTGCGCCACGCCAAAATCGAGCTCCTTTAATATCGATCCCTATATAATTTTTTTGGGAATCCTGGCGGGCCAACCCTACGGTATATTCCCCTTTGCCGCAGCCCAACTCCAAGACTATGGGGTTTTCATTACCAAAAAATTCCATCCATTTTCCTTTCAAGGGAAACAGTTCTTGCTCGACCTCCTCCCTCTTCGGCTGGATTACATTTTTAAAGGTGTCGTTTTCCTTAAATCTTTTCAATTTGTTCTTGCTTCCCACGGCAACCTATATTTAATCTTTGTGCATAAAGTCCAGCCTCCGAGCTAGAAAGTTCGATAACAAGGCTTGCGAAATTTTGAAAACCAAGGAGTCCGGACTGTAAACGTCGGGATGATTGTTTTCAAAACGAGCATAACGCAGTTATCGGATTTTATAGACGGACACTATTTAATGATTTGGCAAAGCTAAGTGCTTGTTATGGATTAACCTATACTTTCTTGGCCTTCTCCAAGGTAAAGGAAAATTCCGATCCTACCCCGGCAACACTTTCGATATAGATTTTTTCGTCATGTGCCTCAATGATATGTTTTACAATGGCCAGTCCGAGTCCGGAGCCCCCTTCGGCCCTATTTCTACTGTAATCTACTCGGTAAAACCGTTCGAAAAGCCTTGGAATATGCTGCTTGGGAATACCTGCCCCATTATCCGTTATCCTTACGATTACCTTGTTCTTAATAAGGTTTTCCACATTTACCTCCGTGGTGCCGTTTGTATGCCCATATTTAATGGAATTTACCAATAAGTTAGTGACAGCTTGCTGAATTTTTTCCTTATCGGCACGGACAGGAATGGGCTTGGAGTACTCCATATCTAACGTAAGGGTGATATGTTTTTTGTCCGCCCTCATCTCCAAAAGTTCAAATACATTTTTTATGACCTCTATAATATCAAAATTCTCCATTTCTAAATGGAGTTCTCCCACCTCCAATTTAGTGATCAGATCCAGGTCCTTAACGATATAAATAAGACGCTCTACTCCTTTATATGCACGCTGTAGATATTTTTTCCTTACATTTTTATCTTCCAGGGCTCCATCCAGTAGCGTAAGGATATAACCCTGTACGGTAAACAACGGGGTTTTTAATTCGTGCGATATGTTCCCCAAAAAATCCTTGCGATATTCCTCCCTGATCTTAAGGGTATCTATCTCTACTCTTTTATCCTGGGCAAATTTTTCGATTTCCTGGATCAGGGTGTGCATATCCGTTGTGATGGTGCGAGGGGTAAGGGAAGTGGATTCTAGCAGGGAAACATCGTCATAAATTTTCTTGACCCTTTTGTAAACGAATTTTTCGACTCTTACTTGAATGATCAAAAAGGAAAGGAGAAAGGCCAGCGGGCCGAAAACGGCCAACAAAATACTATCTACAACAGCAAGGAAGTACATAGTGACACCCAACAACAGGGTTAGCAGAGCGGCAATTATAAAAGCAGAACGAAAAGCAAATTTATAGGATTTCTTTAACCGTATGGCCATTACAATACAAACTTATACCCAACCCCCTTGACGGTCTTGAAGTTCTTATCTCCTATTTTTTCACGTAATTTTCTAATATGTACATCAATGGTACGCCCACCTACCACAACCTCGTTGCCCCATACTTTATCCAAGATCACTTCGCGCTTAAAAACTTTGCTCGGTTTAGAGGTCAGCAATGCCAACAGCTCAAACTCCTTTCTAGGAAGAATGATCTCCTTACCCTTGTTTATTATTTTATATTCTTCGCGATTAATGATAATATCCCCCACTTTAATAATCTCATCGGTCATTACATCTTCCTTCTTATCCTTAAGCCTACGCAGCAGAGACTTTACCTTACTTACCAAGACTTTGGGCTTTATGGGCTTTGTAATATAATCATCCGCACCGGCATCAAAGCCCGCCATTTGCGAGTAATCCTCCCCCCTAGCAGTAAGGAAGGCTATCAGGGTATTTTCCGTTCCTGGGTGGTTACGGATAGCTTCGCAAGCCTCTATCCCGTCCATTTCGGGCATCATTACATCCATTATAATCAGATGGGGTTCTTTCTTCTTGGCTTTTGCAACACCTTCTACCCCATTTTTCGCAGTAAATACTTCATAACCTTCGGCGACAAGATTATATCTTACAATCTCCAATATATCTGGCTCGTCATCTACCAAAAGTATCTTAATATCTTTCTTTTTCATCACTTACGTAATTAGTTGATCCACCAGAAGTAAAGATAAAACAATTATCCAAACCCTAGTTAACATTCAGATTATTTGGCAAAACCAACAAGGGAAACACGAAACAGAAATAATTATGCAGCTAGATTTAATTTCTATTTTTAGGGCTTTTTACAGCTAAAAAATGCTTATTTGTGCATTTCATCGATCATATGTACAGATATAAAAACCCTTGCAACGTTCCTCGGATAAAATTATTACATTTGTTCCATATTTTCTTGCATGAAGCACCTTTACCTTATCACATTCTTGGCGTTTTCTTCATTATGTTTTGGTCAAGAAACCAGAATAAGGGGAGATATAGAGGGCTTTTCGCTTTATCCCAACCCGGTTACTTACGGGAAAATATACATTACCACCACTTACGACGGACCAAAAAAAATTATGATTTTTGATGTGCTGGGCGGAAAAGTACTCGAGACGACCATTAGGGGATCTGAAGTGGATCTATCCAATCTAGATGCAGGAATCTACGTACTGCGCGTTCTTGAGAAGGACAAAATAGCCACCCGAAAGCTTATTATAAAATAGGACGGTATACCACGCCACGTCCTTCGGTGGGAAAATCAAAACTTCACCAAACAAGTATCAAGAGGCAAGAATGAAGACCTTGCATTTAAGGATGATGTTGATGCTGGGAGTAAATTCATTAATAGATTTTTAGTCTTACGTCTAGGTTCTTATTCCTAAGGGCTTGTAACTAAATAACAGTGCTTCCAAAAATAGACCTACGCCGCAGATTTCCAGATTATTCGTCTTTCAATAACTCTATAAACTACCAATAAAATAGGTTCACCTACAAAAAACGCCGTTTCACAACATTTAGTATTTACCGCGTTGACCTTTTTCTATATTTACAGTGTTGATCCCAAATCGATACCAAATGAAAAAAATCTACGTAAGCTTATTATTGGCGTTTACCTTTGTTCTGTCCGGACAAGAATTGGTAAATGTTCAACTCCGAACCGACGAAAGTATCTCGGATTTCAAACTTTATCCAAACCCCGCCTACGATGATGTTGTGTACATAAAAACCCAAAACAATACCTCAAAGACAGTTGTGGTTTACGATGTTTTTGGAGAAATAGTCCTTAAGGACAGGATTTCCTCAGATGCCCTAAACATATCTAGGCTAGTACCTGGAGTCTATCTCTTGCAGGTAACGGAACATCAAAAAACAATGACGCGGAAATTGGTAGTAAGGTAAGTCTAATAAAATATCCATTATTATATTAACGGCCCCAGATTGGGGCCTTTTTTTATTGCAAGTGTCTTACCTTTGGGCCAATTAAATTATTCATGGGCTCCAGCACTATTTTTGATATCTCCTCTTCTTCAGAGTTTAAATCAATGGCCCTGCAAACATTCCGGTTTCAGTATCAAAATAACCCCGTATATCATAATTTCTGTAATCTTTTAGGGAAAACCGATTTCAGTGTTCTTAGCATTGAGGATATCCCATTTTTACCCATCGAATTTTTTAAATCGAAAGAAATAATTACAGGCACAGGTAAACCCGAGATTCTTTTTACAAGTAGTGGTACAACCGGAAGCCAAACAAGTGCCCATCACATTACGGACCTTTCTATATATGAGACCAGCTTTCGGAAGGCGTTCGAATATTTTTACGGCCCGGTCGCAGATTACTGCATTCTTGCCTTGCTCCCCTCCTATTTGGAACGGAAAGGCTCCTCCTTGATCTATATGGTGGAAGACCTTATTAAACACAGCTGTCATCCAGACAGTGGGTTTTATCTGCACGATACAACTGGATTAAGGAAAAAACTAGAAGAATTGGATAGCATTGGTTCCAAACTACTACTGATCGGTGTTTCCTTTGCCCTATTGGACATGACCGAGAAATATCCTGTTTCTTTAAAGAACACGATCGTAATGGAAACGGGAGGGATGAAGGGTCGTAGAAAGGAAATGATACGCGAAGAACTGCATAGCATACTTAAAAAGGGCTTCGGTGTTCCCGCTATCCATTCGGAATACGGAATGACGGAACTCCTGTCCCAAGCTTACTCAAAAGGTGATGGGCTTTTCCGGACCCCGCCCTGGATGAAAATCCTTATCCGGGATACAGAAGACCCATTGACCCTTCAAAATTTGGGTAAAACAGGCGGAATAAATGTGATAGATCTGGCGAACATTAACTCCTGTTCTTTTATTGCCACACAGGATTTAGGAAAAATTTATCGCGATGGAAGTTTTGAAGTGCTTGGCCGTTTTGACCATTCCGATATTAGGGGATGTAATTTGATGGTTCTTTAATTCCCGTTAAATTCCAAATTAAAAACTTCATGCCTTCTTTGAAGAAAAAAGGTATCTACTGCAAATTAGTCTACTCGTTTATAGCTCAGTACCGGTCCGTCACAAGTTCCCCAAGAATTTCTCAAATAATCATGATCGATTATAAATAACATCTCTGAAGGTTTATGCTCACAGGAACCTATAATTTCGGATTCCTCAGGATAGCTGAGTATCATATATTCACCATCCACCATGATCTTTATCCTGTAAGTGCCCTCTGCCACTATAGTTTTATTGTTTTCTGTCCTAGATTTTAGAAAAGTGCTATCGGAATCGAAAACATAATATTCCTGCCAGTCCATTTTGTCCCCCGTACGTTCAGAATCTGGACCCATACTAGACATCGCAACCAGTACAAACTTATTCGACAACAAATTTGTATGTATTTCATCATTCTTGGAACAAGAGGTTAATAGAAAGACAATTAGTATTATAGATAATATATTTTTCACTTTAGTACGTTTTATTACAAGGTGCAACAAATCTAATATGTTTGCGCTGCAAAAGCTCCGTATGGGATACTTTATAACGTGGAAATAGTAACTCAATTACCTAGAGCCAAAACAAAATAATTTTTTTTACCACGTTGTAGCAAAACGAACCTGTCGTTGATCAAATCGGAGGTCGTAATAAGATAGTCCTCCTTTACTTTTTCCTTGTTTACCGAGATAGAGTTTTGTTTCAGCTCCCGACGTGCTTCCCCATTGGAACCCAAAAATCCGGTCTTTGCGGCGAGTGCCCCGATCATGTCCAATCCTCCCTCCAGCTCCGATCTGGAAATTTCGGCTTGTGGTACTCCTTCAAAAACGTCTAAAAAGGTTTTTTCATTCAGCCTTTTCAAATCCTCCGAGGTCGATTTACCAAAAAGGATTTCACTGGCCCGAATCGCATTGTCCAAATCCTCTTGGGAGTGCACCATAACCGTAATCTCATCCGCCAAACGCTTTTGCAGTATACGTAAATGCGGAGCTTCCCGATGCGCAACGGCAAGACCTTCTATCTCCTCTTGGGACAGGAACGTAAATATTTTGATGTATTTTTCGGCATCTTTATCGGAAGTGTTCAACCAATATTGATAGAATCTATAAGGGGAAGTCCTATTGGCATCCAACCAAATATTCCCTCCTTCGGTCTTCCCGAATTTGGTGCCATCGGCTTTAGTAATCAAAGGACACGTAAGAGCATAGCCCTTGCCACCACCAATCCTTCGGATAAGTTCGGTTCCTGTGGTTATGTTGCCCCATTGGTCACTACCGCCCATTTGCAGGGTACAGTTGTAATTCTTGTAAAGATGTAAAAAGTCATACCCCTGTACCAACTGATAGGTGAATTCCGTAAACGACATGCCTTCGCTTGCTTCGGCAGACAAGCGCTTCTTAACAGAATCCTTGGCCATCATATAATTTACAGTAATATGTTTGCCCACATCCCTGATAAATTCCAAAAAGGAAAAATCCTTCATCCAATCGTAATTGTTCACCAAGATGGCTGCATTTTCAGCATCGCTGTTAAAATCTAAAAAACGGGCCAACTGACTTTTTATAGCCTCCTGATTATGGCGCAAGGTGGCCTCGTCCAACAAACTGCGTTCTGTTGATTTTCCCGAAGGATCTCCTATCATTCCCGTAGCTCCTCCTACGAGGGCATAAGGTTTATGACCTGCCAATTGAAAATGCCTCAATATCATAACCCCGACCAAGTGACCGATATGAAGGGAATCCGCAGTGGGATCAATGCCCACATAGGCAGATTGCATCCCGGTCAACAAATGTTCCTCTGTTCCGGGCATTACATCGTGCAACATGCCCCTCCATTTTAATTCCACAACAAAATTTGAAATCATTCTAAGTATTTTAAATAATGAACCCGTTTAAAATTTTTACTTCTGTGTGCAAATATAGGGTCAACGTTGATTTTATAGGGAAGGAATTCCTCAAATATTATGGAATCATCCTACTATATACAATTATGTTGTCTTTTCGAGGTCGAAAACATTAAGGGATACAGCCTCTGGCGATGCCCTGTTTACAATGGATAACCGATAAACGACATAATCTGGTATTTCGTCCTTAAACGGTTTTTACACTTAATCGAACAAAAATGTTATTGGTCATTAGATACGATTTCTGCTTCTCACCTTGCCTCGATTTAAGTCCATTTCGTCCAATATTTTTGACTCGGAGACAACCTTGCAGCAACTTTGTCCTATAACCATTTAACAAAATAACATATGAAAACATTATTACTCGTTAAAGAAATCTATTTGGAAAGTTTTAAAGATTTTTCCCAACTCTTGATCCGAAATTATTTTAAAGCCTTTTCTTGGTTCAGTTTCGTAATGATTGCCGTTGTACTTTATGCCTTTGTTTTTAGGGTTATTACGGGATTTCATTTTGATTAAAAATTAGTTCTTACAACCAACCAAATTTTACCCTTATGAAAAAAAGAAAACTACAATTCATTGACTTCGTAATTGCAAGTGGTTTCCTCTACGTAACATTTATAATCTTTCTCATTTTTACAGCGGTTAAATAAACTTATGAAAGCAGGGTCCATAAAGAGTACCCTGCTTTCTTAATTGCTATACAAGTAAAATACAACAAATCTTACTCTACCATTTTGTAATCGATTATCTTTGTTTAGTCCTTAAGGACGGTGCAATTTGCATAATATGGAGAAAAAAGATAATCTAAATCAGATTTCAAAAGATCAGCCCAACAATCCTCTACACGGCAAAAAGTTAGCGGATATTTTGGATGATCTGGTTTCAACTTATGGATGGGAGAAATTAGGCTCCCAAATCGACATCCGGTGTTTTAATAACGATCCTTCCATAAAGTCCAGTCTTAAGTTCTTAAGAAAGACCCCTTGGGCGCGGGCAAAGGTGGAGCAACTCTATTTGGAATCCCTAGATTCGTAGCATTTTCATCATCGTTTTCGTAATTTTTATCGACCAAAACAAAATTTAGTCTGTTTTAATATTTGAACTCGTTTAAACTTTTTGAATTACGGTGAAAATTAGGAATTTTGTGCCTGGTTGATGTCTTTTTAAAGTTGCATAGCAGAGCTACGGAAGGAGAAAAAGAGGAAAAACTGGTGCAAAAGGCCAATTTTTTAGCATATTGAAAAGGTTTAAACGAGTTCATTAAGTAAATTTGGGGCATGATATTAGTAACTGGAGGTACAGGTTTGGTCGGATCGCATCTTTTGTTCCAGCTAACAAAAAATGACACCCCCGTAAAAGCAATCCAAAGAAAAAATAGCGACCTGTCTCGGGTAAAAAAAATATTTTCGTATTACACTTCAGAATACGAATCGCTGTTCCAAAAAATAGAGTGGATAGAGGCAAATCTTAATGATATTACTTTATTGGAAGACGCTTTTATGAATGTGACACAAGTATACCACTGTGCGGCAATGATTTCGTTCGATCCCTCGGATTTCGAAAAATTACAAAAAACAAACGTGGAGGGTACGGCCAATGTCGTAAATATGTGCCTGGCACATAACATAAAGAAACTCTGCTATGTGAGCTCCATCGCCACACTTGGGAAAGGTAAGGGTACAATGTTGGTTACCGAAGAAAGCGAATGGAACGAGCAGGACGCCAATGTTTACGGGATGACAAAGCATGCAGCGGAAATGGAAATATGGAGAGGTTCACAGGAAGGCCTGACTGTTGTCATCATCAATCCAGGGGTCATCGTAGGGCCAGGATTTTGGCAGACAGGAAGTGGGGAACTGTTCCAAACCGCCGTAAAGGGGAGAAACTACTATCCACCCAGTGGAACAGGTTTTGTAGCAGTAAATGACGTTGTAGCCATAATGACACTTTTGATGGAATCCAATATAAAAAACGAACGGTTTATCACCGTTGGGAACAATCACACATTTAAGGAAATCCTTACGCAACTTACTACAAACATGGGCAAACCCCAACCAAAGAAAATGGTGAAATTTTGGCATCTGGAAGTCTTTTGGCGAATAGACTGGCTATGGCATCTAATCTCGGGCAAGAAAAGAAATCTCACCAAAAACACCGCAGAATCCCTTCGATTTCGTGAAATATACAGTTCGCAAAAGGTTATAGATCTTCTACAATTTAAGTTTCAGCCCCTAAATAAGGCCCTCCTATTTGCCAGTCAAAAATTTTTGGAAGAGCAACAATAAAAAATTTCCTAACCGTCCCTCTAAATCGTAATGCTTTTTGCTCCTTAGAAAACCGGTGAAGCAGAGATCCGCACTATCTATAGCTCGCTTATTTGTCCAATACCGGTGGTTTGTTCGTTTTTCTCACTGCCTCCGTAATACTGTCGTTGTGTTCTTTCTGGAGATCGCTTGCTATTTTTTCTCCAATTTTTATGCTATCCAATATCTTGGTGTAAATAGCCTCATAGCTAGATGGAATAGAGGCATAATAAATATCGCTCTCCGCAAACTGAATACTGTCCACCCCATATTTGGCATAGATATATTCCATAACCTCAATATTGTTTTTCCGCAAGAGTTCCGCATTGATATTCTTAGCGGCAGTGAGGATCGCGATATCATATAGGATATGCTCCATTTTGGCCATGGGAAGAAGATTGTTCGGTTTCTTGATAACCTTTTCGGCACAGGCAATAACAAAAAACAATAAAGCTAACAGGTAAATTCCCTTTTTCATGGTCTATCAAAAGTTAACCTTTGTGCATTTCGTCGGTCCGAAAAGATCCCATTTTCATAAGCTAAATGCCCGTTTACAAAAGTATGGGTTATCCTAGCATTAAATACTTCGCCCTCAAAGGGAGACCAACCGCACTTGTAGTAGATGTTTCTTTTTTCTACCTGCCATGGATTATCCATGTCTACAACCGTAAGGTCTGCAAAATATCCTTCTCTGATAAATCCCCTTTTCTTTATCTGGAAAAGCTTGGCCGGGTTGTGACTAGTTTTTTCAACTATCTTTTCGAGAGAAATTTTTCCTTCCCTATATTTTTGAAACAAGGCAGGCAATGCATGTTGCACCAGAGGTCCGCCCGAAGGGGCCTTGGTGTACACATTCTGCTTCTCCTCCAAAGTGTGGGGGGCATGGTCGGTGGCAATTACGTCGATCCTATCGTCTAAAAGTGCATCCCATAGTTGAGCCCTATCTTCTGCCGTTTTAATAGCCGGATTCCATTTGATCAAATTTGCCTTGGTTTCATAATCAACATCAGAAAACCACAAATGGTGAATACATACCTCAGCAGTAATTTTTTTTTCTTCCAGCGGAATATCATTTCGAAAGAGTTGCATTTCTTTTCCAGTGGATAAATGGAATACATGGAGCCTTGCCCCTGTTTTTTTCGCCAAGGCAATGGCTTGGGAGGAGGAAAGATAACAGGCTTCTGCACTCCTAATCAAAGGATGGAATTTCACCGGGATGTTATCCCCATATTGCGCTTTATAAAGTTCTAGGTTTCTTCGAATGGTATTCTCGTCCTCACAATGGACGGAGATGACCATGTCCGTATTCCGGAATATTTTTTCTATCACCTCGACATCGTCCACCAACATATTTCCCGTAGAAGATCCAAGGAACAATTTTATACCCGAACAAGCATTTTTATCCAGTTTTTTAAGTTCCTCCAAATTGTCATTGGTACCACCAAAATTAAAGGAATAGTTGGCAAAGGACGTATTTGCAGCTATGGTAAATTTTTCTTCCAATTTCTGGATCGTCGTGGTCTGTGGAACGGTGTTTGGCTGTTCCACATAGGAAGTAATTCCCCCAGCAATTGCTGCTCTACTCTCCGTTGCAATAGTACCCTTTTGGGTAAGTCCGGGCTCCCTAAAATGTACCTGGTCATCTATCATTCCCGGCAACACAAATTTCCCTTCCACATCTATAACCTTGGCATTCTTAGTATCAATAGACGAATCTATCCTATGTATATAGCCATTCTCCAAAAGAATATCGCATTCTCTTTGAGTATTTTCATTCACTATCTTGGCATTCTTGATCAACACTTGGTCCATATCAAAATTTGTTTCTTAAAAAAAGACTTCGCAGCCTCATCTTCATCACTCCAAAAATAGCCTCGCCCACAATGGATGAGCTCATTTTGGATTTGCCTTTAACCCGATCGGTAAAAATAATGGAAACCTCTTCTATCTTAAATTTCTTAAGATATGCCCTATATTTCATCTCGATCTGAAAGGCATAACCGATAAAACGAACAGAATCCAAATCTATGGCTTCCAGAACCTGCCGTCTATAGCAGACAAAGCCGGCAGTGGGATCGTGCACGGGCATTCCAGTAATTATCTTTACATAGACGGAAGCTCCGTAGGACAACAGAATTCTGTAAAGCGGCCAGTTAACCACATTCACCCCTTTCTTATAGCGAGAGCCCACTACCACATCGGCCCCATTGACGCAAGCGCGATAAAGCCGCAACAGGTCGTCCGGTTTATGAGAAAAATCGGCGTCCATTTCAAAAATGTAGTCGTACTTTTTGGCAATGGCCCATTTAAACCCGTGGATATAAGCCGTTCCCAGACCCGATTTTTCCTTTCTTACCTCCAAGAACAACAATCCCTTGAACTGCTCCTGTAATTCTAGCACCTTGTCTGCCGTGCCATCGGGCGAATTATCGTCCACAATTAGCACATGAAACTGCTTCTTCAAGGCAAAAACAGCCCTAATAATAGCCTCGACGTTCTCTATCTCGTTGTAGGTAGGAATAATTACTAAACTGTCTGACATTGGTTCGGCTCTGGTATCGACAAAAATAGCATTTTAAATTGTGTCACAGAAAGACCATAGGTTTTTATCATTTTTTTAATAAACCAGTATAATCTCAATTATTTGTAATTTTGGCGACAATCATCGATTCGGAATGCTAGCAAAATTACCCAAGACCCTTCTCTATTTGTTAGGGGCCCTTTTATTGATCAATCTTTTACAAAGTACCTTTACCCATCTTATCTTTGATGAGGCCTACTATTGGTACTATGCACAAGAAATGGCCTGGGGCTATTTTGACCATCCCCCTATGGTTGCCTTGCTAATAAAAATGGGCAGTCTGTTCTTTGATGGAGAGCTCGGAGTGCGTTTTATGAGCTGTATTTTGTCGGTCGGTACATTTTTGATCATATGGCAATTGATAGAGAATCCGAAAAAAAAGGACTATGTACCCCAATTCTTTGTGCTTGTCTTTTCCATGACCCTATTGAACGCCTACGGGTTCTTTACATTGCCAGATACCCCACTGATATTTTTTACGGCTTTGTTTCTTTGGACTTATAAAAAATTCATTCTAGCTCCAACCTGGCAGATGTCTATCGTTCTGGGCATTGTTATGGCGGCACTTATGTACAGCAAGTACCATGCAATATTGGTAATTTTCTTCGTGCTCCTCTCCAACCTCAAGTTATTGCGCAACAAACACGCCTGGCTTGCGGTCCTGGTTTCCTTGGTCTGCTATCTTCCTCATTTGTTATGGCTTTACAATCATGACTTTATTTCCATTAAGTACCATCTCTACGAACGGCCCAACCGGGAGTATGATTTCAATGATTTTACATTGGCATTTTTCGTAAACCTAGTCGCGATTTTTGGATTGACTTTTCCGTGGATCTACAAGTCCTTGTTCAAAACCAAGGTTAACGACAAATTTACGAGGGCACTTATCTTCCTTACCTACGGCATCATCCTTTTCTTTTTTATATCGAGCTTTAACCGGCGGGTACAAACGCAATGGATCATCGCCATTTCGATACCTATGGCTATTTTGGCTTTTAATTATATGCTTCAAAACGAAGGAGCTAGAAAATGGATTTACCGGATGGGCCTTGTAAATATTGTCCTCATTTTTTACCTCCGGTTGGCATTGATTTACAAACCTATGATTCCTTTTTATTACGAGACCCATGGCAATAAGGAACTGGCACTAGAAATAAAATCCCAAATAGGTGATATGCCCGTCGTATTCGAAAATTCTTACCGGGATGCTCCCATGTATGCATTTTATACCGGCAGCACTACATTCTCCCTGAACAATATACATTACCGAAAGAATCAATATTCCATCGATGATTCCGAATCCAAGGTTCAGCATAAAAAAGTCCTTTATGTCTCCGGATATATGAAAAATGAAGATATCTCCTTTACTAGGAGTGATGGGGCCGTTTCCAAGGGAAGATACATTGACGATTTTGAATCCTTCAGAAAATTAAAATGTATCATTGAAGAAGCATCCATAGACTTAGACCCGAACAAGGAGCATATACTTAAAGTTTATAATCCATATCAGACCAATATCGACCTTAAAAAAATAAAATTCGGATTGGCCTATCTTAACCCGTATAAGGAGGTGCAGGAAATTTTGCCACTCGATCCCGAATTGACCGATCCAGAAATCCTTTATTTAAAAGCCAAAGACACTACTGTATTTACGTTTCGCCTTCCCGTTCCCAAAATTGAAGACCCAGGATATTTTAAAATAGGCATCTCGGAAAATGGATTATATTTAGGCCTTAACGGTGATAACATCAAATTGGAATAATGGAGGCCATCCCAAGAACCATTGATACGGCAGACTGGATTACCATTGTGCTTTTCACCAGTATTTTTTTCCTGGTACTCGCCAAAAGTTTTTTCTATGTTCGATTTTTGAATTTTATCATCCTGCCATTTAACAACAAGTACATTTTTATGTACAGTAAAAAGGATATGCTCTTCAATTGGTTTAACGTTTTCTTTACTATTTTCCAATTGCTCAACTGTTCTATTTTTATCTATTTAGCATGGAACATCTTGGGAGATTCCCGTGCCGAATACAATCCCAAGATGTTCTTTATGATTGTAGGGGGCCTGGTCTTGTTTTTGTTGGCCAAAATCTTCCTGCAGTTGGGAAATGGGTTCGTTTTTAATGCCAATCGGATAGTTACGGAGTTTATCTTTAAGAAACTCTCCTATTTTAACTATAGCGGTCTAGTCATGTTGTTGGCGAATATTACGCTGGTCTATGTACTAAAGGAATCCTCGGCGGTAGTCTATGTTGCGCTTGGACTAACCCTTTTTATAAATGGAATGGGCTTGGCATTGCTAATAAGAAATCATCAAAATTTTATTACTGCTAACTTTTTCTATTTTATTTTGTACCTTTGCGCTCTTGAAATTGCACCACTGGTGATCATTGGAAGTTACCTATAAAAGATTGATGTCTATGAAAGTAAAAACGATTTTGGTATCCCAGCCAGAACCGAAAATGGAGAACTCCCCATATTCACGGTTGATAGAAAAGGAGAAGGTAAAGGTAGATTTCCGACCTTTTATTCATGTGGAAGGTGTTGATGCCAAGGAAGTGAGAGGACAGAAAATAGACCTCAACAATTTCAATGCTATTATTCTTACCAGCAGGAATTCCGTGGACCATTTTTTTAGGATTGCCGAAGAAATGCGCTTCAAGGTGCCCGATACAATGAAGTATTTCTGCCAATCGGAAGCCGTGGCGTATTATCTGCAAAAATATGTGGTATACCGCAAGCGTAAAATTTATGTAGGAAAAATGCATTTTCCGGATTTGGCTCCCTTGTTCAAGAAATACAAGGATGGTAAATTTCTACTACCTTCCTCCGATGTCTTGAAGCCTATTGTACCTGAAATCTTGGACAGTCTGGGATTGGATTGGAAACGTGGGATATTCTACAAAACAGTCATCAGCGACCTATCGGATCTTAGGGACGTATATTATGATATTTTAGTATTCTTTAGCCCATCTGGCATTGAATCGCTGTTGAAGAATTTCCCGGATTTTAAACAAAACGACACCAAGATCGCTGTTTTTGGCAACTCTACTGTCCAAGCTGCCAATGAGGCCGGACTTAGGATAGACATCCAGGCCCCTACTCCCGAAACTCCGTCCATGACCATGGCACTTCAGCGGTTTATAACCAATGAAAATAATAAAAAATAGAAAGAACTTAAACTAAAGTCCCGACGTTAAAATTGGGGCTTTTTTGTGATCATTACTGCTCAATACTCTTGGTCTGGAACTCTACAAGTTCCCCCTTCTCAAAACGTGCCATAACCTCGATAGGATTACAGCACACTTCGCAATCTTCTACATAAGTTTGACTGGGAACGGAGGTGTCCAATAACATAGAAATTTCCTCCCAACAATACGGGCATTGAAAAAAGTGTTCGTACATAAACAATATTCAAGTTCAAGTTCAAGCTCAGGTTCAAGTTCAATCCCGTCCCGATAATTATCGGGAGCTATCGGGACAAGTTTAAACTGAAGCACAGATTTTAAACCGTGGCTTCTTCCAGTTCCATGGTGAGCTGCTCCCAGTCCTCCATCAGTTTCTTAAGTTTATTCTTTTTCTTTTCGTAATGGTCAAAAAAATTGGGGTTGGCAATGGTGGCATCGTAGTTCATTAACAGTTCGTGATCTATTCCGCCTATTTTCTTTTCCAAACTAGAAATATCGCTTTCTATATTGCTAAGTTTGTTCTTGAGCGTTTTAATCGTTTTATGGTCCTGAGGAGTATTTTCCTTGTGCTTCTCCCGTATCTTTTTATCGGGGCGAGTCTCCTGTTTTTTCTCGATTGCCCTAAAATCCTGAACTTTTCTCTGTTCCAAATAATAATCGATATCCCCCAAATATTCCTTTAGATGCCCATCCTTAAACTCGTACACCTTGTTGGTAAGTCCTTGAAGAAAATCCCTGTCATGGGAAACCAATATCAAAGTCCCTTCAAAGCTTTGCAGGGCCTGCTTTAGAACGTTTTTAGATTTGATATCCAAGTGGTTGGTAGGTTCGTCCATTACCAGCACGTTGAAAGGCTGCAGCAACATCTTTGCCAAGGCCAAACGGTTGCGCTCCCCTCCAGAGAGTACCTTAACGTATTTATCTGCCTCATCGCCACGGAACAGGAAGGAACCCAGTATATCCCTTACCTTACTCCTATTGGTCTCGTTAGCCGCATCTATCATGGTATCCAGAACCGTCTTTTCACCGTCCAAATATTCGGCCTGATTTTGGGCAAAATAACCAATCTGAACATTATGACCCAACTTTATATGACCTTTATGATCCAATTCCCCGACCATTATTTTGGCTAAAGTAGATTTCCCTTGACCGTTCTGGCCAACAAAGGCGGTTTTACTGCCCCTATCTACCAAAAGATTTATGCCTTCCAATACATGATTGTTACCATAACTTTTGGACAAGTTTTCAATCTCGACCACTACTTTTCCCGGTGTAACGGAAACAGGAAATTTCAACTTCATGACGCTATTATCGTCTTCATCTACCTCGATACGCTCTATCCTGTCCAATTTTTTGATCAAAGACTGGGCCATGGAAGCCTTTGAGGCCTTGGCCCTAAACTTCTCGATTAATTTTTCTGTTTGTTGTATCTGTTTTTCTTGATTCTTTTGGGCATTGAGCTGTTGTTCCTTGATCTCGTTGCGCAGCACTAGATATTGAGTATAGGGCTTGTTGTAGTCGTAAATGCGGCCCAAGGAAATCTCAATGGTCCTATTGGTCACGTTGTCCAGAAACATTTTATCGTGGGAAACGATAACCACAGCTCCTGAGTAATTCTTCAAAAACTGTTCCAACCAAATAATTGACTCTATGTCCAAATGGTTGGTTGGCTCATCTAAAAGCAATACATCATTGTTCTGCAATAAAAGTTTTGCCAACTCGATCCGCATCCGCCACCCACCAGAGAAAGTATCTGTTTTATTATTGAAGTCTTCCCTCTTAAACCCAAGGCCCAACAATATCTTTTCGGTCTCTCCTTGATAGTTGTACCCTCCAAGGATCTCATAATGGTGGCTCACGTCGTTCAAGTCCACCATCAATTGGTGATAGCCATCACTTTCATAATCCGTACGCTCCACAAGTTGATGGTTGATGTGGTCCAGTTGCAACTCCAATCTTTTGATTTCAGCAAAGGCCTGATATGCCTCTTCCAAGACAGTCCTTCCCCCTTCAAAATCGATATCCTGTCTTAGAAAGCCGATTCTTATATCCTTTTCCATGGCGATTGCTCCCGAATCGAAAGGCATATCTTTGGACAACAATTTTAATAAAGTGGATTTCCCCGCTCCGTTTTTCCCGATAAGTCCCACGCGATCGCCCCCATTTAAACGGAACGAAATCTCCTCGAACAAATATTCGCCCATAAAGGAAACGGAAAGGTTATGTATGTTTAGCATATTTTTTTTAAGTATTTAGTATTTAGTAGACAGTATATAGTTCTAGAAGTTTTAGGTTAAAAAGGAAAGTAGCTACTGGAAGCCTGCTTTTACCCTATATATCCTTAACTCATTTTGCCTTCATTAGTTCCCATGAATATTACTACTACCAAGCTCGTTCTCTTCCAAAGATCTACACAAAATCGTAATTTTGCCAAAACTTTTGCAAATGTTCAAAAAAGGAAACAAACTATACAGCATTTTAACAGGAACTTGTCCTAAATGTCATATGGAAAGTATGTATAAGGAAAAGAATCCCTATTATTTGAGCCGCATTTTCCAAATGCATGAACGTTGTTCGCACTGCGACACCAAATACAAGATGGAACCTTCCTTTTTTTATGGAGCCATGTATGTAAGTTATGGATTGGGAATAACCTTTGCAGTGGCAGTGTTCTTAATTTCCTTTTTATTACTAAACACTTCCCTTATGGCTTCCTTTCTTTGGATAGTCGTAACCTTGGTAATCTTTATGCCAATCATCATTCGCTTGTCCCGGAATATATGGATCAATTTATTTGTGAACTATGACTCCAAGGCAATAAAGGAATAGAAATTACATTACAACTGTTTGATACGGATATTTTTAAAGTAAATGGAAGCGTCCCCGTGCTTTCCCTGAAACCCTATGCTTCCTTTAGTTGGCAACTCGGCAAAGGGTTTAGGTAACCAATCGGGAATTGTACTGTTATCCGGGTTAACTTTTCCGGAGGTCCATTTGGACATATCCATCGAGGTAACATTTTTGCCGTTCAATACAACATCTATCTGCTGTCCTTTACAGGTAATCTGCATCTTGTTCCAATTTCCAGGTTTTTTTACCACCTTTTGTTCCGATGCGGGGAGATGGCCAAAAATGGCTCCACATTGATAATCTTTTCGGGAATTTCCCCATTTATCAGAGTAGTCATCCGCAATTTGAATTTCGACGGAATTGGGGATCCAATCCTTTTTGTTGGTAGAATAAACAATTACTCCACTATTGGTACCCGGATCGTTTTTAAATTGGAGCTCCAAAATAAAGTTCTCATATTCCCCTGTCGCCCAAAGCACCTTATCCTCCAGTCCTGTCAGAACCCCGTTTTCAATTTTCCAGGATCCTTTTTCGTATTGCGCCCCATCGAAGTTTTTACCCAATAGCGGTTGCCATTCCCCAGTTTGGCCAGCGAGCTGAAAAATTCCCAGAATTGTAAAAATCGAAACTAAGAAAAAGACGTCAAATTTATATTTTTTCATTTTTGTTGGATTTCGGTAACTAACTGAACTCAATTTACTACCGGTGTAATTACGATATTCCGGAATTTAATGGGACCGTGATCTCCCTGTATAAGTAAAGGTCCAGGCTCCCCCTCCTTACTATCTATAGCTCCTCCGGTAATTCCGGGGATGATTATATCGTTTATTACCGGAACACCATTGGCCACGATCGTAACCCGTTGTCCGATCAAGGTAATATCAAAAGATTGCCATTCACCCGCAGGTTTGGCAGCCATCTGATTGGGGGTCAGGAAACCGTAAACGCCACTGAAAAGAACATCCGAAGGCTCTTCTCCATAACTGTCCATTATCTGTACCTCATACCGGCCCCGAAGATAGACTCCGCTGTTGCTACCTTTGGGCACATTGAATTCTATATGCAGTTTAAAGTCGGTGAATTTTTTATCGGTTACGAGGTTGGCTCCCGATTTTGGGCTAATTAGAATCCCATCCTTAACGATCCATTGGTTTTCTACATCCCCCAAGGTATGCCATCCTTTTAAATCCTTACCATCCAAAAGGTTGATCGGCTTACCCCATTTGGGATTCTTGTTATAGGATAGAATTGGCGCTCTGGAAGCCGTCCAGTCATAGGTTTTCCCGTCGGTGAATACCATAGTACCCTTAAGGTTCTTTCCCGTCAGTTCACCTTCAAATTTCAAATAGGAATTCCCTTCCTCCCATTGTGGAGGAATGGCGAAACTAAACTTCCCATCATTTAATTTAACCTCAGAAATGGGTCTGGCACTACCCGATGCGTATACAAAACGACCCACTAGGGTGTGCGTTCCCGAATGTCGAATCTCCAACCATGAAGGCAATTCCTTTCCATCTTGGGAAATTACCATATCCCAACGCCCCTCCAAAGGACTGATCTCTTGAGCATATATTGTTGTAGAAAAGGCTGCCAGCACCATGATAGCTGCTAAAAATAAGTTGGATAAAATCTTCATATCAGTAAATTTATTTTTTGATAGATGTAAATATAGCCAACCCTTGCACATCTGAAAAGTAAATTGTTGAAAAAGTACGGATCACATATGATTGAAAATGCATTCAAGGTTTCGGGGAGAGCAAAATCTTAGGAATCCAACCATTTTTTAAACTCCATAGCTTTTGCTTTGCTTACCAAAATACGTTCTTTGGTCACGGGTTCCATATTCACAATAAGTTTCCCATTAAAATACTGGTTTATGTGGTCAATAGCTTCCTTCTGGACTATAAACTGTCTGTTGGCCCTAAAGAATTGATCAGGGTTTAATTCATTTTCCAAATCCTCCAAATTGACGTCCATTACATAGGATTTATTATCCTTAGTCACCGCTTTTACTACCCCCATATCGATAAACAGGTAAGCAATATTGTTGGTTTTTAAAGGTACCAATTGATCTCTATGACTAACGAGATAGGTAGATTTATAGGATTTCGTCTGACTATTTATCATTTGGAGCAATCCGGTCATCCGATTGTCAAAAAGATCCTCTTGAGGGGTTTGCACCCTAAATTGCTCCAAAGCCTTTGACAATTCTGTTTCGTCTATAGGTTTTAAGAGGTAATCAATACTGTTTACCTTAAATGCCTTTAAGGCGTATTGATCATATGCCGTTGTAAATATAACGGGTATATCTATCTGTACCTTTTCAAAAATTTCGAAGGAAATCCCATCTGCTAGGTGAATATCCATAAAGGCAAGGACCACTTCTTGTGGTTGGGAGAAAAAGCTTATCGCAGATTTAACAGTATCCAATACCTTGACGACCTCTATTGCCGGATTTAATCTTTTTAAGAGAAAGATCAGATTTTCACTGGCTGCCAGTTCGTCCTCAACAATGACTACTTTCATCTCTTTGAATTTTATTGTCATTCAGGCGGGTGTAATTCGCCTTTAGATATTTACCCGCGAATTTTCATTTTAATATTTTGGTGTTCGTGAATCTTCGATTTCGTTTGGTATTAAGAAATTACTATGACTCATTTGATGATTCTTGGGGTAAAGGAATCTTTACACGAAAAATTGAATTGTCCCGATCGATTAAAATATGCTGATTGCAGAGTAGAAAAAATCGCTTATCCAGATTGGACAAACCATTTCCTGTACCTTCTTCCAAGGAAGTTCGTGGTCTAATTTTATTCTCCACACAAAGATATCCCTCTTTTTCAAAGATTTTCACCTCTAGTGGATATTCTTCAGAAATCTCATTGTGCTTTACGGCATTCTCTACCAATAATTGTAGTGCTAACGGCGGTAATTCCTTTTTAAGATTGGTATCCTCCAGGTCTATATGCAGTATAAATTTACCTCGATACCGCGTCTTAATCAAATAAGAATAGCTCTCTAAAAATTTGAGTTCCTCTTCCACCGTTACCAAATCCCTATCTCCACTCTGCAATATATATCGGTACATAAAGGAAAGCTTCTTTACAAACTGGGCGGCCTCGTGGTTGTCCCTGACCAAATAGGTTAAGGTATTTAGGGAATTGAACAAAAAATGTGGGTTTATCTGATTCTTCAATGCTGCCAATTCATTGTGTAAACTCTCGTGCTTTAGACGTTCGTTCTCGAGTTGATTTTCTCGTTGGTAAACCCGAAGCCTAAGTATCCTAGAGATAAAAAATAAAATAATGAAGTATATCGAAAAGATAAAATCCAGGAAGCCGTTTTCCTGCTCCGAAATCACTTCTCCGGTAAAATGAGGTGCCACTAGTTTATAAAAACTTATGATTCCAACCAATATCCCTATGTTTCCAAGGATAATCAACCCGATTTTAACTTCTATACGCCTTTCTTTAAACGCATGATAGCCCCAATTGGCATTGAACTGCAGTACTAACAAGGCAAAAAAGAAAAAGATAAATAATTTCAATATCAGTTCCTTAAAATCCGCTCCGGTAAAAATCCCAAAACTAAATGGGGAAGTTTTAAACAAGGATATAGTCAATGGAAGCGTCACCAAAATCGCAAAAGTAGTAGCGACCTTTATAATTTCAGATGTTTTTACTCGTTTCAATATCTTTGCTTTAAGTTAAAAAGATAATATTTTATTACATAAGTTTTTTACATTTTGCGATCAAGTTACCTGCTGTTTGTTTTAATCGATGCAAAGCATATGCCCAAATATAAAAAAACCGGACAAACCTTCCATCCTAAATGGAGCTTGTCCGGCTATCAAAACCAATCCATTACTACATACTTGCATAGGGGTTAAAACTCCTAGGCAGATAATCCCTTACGTTGAATCCCAATTCTATATCCCCGTCGTCTTCCAATATCACTATATCGTCCACGTTTATAAGCTCACGACTCCCTCTTTCAATGAAGGTTCCCAAGGTGGCTGCCCGATCCAAATCTGAAGCATCATAGTTATCGTCTTTTGAAGACGTTTTGAAATCGCCCAATGTACTGTATGGATTAAAATTCCTTGGCAGGTAGTTTTTTACGTCGAATCCAAGATCTACATCTTCCTCCTTTTCCAGTACATTAATATCCTCTACTGTCAAAACTTCGTAGTCTATATTGCCAAATAGAGCCAGGCACTCTTCAGTTTCCCCATCCAGACATTTTTCCAATTTATCGGAAGAAGTTATCGGATCTATCAACTGTGAACCTTCGATTTCTTTTTGGTTCAATCCCAACATGGATACCAACAAAGCTGTGACTACACTTGCACCTAAAATTGCGCTTACTTTTATCATGATTTTATATTTATTTTTTTATTACTAGTTGTTATTTATTTCTTCGACAAATGTAATTCGCCAATAGTCCCAGAATCAATTGATTCTGACCGAACCGTAGAAATTGGAGGGTGAAACGTTCTTAGAAGAAAGTGAAATTTAGAGCCTAGTAATGGCTATAGCTCGTTTAAGGGGAAGTAGGCAAAAACTCGGGGAATTCTATTGATTAAAATACTTCTTGATAAATCTTGCAATATCCATTTCATTGGGGAGGACGATGCCATTTTCAATTTGGTCATACAGCAAATTGGAGGCCCATGGGGCAATCATGACTCCTCTAGAGCCAAGACCATTGAAAATATGTAACATTTTATTTTCGGGATGTGTGCCCACCAAGGGTTTCCTGTCTACCACTGTTGGACGGATGCCCGCCACATGATCTACAACCTCGTAATTGCACTTTAAAAAGGTATTTAATTTATTCAATAGCTCCTGTTTGGCATCTTCGGAAGGCAAATTGGTCTTGTCGTTAGGGTTATAAGTTGCACCTACCCGATACAGATCATCACCCAACGGAATAATAAATACAGATGATTTTATAATCTTGTCCTCCTTTAGATCGGGTGCTTTTACGGTCAACAACTCTCCTTTTGTCCCATTAAGGGGCAAATAGTTAAAATAGGGATTGTTCTTGATACCATAGCCTTCGGCAAACACGATATTTCTTGCCGTTTCAGATTTATATTCCAAAAGCCCTTCGATCACTTTTAAGGCACCATAAGCAAAAGTTTCCGTGATTAAGGCATTCTTTGTCGAAAGGTGGTTAGAATATGCGGCGAGCAAAGTCTTGGTAGCTACCCTACCGGTATGTAGGACTTCTCCATAACCAAAAGGGGCATCGATATTGGGGTTCGCATTCGGTAGAATGTCGGTAGATAAAAAAGGCTGCAACATTGGTCGATCAGCGGCTTCAAACCATAAATTCTGTTCCTCTACAGAGGCAAACCTTCTTAAAATTGGAACCTTATAATCTAATTCAACATTGAGTTTTACCTCCAAATCCTTATAGAAAGGAATGCTCACCTCTAGCTGTTCCCGACCGTTCCAAGCAGGGGTAAATCGCTTTAGGGTAACAGGGTTGTAAAGTCCGCCAGCGACTAGGGAAGAAGTCTGCGACCCATCGGCTATTACCTTAAAACTTTTACCATTTCTTTCCAGCACCTCGCAAAAGGAAATGCCGGCAAGGCCCAGACCAACGATCAAATAATCTACCATGTGACAAAATTACGGAAATAAAAAAGCCGTACTTAAGCACGGCTTCTTATTATTTTGAATTGGAATTATATAGGTTTAATAGCTCCACATATCCTGCTCCCTATCGCGGATGGCCTCCTTGATACGCTGGGACTCCAGAAGTTGGAACAGTGCATTATCTGCCACATAGTCCTTAATGGCCCTATCTCCCTGCACATTTTCTTCCTTGAAGATTGTGGCATTGAACCTTCTAGAGTTCAATACCATATCAAAGGAGAGCGGCTGGGCAGTATTGCGTTGGTTAAAGACCTTGGCACTGTGAAGCACCTGTCGCGCATCCGGGTACCACACCCAGAACAAGGGCACCTTGGCATCTTCGGCGTTCATGGTTTCACTATCAATAAAGTTAACATCTGGTGCCACCGGGGCTATTCCCAAAAGACGGTATTTTAATTCTCCCTGTCTTTTGTCAAAATACCACATCCCTTTGATAAGGTACTCCTTAAGATCGGCGGCCGTAAGATCCCTATGGTTGATATATTCTGGAGAAATCTGCTCTCCAGCGTTCAATTGTTCATACCCACGATCCGTAGTATCGGTCTTTTGAAGGGTAGCCTGTAAATCACTGAACTTACGTTTATCCGTAAAATAGGAGTCTGCATAAACATCCTCGATGTTACCATTCTTGATGTTCTTGATAAGCACATCATAGAGTGACCTCCTATCCGAACCAATACCTATGGTATCTACCGGATAATACAGAGGAAAGTTGATCCTTTCGTCCAGATCGACAAGTTCCCATATGGTCTTGGACCACATGATGTCCCTATCGTCCACGTAACCGTACGGCAACGGGGCATCATTGTCCATGGCAATCTGGGCCTCGGTCTTTTTACCGATTTCCTCTGGCTTCTTGGCATTCAAAATATTTGCCTGGGCCATCATGGATACGGGCAACAGGGTTACACCTCCAATTAATAAAACCTTTTTCCAATTCATAAAAATCATTTTTACTAGTTCGTAATCTCTACAATAACGGGAGATACTTTTTTGAGCTTATAGCTCTTGTTGTTGGTGATGTAAGCCTCGATATCGAAGATCTGTACATCCTCACCCCGCTTGGCATATTTAAGAGCCTGTTTGGCACGGGCATCCAATTTATTTCCATTAACACTAACAGTCGGTTGGCCTGGCACTTTAAATTTAAAGCCGCTAACCGCAAGATTCAGGTCAAAATCAAAGTCCTCTAGCAGAGCTCCTATGGTAGAAATCTCAAGATTGGCCCTAGGCATTTTTACACTTCCGCTCTCTCCCCTAATAGTACCACCTGGCCTTGGGATATCTTTGATCCTAAATTCAGCAGGCGTAGAGATACGCTGTCCGTCTGGCAATACACCCGAAGCTACAATCGTAACGTTCCTTCCTGTCCCTGGATTCATGGTATACCTGCTACCAGTACCTTTGGTAAGACCAGGTGCGGAAGCCGTAACCTTGTTATCCGGTACACCGGGAATTGAAATAGTCATTGGGTTGGCTACACCACGGTACACCACGTTCATCTTATCTGCTGCGATGACGGCCGCATTTGGCTTGGTAATCGTTGCAAAGGTCGAGTTAACAGGCACCTCGTTGCGTACCCCATCATTGATAAACACCAAATTACCTTCTAACTTATGGTCTCCTGGGCTACCAGCACTCACCAATAGGTTCACTTTACCTCCTTCGAGCACATAATCCGTTCCTTCGGTAAGCTTTCTTCCGTCCAAGGTAATGTTTACCTCATTAGGTTTGGTAGTGGCATCGGTACGTCCCAAAACAACACTTCCAGTAAACTTCTCACCTGCATAGTAAGCAGATTTCTCCTGCTGCAACAAAGTGGTATAATTGCTTGTATTTACTGAAGCTATTTCGGCTAAATTTCCTGCTACCATTGATTTTAGGGCGTCTTCCTCGGTTGCCTTTATATCGGCCTGAATGGCGGTAATCTTGACCAAGGAAGCTATTAATGGAAATCCTTCAAACTGGTATTGCAACCAACCTACTTTGGCACCATCCCTATTGGTTACCTGGCCATTGTCATCTCCTGTCTGGAACCTCGTATTCAGCGAAGCCTTGACATTATCGAATTTCTTATTCTCAGGTAAAATAGTGGATACTTGGGTACGGTAATCGTTGATCCTCTTCAAAAATTCCTGTCCGTCCTTACCCAAATTATCGCCCTGAAAAAAGCGTTGGTCAAGAAAATCGGTCTTATCCATTACCTGATAATCCGTGGGATCTTCCACACCCTTGATCATTTCCTGCTTTATACTTTCCAGGTAATTGTAATACTCCTCGGAAAGGGATTTTATCTCCTTCGCTTTGTTATACAGCTCACCGTATTGCTCGGGGGTAGTTTCTGCATTTTGCTCCAGATTACCTAAAAACGCAAGATTGTTTTCAGTAGTCTTGGTATTGGAAGCTTCCATCTTTTCGTTCATTAGACCGAAAGCGGATAGTACTTCCTTGCTCATATTTAAGGCCAGCATCGCGATGAAGATCAAGTACATTAGGTTGATCATCTTCTGACGTGGTGATAGTTTTCCTCCTGCCATGTTTTCTAATTAGTTTTAATTAATTTTCGATTTGGATTGGTACGGTAATCGCACTAATTAGTTTCTGTTCATTGCTGAAAGCATACCTCCGTATACTCCGTTCAAGGAAGAAAGGTTAGAAGCCAAAGACTCCATTTGGTCCTTAAGGGCGCTAGAATTCTGAACTACCTCCTCATTGATGGAAGCTTGTCTACTGGCACTATCCAATTGCACCTTATATAAGCTGTTCAAAGACTCCATCTGAGCTGCAGCCTGAACCATTTCTGCGGAATATTTCCTTGTGGATTCCATAGCATCGACCGTAGGGGCAATACCTTTGGCTGCACCTTCAAAATTACGGATACTAGATCCAAGACTTTCCATAAGGCTGGCATCTACTCCGGCCTCTTTCAAGAGCTCGTCCAACTTAGCCGACAAAGACGCTTCGGCATCTTTAATCTGAACTTTTTCATTGTTTTGAGCCTCTACCAGGCCTCCTCCCAATTCTGGGTATACCAAAGACCAATCGTATTCGTCATCTACTGGTTCAAATGCACTGATAGCAAAAATAAGTGCCTCTGTAATAAGCCCAACAGCCAATAAAAGTCCACCGGTCAATGGGCCGAACTCCCAGTGAAGGATCTTGAACAATGCACCAATAATTACTACCGATGCACCTAGGCCATAGGCCATATTAAATAATTTTTTTGTTGATTTTGATTGTGCCATAACTTTGAATTTTAATTTTAGGTTTTTGTTAAAAATAAGGATTTGGTTAAAAAAAGTTGATTAATTATTTATGAAGTTATTAATATTTATCTTTTGGTGTTTTTCTCCACTCCCATATAGTCCTGTACGGTTCTAAAACCAATATAACTACGGGCAGAATCCTGATATTCATAATCCCTGGTACTCACTTGCAAGTAGTAAGCGACATCCTTCCAAGAACCGCCCCGAATGACTTTCCGAGCATTTTCCTCGCTTACCGCATTGGGATTCATGGTAGATACATATTCGTATGAACTAGGGTCGTAACTAGAGTTGGTCCATTCCGAAACGTTTCCTGCCATGTTGTACAGATTATAATCATTGGGCTCATAGGATTTTGCCTCCACTGTGTAGAGTGCCGTATCGGCCGCATAATCCCCTCGTTGCGGTTTAAAGTTGGCCATAAAACAACCAGTATCGCTTATCACGTATGGTCCACCCCAAGGATAAGTACCACTCTCGATTCCGCCACGGGCTGCATATTCCCATTCGGCCTCGGTGGGCAACCTAAACTGGTTTACAAACTGCCTGCCCCTACTCTTTTGATCATCGTTCTTAAACTTTGTCCTCCAATTACAGAAGGCCTTGGCCTGAGTCCAAGAAACACCTACAACTGGGTATTCACTGTAGGCATCGTGCCAAAAATAATCGTTGTGCATGGGCTCGTTATAAGAGTACTGGAAATCCTTGATCCAAACCGTGGTATCGGGATAGATCTCTAGCTCCTCCTGACGGATAAAATCCTTTCTACTCCCTTTTTTAGCCCGGGCGGCAGCTTCAATGTCCATCCAGTTGTATTTGTATTTCAACAGGGTAACATCAATACTCTTTTTCCCGTTATATGATTCGGCCTCAGGTAAATAGACAGAATCTACCATAATCTCGGCATAGTACTCATCAGGGTACTTGGAAACGTCCCATATAAGGTTCCGTTTTTTGTTGAGTGCCCTGCCCTCATAACCAGTTTCTCCCATTCCGGAATAATTATCCAACATATATTTGTCATAAACGGATAATTTAGTGGTATCGGCATCACTAAAGGCATATTCTCCGATACCCCCATCTTCTGGTCCCAATCCCAACTCATCGGCAAGAATGGCCAATTTGGTCCTTACGATCGAATCCTTTACCCATTCCACAAATTGGCGATACTCACTGTTGGTAATTTCAGTGTCGTCCATGTAAAAGGAACGTACGGTTACGGTTTTGGTCGGTGCATTGAGAGCGTGTGCGACATCCTCTTCGGATTTACCCATGATAAACGAACCCTGGGGAATCAACTCCATACCGTAGGGTTTTTCCGGGTACCATTTTTTACCTTGGACGCCCACTAGCTCTCCTTTTGTTTTAGACCCACAACTGCTGAGTAAAAAAACAAATGCTATAGATGATAACAATAGCTTCTTCATACTTTAGGTTAAATTTCGATTTAAGATTATGAATTGCAAATACAATTATTATTCTAAAACTGCTTTTTGAATATTTTATTGTATCGAATCTCTTATCCTTTAAAAAAACTTCAGATCAATTAAAGCCTTTCTTATAAGCTTTAAACCACCTTTCAGGGATAAGTTGATTACATGCATCCAAGTAGTCCCTTTCGGTGCATGGTAATAACGCAGGGCTATTGGTTTTAGTATGTGAAGATAAAATTGATGGCACCTCTACCCACCATCTTTCTGTTAGGATACTTTTGTAGAATACAAGGGCTTCGGCATCCGTAGGCACCAAATACTTGGTAAAGTCTTCCTTGTTTATATGTGGGGATTCTTTGACCCTAAAATTGGTGCCTTCTATAAAGTACCAAATTATTTGTGCGATCAGCTGGAAGGCCTGGGTAGAGTTCTCGCTTTCGTAGATACCAAAGGCGGATACATTTTCACTAATGCCCGCATATCTTGCAATCGAACAGATCTCACGACCTGTAAACCCGTTCGGGGAATAATTATCGGACATTCCCATTTCGCACGCCCTAATGGCACGTGTATCCAAACTTACAATATGCGCATTTCGGAGCAATGGTTCTGTCTTGGTTATATCCTGTGCCAATTCTCCCAAGCGATAGGCATCAAAAAATAAGCGCTCCATAAGGTCCAATTCTTCCTGGGCAATAAAGTAACTTTGATAACCAATATTGGAAAAATTGAATAGGTTGATCGGTTTGTCTTCAATAATCCTGCTCATATAGGAATGGGCAGAAATAAGTTCTTCCCCATCACCGAAATCGAACCGGCTATCTACGGATACCAAATTTACCATACTTTTTATTCCATCGAAGGCTCGGTAAATAGGATAAGTAATATCCTGGCTTCCACCTATAATTATAGGAACAATATTCTCTTCTAGTAATTCAGCGGTTATTTCCTTTACGACAAAGAAGGTGTCTTCTACGGTCTCTCCTTCTTCCACATCACCTAAATCTATAAGCGACGAATTCCAATTGCCCATCATCAATTTATAGAACTGCAGTCTAATCGCCGAAGTATCCAATTGCTTCGGCTTGCGCTCAAAGGCATTTCTAGATTCCCGGACTCCCATCAGGGCAATAGTAGCATTTGCCAATACCGGAAGCCCTCTTTTTTCGGTGTGCTTAAATATGTTCCTACCCACGGATTGGGAAGGAAGGAGTTCGCAATGGGCCAATAGTTTGTCATCTACCGGGACTAGAAAATCGAATGCCATGTTTTATGGTTAATAGTTGATGGTTGATGGTTGATGGTTTGTTCAAAAAAACGAACACATAAATCCATAAACTTATAAATTTTTGAGCGTGAGCTTGAACTTGACACTTGTACTTGAACTTTATAATTGTCTTGGCTCTTGGTTCTTTCTCTTTACTGCCAACAGAATACTGCCAACTGCCTACTTCTTAGACTTAGGCTTCGCCTTTGCTTTTTTCTTTGGTGTTTTTTTCTCTATCAGGGCCTTTGCATCTTCCAGACTAACCTTAGAGGCGTCTACTTCCTTGGAAAGCTCAACTTTAACCTTACCTTTTAAAATTGTATGGCGTCCCCATCGGGCTTTCTCTATGCGGATGCCTTCTTCGGGCCATTCCTGAACCACTTTTTCAAGTTCCTTTTGTTTTTTTGCCTCTATAAGTTCCTCAATATCTCCTTGTGAAAGATTATCAAAATTGTATTTTTTGGATACGTTGATAAATATGCCGTCCCATTTAATAAATGGACCAAAACGACCTACCCCTTTGGTTACGCCCTTGCCCTCATAGGTTGCAATGGGCGCATCGGCCTTTTGTTTTTCTACAATGAGTTCAATGGCCCTATCCAAACTTATATCCAATGCGCTTTCACCAGGTTCCAGAGATACGAATTTTTTCCCGAATCTAACATAGGGACCAAACCGGCCTACATTGGCCTCGACTTCTTCCCCTTCATAAACCCCAAGCTTTCTAGGAAGTTTAAAAAGATCCATCGCTTCTTCAAAAGTGATGGTATTTATGGACTGATCCGGCAACAAGCTCGCAAACAAGGGCTTTTCCTCTTCCTCAACGGTACCTATCTGCACCATGGGGCCAAATCGGCCCAAGCGTACGGCCAATTGTCTCCCCGTTTTTGGATCGGTACCCAACACCCTCTCCCCACTAGCCCTATCGGCATTCTCCTCTACATCGAGCACCTTTGGATGAAAGTCCTTATAAAAATCCTTCATCACTTTTTGCCAATCTTCTTCCCCAGTGGCGATCTGGTCAAAATCCTCTTCTACTTTTGCCGTAAAGTTATAATCCATGATATTGGCAAAATGATCCACTAAAAAATCATTTACAATGGTCCCGATATCGGTAGGCACCATTTTTCCTTTGTCCGAACCTACATTTTCGGTCAATTTCTTTTCTACGACCTTATTGGTCTCCAAAATCAACTGAACATACTTTCTTTCGGTTCCTTCTATCGTTCCTTTTTCAACATAACCCCTATTTTGAATGGTAGAAATGGTAGGGGCATAGGTAGACGGCCTACCAATTCCCAATTCTTCCAATTTCTTTACTAGGGAAGCCTCAGAATAGCGATAGGGTGGTCTGGAGAAACGCTCTGTCGCAGTAATATAGTTATTTCTCAAAGGATCTCCTTGTTTCATTGCCGGAAGCATTCCATCCTGCTCCTCGGATAGATCCTCATCATCCAGATCTTCCATGTATACTTTTAGAAAGCCATCAAACTTAATGACCTCCCCGTTGGCAGTAAACTCTTCCTTATGGTTATTGGCCTTTATCCTAACATTGGTACGCTCCAGCTCGGCGTCGCTCATTTGTGAAGCAAGGGTGCGTTTCCATATCAATTCATATAATTTGGATTGATCTCTTTCCAGCGTGACCGACTGTCGGGTCATCTCGGTTGGACGTATAGCCTCATGGGCCTCTTGTGCTCCTTTAGATTTTACGGTAAAATTCCGCACCGTACTGTATTCCTTGCCATAACTATCTACAATGGCATCTTTTGCAGCCGCCAACGCCTCTGGCGAAAGGTTTACGCTATCGGTTCTCATATAAGTAATCAACCCAGCTTCATAAAGCCTTTGCGCCACTTGCATAGTTCTGGCTACCGAGAAATAAAGTTTTCTGGATGCTTCCTGTTGCAAAGTAGATGTTGTAAAAGGGGCGGCAGGGGATTTCTTGGCCGGTTTTTTGTCTAGCCCGGATACCGAAAAGCTAGCTCCAATATTTTGATTCAAAAAGGCCTCGGCTTCTTGCTTAGTAGCAAATGCCTTGGGCAATTTGGCGGTAAACACGTTGCCATCCGTGGTTTTAAATTCGGCCGACACCTTAAAGGAAGCCTCTGGCGTAAACGCCTCTATCTCCCGTTCCCGCTCCACAATAAGTCGTACGGCAACAGATTGAACCCTACCTGCAGAAAGTCCCGGTTTAATTTTTTTCCAAAGTACTGGCGATAGTTCATAACCCACTAGCCGATCTAGAACCCTACGGGCCTGTTGTGCGTTCACTAGGTTATAATTTATTTCCCTTGGATTCTCTATTGCCTTTTGTATAGCCGATTTGGTGATGGAGTTAAAAACAATGCGCTTGATCTTTTTCTTATCCAACTTTAGCTCCTCGGCCAAATGCCAAGAAATAGCCTCTCCCTCACGGTCCTCATCGCTCGCGAGCCATACGGTTTCCGCTTTTGCAGCCAGGTCTTTCAGCTTTTTCACAAGAGGCTTTTTGTCGGAATCGACTATATATTTGGGTTTAAAATCATTTTCGACATCCACCCCCAATTCCTTGGAAGGGAGATCGGCAATATGCCCAAAACTGGACTCTACCTTAAAATCCTTTCCTAAAAATTTTTCTATGGTTTTTGCTTTTGCGGGGGACTCTACAATAACTAAATTCTTTGCCATTCATTGGTTTTTAGTACGGCAAAAGTATATCAATTTTTTTATTTTACGCTTTACCTTATATTTATACACAAAAAAACACTCTTCTTGTGAATGGTGTCCAGTATCTATTTTTGGCTCTAACACCACTGTTACGGGCAATCCGTTTTTCAGAATAAACTACGTCATATCAACAATTACGATGCACTATTCGCCATCCTCCTCAACTACAACAATTAGCGTATGGTACAAAAACACAGGTATCGCCATCAATCAAAAGCACATAAAGAATTATTAAAAACTCCTGTCATATTGTCACATATTTGTATTAAATACTATCTTTGCAGCCCCGAACTCGCTGAAGCTTTTTAAACGAGTTCTATAATTTGGAAGGAGAACCATATAATTTTGCAGTATGGAAAAGATTATCGACGAATCGGTTCAAGGAAATACTTTTTCCCTGGAAAAAAATAAGGATAGCTCCAGAAAGCTTTATATTGAAAGTTACGGATGCCAAATGAATTTTTCCGATAGTGAGATCGTGGCATCCATTTTGGCTAAAGAGGGCTTCAATACCACCCAGAAATTGGAAGAGGCCGATTTGGTCCTGATAAATACCTGTTCCATTCGTGAAAAGGCAGAGCTTACCGTACGCAAACGCCTAGAAAAATTCAACGCAGTAAAGAAAACCCGTCCCCATTTAAAAGTTGGGGTCCTTGGATGCATGGCAGAACGACTGAAGCACCAACTGCTCGAAGAGGAAAAAATAGTGGATATGGTCGTTGGTCCAGATGCCTATAAAGACCTGCCCAACCTAGTAAAAGAAATCGATGAGGGTCGAAATGCGGTAAACGTCATTCTTTCCAAAGATGAGACCTACGGCGACATTTCCCCAGTCCGACTGAATTCTAACGGGGTTACCGCCTACGTCTCCATCACCCGGGGCTGTGACAATATGTGTACTTTTTGTGTAGTGCCCTTTACCCGTGGTAGGGAGCGCAGCCGTGATCCCCATTCTATTGTAGATGAGGTAAATGACCTATGGAGCAAAGGCTTTAAGGAGATTACTTTGCTAGGCCAGAATGTGGATAGCTATCTATGGTACGGTGGCGGATTGAAAAAGGATTATGACAAGGCTTCGGAAATACAACAGGCTACCTCCATCAATTTTGCTAAGTTGTTAGAAATTGTAGTCTTGGCACAGCCTAAAATGCGTATCCGTTTTTCCACCTCAAACCCACAGGACCTAACGTTGGACGTGATCGGGACCATGGCCCAATACATCAATATTTGCAACCACATCCACCTTCCCGTTCAGAGCGGAAGTAACCAGATCCTTAAGGCCATGAACCGCCTACACACCCGGGAGGAATACTTTGGACTGATAGACAACATCAGAAGGATAAACCCCGATTGTGCTATTTCCCAAGACATTATGGCTGGCTTTCCCGGAGAGACCGAGGAAGACCATCAGGATACGTTGTCCTTGATGGAGTACGTAAAATACGATTTTGGATTTATGTTTTCCTATTCCGAAAGGCCTGGAACTTCTGCAGCAAGAAAACTTACAGATGATGTGCCCGAAGAAACCAAGAAACGAAGGTTGACGGAAATTATCGGCCTTCAACGCCAGCACAGCCATTACAGGACACTGGAACATCTAGGAAAAGTCGACGAAGTCCTTATAGAAAGTGTTTCCAAGAAATCGGATGACTATTGGATGGGCCGTAATTCCCAGAACACGGTAGTGGTTTTTCCAAAGGAAGATTACAGCGTGGGAGATTTTGTGATGGTCAAGATAGAGGAATGTACGTCCGCGACCTTATTAGGTACGGCAATAAAATATTCAGACAACAATTAAATAAAACAAAAGAACCAGGACTACATCTTGATTCTTGATTCCAATAAATGGAGAGTATTCAATCTATAAAACAACGGTTCGAAATCATCGGCAACGATGTAAAGCTCAACCGAGCCATAGAAAAGGCCATGCAAGTGGCACCGACCGATATTTCCGTTTTGGTAACGGGCGAAAGCGGTGTTGGCAAGGAAGCAATTCCCAAAATCATCCATTCCCTTTCCCATAGAAAGCACGCCAAATATATCGCCGTCAACTGTGGAGCCATCCCTGAAGGCACCATAGACAGCGAGCTTTTTGGTCACGAAAAAGGATCGTTTACAGGAGCTACGGCCACACGGAGCGGCTATTTTGAAGTAGCCGATGGCGGTACTATTTTTCTGGATGAAGTGGGCGAACTACCCCTTACCACCCAAGTACGCCTCTTAAGAGTATTGGAAAACGGGGAATTCCTTAAAGTAGGTTCTTCCCAAGTACAAAAGACCAACGTCAGGATCGTGGCCGCTACCAATATCAATATGTTGGAAGGTATAAAGAGGGGAAAGTTCAGAGAAGACCTTTACTACCGATTGAGCACCGTGGAAATTCACATCCCCCCTCTACGCGACCGGAAGGAAGACATACATCTGCTTTTTCGCAAATTTGCATCAGATTTTGGTCATAAGTACAAAATGCCTACCATTCGTCTAGAGGATGATGCAGTGCAGCTTATAGTAAAATATCGCTGGCCAGGGAATATCCGACAACTGCGCAATATCGCGGAACAAATATCGGTCCTGGAGGAAGGAAGAAATATTACGTCCCTAATATTAAACAGCTATCTACCTCATGCAATGGATTCAAATCTGCCTGCCATCGTTGAGCAAAAAAAGAAAGAGGGAGATTTTAGCAACGAAAGAGAAATTCTGTACAAGGTGCTTTTCGATATGAAAGGGGATCTGAACGATTTGAAAAAACTGACCCTGGAAATCCTAAAAAACAACGATACTGAAAAAGTACAGGAAGAAAACGAAAACCTCATCCGAAAAATATACGGGTCTAAACGGGATATGACAGAGGATGTAGAAGAGGAAGATGCTATGGAAGTCCTTCAACTACCCGAGCCACCCATCGAAAAGACTTCCTACAAGCCCAAACCAGAAGATAAATATCATTTTGCGGAAGAAATAGAAGAAGAGGAAACCCTTTCCCTGCAAGACAAAGAAATAGAATTGATAAAAAAATCCTTGGATCGGAACAGGGGCAAACGCAAAGCCGCAGCAGCAGAACTCGGCATTTCCGAAAGGACGCTCTATCGTAAAATTAAGCAGTACGATCTTTAATTTACGAGGTACGGTTTACCATTATGGATGTATCGATGGGTATGGTATCCTAAAATTTATAAAAAGAAAAGAAAGACAATAGCTATCTGGATAAATTGATAACATTATAACTAGTGAGCAAGATTAAACTTATTATTGTATTGTTGGTTGCTGCGATTAGCACCACAGGTTGTGGGGTCTATAACTTTACCGGCGGCGATGTGGGGACTGCCAAGACTTTTCAGGTAAACTATTTTCAGAACTATGCTGCCCAAAGTCCTGGATCTACCATAGAACCTGGGCTGGATCGGGATTTTACCCTTGCCCTCCAAGATCTGATAAACAACCAGACCAGCTTAAGCCTGACCAACTCTGGGGGCGATCTGCTCTATGAAGGGGAAATCGTAGAATATCGGGTATCTCCAATGACTGCTACGGCCAACCAAACAGCAGCACAAAACCGCTTGACAATGAGCGTAAACGTTCGCTTCTTTAACAAGACCAAGGAAGATGTAGATTTTGAACAAAGGTTTTCCTTCTTTTACGATTACCCCGCCAATGCACTGTTGCAAAGTGTTAAAACTGAGGCACACCAAGCAATTTTTGAACGAATCACCCAGGATATTTTCAATAAATCCCTAGCGGATTGGTAACACTTGTTTTTGGTTGATAGTTGATAGTTGATGGTTTGTCGAAAGGTGAAGGGTTCAAGGTTTCAAGTTTCAAGCTTTCACAAAAAGCTGTTCACCGATTACTGTTCACTGAAAACTGAATACTTTTTTCTATTTTTATCATGTTTTTATCAAGCAATACAGCAAATCGATGAACGTACCAGATTTTACCCAACTCTTACAACTCCCCGACAAAGTGGTCTCCCCCGTACAGACCAAACAGTTGGAGGACCTTCTGGAGGAATATCCGTACTTTCAGGCTGCAAGGGCAATACATTTAAAAGGGCTCAAGAATCTTAACAGCTATAAATACAACTCGACTTTAAAAATTACCGCTGCATATACCGCTGATCGCGATATTCTTTTTGATTTTATCACCTCCAGTGAATTCCTGCAAAACCAGATTGCAGATACCATTTCTGGTAAGTCCCTTCCCTTAAATGAAACGGAAATTATATCGGAGGAAGTTTTGCCTACGAACAAAATAAATACTTTTCTTGACGAAAGTTCAGAGGATGGGCCCCTACCAAGGACCACCAAGGATGCCGACAATATTTTGGACCCTTCCCTTTTTAAATCTAAGGATCCCGAGATAGACAAATCCATCACCGCTAAAAAAAAAGCCCAAGAGGCACTAGAAATAGGTAAGCCGTTGTCTTTCACCAAAAAGGAAAAATATTCTTTTACGGAATGGCTACAGCTTACATCGGTCAGTACGATAAACAGAAATCCGGAAACGGGGAGCCTCGACGAAATCCAGGATAAGCCGAAAATCCAGATAACAAATCAAGATGTCTCCAAAAGAAAAAAGTTCGATTTAATAGACAGGTTTATCCAAACCAACCCAAAAATTGTTCCCCAAGAAAAATCCACGATAAAAGTAGACATCAAAGAATCCTTAAAAATGGATACGGACGAATTGATGACGGAGACTTTGGCCAAGGTATATCTAGAGCAAAAGAAATTCAAAAAAGCCATTCAAGCGTATAGAATATTAAGTTTGAAATATCCGGAAAAAAGTGGTTTCTTTGCAGACCGAATTAAAGCGGTGGAAAAATTAAAGGAAGAAAACGCTTAAAACACTGGGTTTTGAACCGGTAAATACTATGAAAGTTCGCAGTAGCAGTAAGCAGTAATTCACTCAAAATAATCGATCAAATCTACTATTAACGATTAATTTTTAACGATTAACCTTTTAACACAATGAGTACATTTTCAATATTCTTGGTCTTGATCATCATCGTTTGTCTTTTATTGATGCTCGTAATCATGGTACAGAATCCAAAGGGTGGCGGATTATCATCTTCGTTTGGAGGTGGTGGCACCCAAATTATCGGTGGGGTAAAAAAGACAGGAGACTTTTTGGACAAGAGCACTTGGACTCTGGCTACTTTGCTAATCGTTCTAATCTTGGTTTCCAATGTGGCCTTGAAGGGAAACTTTACCCAGAGCGACTCTAAATTGCTCCAAGATGGAGCAACACCTACAAGTGCCCCTGCAACCATACCAGAGGCTCCAGCACCAGCCGCTAATCAAAGCGGACCATTGGACACTATCAAATAGATTCTAAAAAATACATACATATCAAAAATGCCAGCCAAAATGACAAGCTGGCATTTTTGATTTAATGGTATCTCGTATAAAAGAATTATCTAAAGTGCCCTTATGTCAGTTTTTCGTCAATGGCATAGTTTCTGCCACCAAGAAACGAGAAATTTAAATTAAATCTAAAAATTAAGAATATGGCTAAAGTCAGCATTAAACCATTAGCGGATAGGGTTCTTATTGAGCCTATGGCAGCAGAGACCAAGACTGCATCCGGTATCATTATTCCAGAAACAGCTAAGGAAAAACCCCAAAAAGGCAAAGTAGTTGCCGTTGGGCCCGGAACCAAAGATGACAAGATTACCGTAAAAGTAGGTGATACTGTCCTTTATGGAAAATATGCCGGTACCGAACTAAAATTAGAAGGCACGGAATATTTAATGATGCGTGAGAGCGATATTCTGGCAATAATCTAATTTCATTCCCGTGAAGACGGGAATTCTAAAAAACTATTGTGTAATCAATGAGATTCCCGCTTTCGCGGGAATGACAAAAATAATAATCCAATTATGGCAAAAAGTATAAAATTTGATATTGAAGCACGTGACGGCCTCAAAAGGGGCGTAGATGCTTTGGCAAACGCAGTAAAGGTAACCTTGGGACCCAGAGGTAGAAATGTAATCATCAGCAAATCCTTTGGTGCGCCAATGGTAACCAAAGATGGTGTTACAGTGGCCAAAGAAATAGAACTAGCGGACGCCCTAGAAAATATGGGTGCCCAAATGGTGAAGGAAGTAGCTTCTAAAACCAGCGATTTAGCTGGAGATGGTACCACTACTGCCACCGTATTGGCTCAGGCTATCGTTAAAGAAGGACTGAAAAACGTTGCTGCTGGTGCCAATCCTATGGACCTAAAAAGAGGAATCGACAAAGCCGTTGCTGCCATTGTGGAAAATTTGGCAAAACAGAGCAAAAAAGTCGGTGATTCTTCCGAAAAAATAAAACAAGTAGCCTCCATTTCTGCTAATAATGACGAAACCATCGGTGAACTCATTTCCCAAGCATTTGGAAAAGTTGGGAAGGAAGGTGTTATTACCGTAGAAGAATCCAAAGGCACCGACACTTATATGGATGTTGTGGAAGGTATGCAGTTTGACAGGGGTTACCTTTCTCCCTATTTCGTTACCGATTCGGAGAAAATGGTCGTTGATCTAGACAATCCTTATATCTTGTTGTTTGACAAGAAAATCTCTTCCATGAAGGATTTGTTACCCGTTTTGGAGCCAGTGGCCCAGTCCGGTAAACCTCTTTTGATAATTTCAGAAGATGTGGACGGGGAGGCATTGGCTACATTGGTAGTGAACAAATTGAGAGGTTCCCTAAAAATCGCTGCTGTAAAAGCTCCAGGATTTGGGGATAGAAGAAAGGCCATGTTGGAGGATATCGCAATCCTGACCAACGGTACCGTAATCTCCGAAGAAAGAGGTTTCACCTTGGAAAATGCCACTATCGATATGTTGGGAAGCTGTGAAAAGGTCACTATTGATAAGGACAATACTACCATCGTTAACGGTGGCGGTGATGCCAAAACAATCAAGACCAGGGTCAACCAGATCAAATCCCAGATCGAGACTACAACATCGGATTACGACAAAGAAAAATTACAAGAACGCCTGGCCAAATTGGCAGGTGGGGTCGCCGTGCTTTATGTTGGTGCTGCTTCCGAAATAGAAATGAAAGAGAAAAAAGACCGTGTGGATGATGCGTTGCACGCCACAAGGGCCGCCGTTGAGGAAGGTATCGTTGCCGGGGGTGGCGTCGCCTTTATCAGGGCAAAATCTTCTCTTTCCAAAATTGTTACAGAAAATGCAGACGAAGAAACCGGAGTACAGATCGTAGCAAGGGCCATTGAATCTCCTTTGAGGACTATCGTAGAAAATGCTGGCGGCGAAGGTTCGGTAGTAGTTGCCAAAGTTTTTGACGGCAAGGACGATTTTGGTTTCGATGCCAAGACCGAGACCTATGTAAACATGCTAAAGGCAGGTATCATAGATCCCAAAAAAGTAACCAGGGTGGCCTTGGAAAATGCCGCTTCTGTTGCCGGTATGATCTTGACTACCGAATGTGCCTTGGTTGACATCAAGGAAAATGCTCCTTCCGGTCCACCAATGGGTGGCGGAATGCCCGGAATGATGTAATGATGGGATGATTGAAAAGCATTAAATACTAAAAAACCGCTTCCCAAAAGGAGGCGGTTTTTGTTTTTCATAAAAAAACCGCCTTTTTTAAGGGCGGTTTCTTTCAAATTATTTGTTCCTTAAAAGATCTATACGTGATAGATCAACCACAAACTACTTTTTCTTTCCAGTACTTTGCGGGGCCTTTTTCGCAGCTTGCTTAGGTTGTGCCTTAGCTGACGATGGCTTGCTTTTTGACTTTGGTGTTGCCATACAAATATAGTTTTAAAACAATATAAATGTACATTGGATTTTGATCCTTAGATTTACGTTGGCTAATATTTAACTAAAATATTTTTAGAACGTTTACTTCCTTTGTAACGCTTTAAACCCGACTAAATAATCGATGGTTTTTAGACCAAATTTCATAATAAAATACATTAAACTAGATATTTTTATATAAACGTTCGTTATGTTCAAAGCCTTAAGACCAAAAGTCGCCGAATTACTTGTTAACTCGCGCCTCAGCAAAGAAATCCGGCTGCAAAAGCTCAGCGAGCTATTGAAAAGTACCATTCCCCATTACGACTGGGTGGGATACTATTTCCGGAACGGCGAGAAAGAGGAATTAAAACTGGGACCGTTTGCAGGAGCGCCCACCGACCATACCATTATCCCTTTTGGAAAGGGCATTTGCGGTCAAGTAGCAGTTTCAAATAAGAATTTTGTTGTCTCGGATGTGATGGCTCAAGACAATTATATTGCATGTAGCATCACCGTAAAAGCAGAGATCGTGGTTCCACTTTTTGTGGATGGGAAGAATATTGGACAAATCGATATCGATTCCAACACTTTGAACTCCTTTACGAAGGACGATGAACGCTTTTTGGAATATGTAAATTCTCTAGTTGCCAACATGTATTCAGAGCCTGTTTAAGTTTTGTTTAGGCTCTTTGTTGGTCAGATACGGAGAACTAAAAAAAACTTGGGGTTCAATCGTTTAAAACTTTAACGGTTTTGTTGATAACCTCATCACGGTTTGACATCTAAAAAAATTACTTTTGCATCTCTACAATTCAAACCCATAAGCACTCAAAGAAATGAGCACCTCAAAAAAAGCCACTTCGGCCCTAATTTCCGTTTTTCATAAAGATGGATTGGAACCCCTTGTAAAAAAATTCAATGAACTTGGTATTAACATATATTCCACCGGAGGTACCGAAAAGTTCATAAAGGAATTGGGGATCGATGTGGTTCCGGTCGAAGAGGTGACCAGTTACCCCTCTATTCTAGGTGGCAGGGTAAAGACCCTTCATCCTAAGGTTTTTGGGGGAATCCTTAATCGAAGAGACCACAAAGGGGATCAGGACCAATTGAAAGAGTTCACCATTCCCCAATTGGACATAGTTATCGTGGATCTTTATCCCTTCGAAAAGACCGTCGCTAGTGGAGCACCAGAACAGGACATTATAGAAAAAATCGATATAGGCGGAATTTCACTGATCAGGGCTGCGGCAAAAAACTACAAAGATGTCCTTTGTGTTTCTTCCATGGACGATTATGCCGAGGTTCTGGACCTTATTACCCAAGGCAACGGAAGCACCACTTTGGAAGACAGGAGGCGTTTTGCCGCCAAATCCTTCAATGTCTCTTCCCATTACGATACGGCTATCTTCAATTATTTTAACAAAAATGGAGACGAGGTCGCTCTAAAGATCAGCGAAACCAAAGGACAGGAGCTCCGGTATGGAGAAAATCCCCATCAAAAAGGATTGTTTTTTGGAGATTTTGATGCCATGTTCAGCAAGCTTCATGGCAAGGAGCTTTCCTATAACAACTTATTGGATGTAGACGCCGCGGTGAACCTAATGAACGAATTTAAAAACGACGCTCCTACTTTTGCAATTCTAAAACACAACAACGCCTGTGGATTGGCCACTAGAAGCAC